>Ga0335081_10007513_pt1 | contig 17426 bp, 15 predicted proteins | sample Lox_Sample_35_FD_206713 | JGI IMG/M metagenome (GOLD analysis project Ga0335081, IMG submission 206713) | Soil microbial communities from Loxahatchee National Wildlife Refuge, Florida, United States - Lox_Sample_3.5 | ecosystem: Environmental > Terrestrial > Soil > Wetlands | place: USA... | reverse complement strand
CGACCAGCTCATGAATCTCGGGTGGAAGGTGGCGATTCCGGTCGGCATGGCGGCGGTGCTGATTAATGCGGTGCTGGGAATGATCTAAGCCGCCGCCCGCGAGACCTGCCTCGGGGCTGCGGCGGGCGTGCCGATCAGCTTTGCCAGCACCATCCCCGCCACGCAAAAACCGACGATATTCACGGTGAACTGAGCGGCTGTGTAGGTGGCGGGAAACGCGTACCAGTTCCAATACGACAGATCGGTGCGCAATCCCGGCAAGATACCCATCACAGTGAAGAAGGCGACTCGTTTTCCGAACCCCGGCATGCCTCCCGCCTGCACCAGCAAGATACCGGCGAGGATCATCGCGACCATATCGGCGCCCAATTGGGTCAAAAGCTGGCTCGGCATCAGGGCTGTAGCGCCGTTCGGCTGGACGGCCATGATTCCAGTCGGGCCGCTAGCCGCTTGAGAGGCTCCGCTGGCTGCTGACGCCGGGAAGAAATAAAGCCCTGGCTGTCTGACGTTATCGCGCAATGCGCCGACGACAGCCTGCTCGTTATCGATTGTCTTCAGCCCGGCTTGGCCGAGCGGCAGAACGAGATGTGCGACGGATTCCCAGGCGAACAGAGCGAGCCCACCCAAGAGGCCCGCTAACAAGACTCTCTTCATGAGGAGTCCTCCTTGGTGGGAACAGTATAGCGGTGCACCGTGACGGTGTCGACCGGCAGCGGGAGTGGCACAGCAGGTACCAGTCATTTGCGGATTGAGTCCCGAGACTGGAACCGCACCCTCGAGGATCCAATCTCTTCAACAGCCTACACGGGACAGCTCACGACCTAGAGCTTGTAGCGCTGACAGGACTATGATTTTGCGCGCCCTTGCGCCAAACTGAACTTGTCGTATGGACCTGACTCATTGGACGATCGGTTGGGAAGAAGCCGCCGCCGGCGCCATCTTCGTGCTCATCTGGATCGCGTTCGTGAGGCTGGCTCTCCAATACCGCAAGGCCCGGCGCGCCCGCCGCGACAACCGCTCCGATCATCGCTTCAAATCCAAGGACCGCGGATGGTTCGATTTTGAAGGCGCGCGGTGCTCATTTCGCGGGATCGACCTCAACAATTCGGGCGCGCTGATCGCGACCAGGAAACCAGTCGTGATCGGTTCGGACGTCTTCGTCTATTTGACAACGGCGGGATTGATGGGATGGGCGCAGGTGCGGCACTGTTCGCGCATAGGTTTTTGCCGCTATCAGATCGGCCTGCACTTTCGAGGGCCCCTGATGCACTCACAGGAAGGCAACTGGCAGTATGCGAACTCGACCGGACCGGACAGGCCGGCGGAGGACGCTCCCGCCACTTTCGAGCCCTCCTTCAGCTTCTTCCCGAATCTCCGCCGCGACGGTGCAGTCTTGCGCCATCGGGGATGAAGCCGGACCAAGCATGACCAGAGGTGCCGGCGACAAGATCGCCGGCGCTACTTCTGCGAGGCGGCGATGGCCTGCTCGAGGTCCCAGATGATGTCGGCTGCGTCTTCGATGCCGACGGAGATCCGGACCAAGTCCTTAGTGACGCCGGCTTCGAGCTGCTGATCGTCGGTCAACTGCTGATGCGTGGTGGATGCCGGATGGATGATCAGGCTCTTGGCGTCGCCGAGATTGGCAAGGTGCGAGAAGATCTGCACCGAGTCGATGAGCTTGCGGCCGGCATCGAGGCCGCCTTTGATGCCGAACGTCACGATTGAGCCGCAGCCGCTGGGCAGATACTTTTGGGCGAGCTTGTAATACGGGCTCGTCGGCAGGCCCGGATATTTCACCCAGGAAATTGCGGGATGCTTGGAGAGCCAATGCGCTACCTCGAGGGCATTGCGGCTGTGCTGCTCCATGCGGTACTTGAGCGTTTCGATTCCTTGCAAGAACAGGAAGGAGTTGAATGGGCCCAGGCACGGGCCGAAATCGCGCAGCCCTTCGACGCGAACTTTGATGATGAATGCCAGATTGCCGAAGACCTCGGAAAACTTCATGCCATGATAACCGGGGCTGGGCTGGGTAATGGCGGGGAATTTTTCGTTCCACTTGAAATTGCCGCTGTCGACGATGATGCCACCGATGGAGGTGCCGTGGCCGCCCAGGAACTTGGTCGCGGAGTGGACAACGATATCAGCGCCGTGCTCGATGGGCCGGCACAGATAGGGCGAGGCCATGGTGTTGTCGATGACCAGCGGCACGCCGGCCTCATGGGCGATGGCGGCGACGCGCCCGATATCGAGCACGTTCATGCGAGGATTGGCGATGGTCTCTCCGTAGAGCGCACGGGTTTTGGGCGTGATGGCCTTGCGAAAATTTTCCGGATCGTCGGGCTCCACAAACTTGACGTTGATGCCGATGCGGCGGAAGCTGACGTCGAACTGCGTATAGGTGCCGCCATAGAGGGTGCTGGCGGCGACCACTTCATCGCCTATACCACACAGGCTGGAGATTGCCAGAAACTGGGCCGCCTGCCCGCTCGAGGTGGCCAACCCGGCAATGCCGCCTTCGAGCGACGCCACGCGCTGTTCGAAAACATCGGTGGTCGGATTCATGATCCGGGTGTAGATGTTTCCGAATTGCTGCAGGGCGAACAAGGAAGCCGCGTGCGAAGAATCGTCGAAGGTGTAAGACGTTGTCTGATAAATGGGCACGGCACGCGAATGCGTAGCGGCGTCGGGGGTGTGGCCGGCGTGCAGGGAACGGGTAGCGAAGCCCATCTGGCGGGCGGGAGCAGTGGTGTCAGCCATAACCAAACAGAATACCAGCGGCGGTGGCGGCACGCGCCCGGAATTTGGCGAATTTACGGCTGAAACACGCCGGCTTTCTTGAAATCACCGGCTTCGACGATGATGAGGCCGGCCGGATCGAGGTGCTTACGGAACGCCGCGCTCACCTGTTCGGGTGTCAAAGCGGCAATGCGGGATTCCATCTGCCCATCGAACTGCAAGGTGCGGCCGAAGCGCTCGCGGTTGGCCAAAAGCCGCACGAGCGCCTGATCCTGCGAGCGCGCGACGGTCTGGCCTTCGAGCAACGATTTCTTGGCGGCCGCCACTTCCTCGGCGGTGAAGCCGTCGCGGACCGTTCGCGCCAGCTCATCGAGGAAACTGGCCTCGGCCTTCGGCGAATTCTGCGGAGCGCTGATGATCGAGGCCGTGAACGTGGCGTCGTCCTCTTTGGCGGGCGCGCCGAATTGGGAACGCACGCCATAGCTCAGGCCTTCCTTATCGCGGATGCGGCTGAAGAGGCGGGAACCCGGGCTGCCGCCCAGAATATAGTTAGCGAGCACCATCGCCGGGTAATCGGGGTCCTCGTCGGACATACGAACGGCCATACCCGCGACGAACATCGCGTTCTGCTTATCCGGAGTCTCGATGCGCTGGGTGCCGGAATCGGTTTTCCGGTATGCCGTGACGACACGCTCGTAATGCGACGGGCTCTTCCAGTTGCCGAACAGCTCGGCGGCGAGCTTTTGCGTAGCTGCAGGATCGAATTGTCCGACGACGGCGAACTCGCCTTCGGAGGCGCCGTAGAACTGCTCGTAGAATTTGCGCACGTCGTCGAGCGTAACCTTCTTCAGATCTTCGATCTGTTCGTCGGCGTTGGAGACATAGCGAATGTCCCCTCGGGGATACGGGTTCAGGCGCTTCTCCAGCGCGGTCGACGCCAAAGCGCCGGGATCGGTACGCGAGCCCTCGACGGCGGCGATGCGCTGCTGGCGGAGCTGGTCGAATTCTTTCTCTGGAAACGACGGCTCGCGCAGAATCTCGGCCGCCAGGCGAAGCATGGCGGGAAGATTCGCTTCGACCGTCTGGATACTGGCGGTGGCGCTGGTAGGACCTCCGGTCACCGTGAGCCGCGCCTTCAGGCGATCGATCTCATCCTGGATCTGCTGGCGCGTTTTGTTCTTCGTGCCGCGCATCAGAAGGCCGCCAGCCATCGCCGCCGCCATTTCTTTTCCGGCCAGTGATTTCTCGTCGCCGAAACGGAGCGTCAGCACGGCCTCCACGGTGCCGCCACGCGTCTTCTTGGACAGCAACGAGACTTTCACGCCGCCAGGCAGGCGAGCGCGCTCGGTCCGAGAGTCGATATTGGCGGGAGAGGGATCGAAGGCTTCACCCTGCGAGATGACGGCCCCGCCCTTGTAGTCCTTCAGCATGGCGGCAACGTCGGTGACTTGAGGAACCTCCGCGCGCTCAGGAGCCGCGGTGGGAATGAACTCGGCGACGGTGCGATTGGATTCCTTGAGATAAGCCTTCGCGACGCGCTGCACGTCCTGCGGGGTTACGGTCTTGATGCGATCGCGCATCAGGAACAGCAGCCGCCAGTCTCCCTGCGATGCCCAATCGCTGAGTTGGAGAGCCAGCGACTGCGTGTTGGTCATCAGCAGCTCGAACTGCTTCATCAGCGCGGTTTTCGCGCGGTCGACTTCCTGTTCGGAGGGCGGCTCGCTGGCGAGGCCTTCGATGGTGCTGATGAGTGTTTGCCGCGCGTCGTCGATCGATTGATCGCGGCGGAGCCGGACAGTCGCCATGACGAAGCCGGGGTCGTGCATCTCTTCGACTCCCATGCCGGCGGCCACGGCTTTTTTGTTTTCCACCAGCGCCTTATACAGCCGGCCCCCGGGCGTTTCACCGAGTACGCTGGTCAGCACTTCGGCGACTGCGGTGTCCGGATGCGAACCGGCGGGAATGTGATAGAGCACGCGAAGCGACTGTGTATCGCCCACACGGCGAAGCGCGACAAAGCGTTCGCCATCCTGGGTCGGCTCGGTGGTATAGGTGGGATCGAGGGTGCGCTGCGGGCGCGGAATGCGTCCGAACGATTCGGCGATCCAGCCCAGCATCTGCGTTTCGTCAAACTTTCCGGCAACCGTCAAAACGGCGTTGTCGGGCTGGTAATACTTCTGATAGAACGCGGCGAGCTTGGGAACCGGAACGTTCTCGATGTCCGACCGGTTGCCGATGGGGGAATGGCCGTAGTTGTGCCAGGCGTACGCGGCTTCCAAGGCGCGCTGCTGCAGAATGCGATCGGGAGAGTTCTCACCGCTCTCAAATTCGTTGCGCACGACGGTCATCTCGGCGTCGAGATTCTTTTTGTCGATTTTGGCGTTGACCATACGGTCGGCTTCCATCTGGATCGCCCAGCGGAGGTTGTCCGGGGTGGCGCTGATGGTCTCGAAATAATTGGTGCGGTCGAACGACGTGCTCCCGTTCCAATTCGCGCCTCGGTCGGTCAGCTCTTTCTTGACGTCGCTACGCTCCGCGGTTTCACGAAACATGAGGTGCTCAAGCAAATGCGCCATCCCGGTCTCTCCGTAGCCTTCATGGCGCGAGCCGACCAGGTACGTCATGTTCACCGTGACCTTGGGGTTCGACGGGTCGGGAAAGAGCAGCACGTGCAGGCCGTTGGGATAGGCGAACTCGGTGATCCCTTCGACCGATGACACGGTGCGGACACCGGTGGGAAGCGTTTGCGCAAAAGCCAGCGCGGAGAGCAACAGCAAGCAAGCGGCGATGCGGCGCATAGAGACCTCGGGCGAATTATAACGCAGAGTTTGAATTCGGGCGGCGTTCTTAGAGAGAGTAGCCGATGGTTAAGGCGGAGGCCGGCGGGGAGCAACCGCTCTCGATAGACTCGTCGCAGGTTATGCTGGAAACAACAGTGATGCCACCGAGCGACGACGAAGTTCTGACGGACTATAGCGAGGATGGGGTCGACTTGACGCTGATCCGTTGGATGCTTGCCCTGAGCCCGGCCGAGCGGTTGGCCGTACTGGAGGGGCATGTCGATGATATTCTGCGAATCCGTGCTCTGAATGCCGACCGGTAGGTTCTTGCCGACTCTCCGCGCGCTACGTGATGCGGGAATCGAGTTCATCGTCGTGGGTGGACTGGCTGCCGTGCTGGATGGAGCGCCCGTAGATACGTTCGATGTCGACGTGGTCCACTCTCGCGAGGCCGCGAATATCGCTCGATTGCTCCCTGTGCTTGGCGCACTAGACGCCATATATAGGATCCAGCCAAGCCGCCGGATGCGCCCCACAGCGAGCCATCTGGAATCCGCGGATCACCAGAACCTTGTGACTCAATACGGACCTCTGGATTTTCTGGGCAGCATCGGGCGGGGCTTAACCTACATTGATCTCCTTCCGCACTCGACGGAAAAGGATCTCGGAAACGGACTTCGGGTGCGCGTCCTTAACCTTGAGATGTTGATTCGGATCAAGGAAGATCTCGGCGGAGAGAAGGATCAGGCGATGCTGCCCATTCTGCGGCGAACCCTCGAAGAACGCAGAAAGCTGGGCTACACGCCCCAGCAGTAATCTTCCACGGCGCGCTCGATCGAGCTGTCCTTCTCGGTGAGCCGCATCAATTCGAGGCGAATGGCGTCGACCAGCGCCCTCCAGCTCGCCTCGATCACATTGTCGGAGACGCCGACGGTCGACCAGCTTCGCCGATGGTCGGACCATTCGATCAGAACCCGCACGTTCGCCGCGGTGCCTTTGCGGGAATCGAGCACGCGGACTTTGTAGTCGGTCAGGCGCACATCTTTGATCTGCGGATAGATCTTCGAAAGGCAGGTGCGCAGGCACAAGTGCAGCGCATTGAAGGGGCCATGACCGGAGGCGGTAGCCGAATGGACGCCATCATGGGCGCGCAGCGTCACCGTGGCGGTGGTATGAGAGCCGCCCTCGCCCCCGGCGCGCGTGGTCACTTCGTAGCTGTCAACGTCGAAGAAATGTTGGCCGGGACGGAGGGCGTCTCGCACAAGAAGCTCAAAAGTGCCTTCAGCCGCTTCGAGTTCGTAGCCTTCGTATTCCATTTGCTTGATGCGCTCGAGCAGTTCGCGGCGGGCATTCTCATCCAGGCGGTCGGCCAGGCCGTGCTGCTTGAGCTTGTACATGATGTTGCCGCGGCCGGAGAGATCGCTCACCAGCACGCGCTGGCGGTTGCCCACCGCTTCCGGAGTGATGTGCTCGTAGGTGGCCGAGTCCTTCAGAACCGCGCTGACATGCACGCCGCCCTTGTGCGCGAAGGCGCTCTTGCCGACGAAAGGCTGGTCATTGCGGAGCGGCAGGTTGGCAAGCTCAGAGATGAATTTGCAGACCGAGGACAGGCTGCTCAGCTTCTCGGGCCCAATGGTCGTGTGGCCGAGCTTCAGCTCGAGATTGGCGAGGATGGAGGCCAGATTGGCATTCCCGCAGCGTTCGCCGTAGCCGTTCATGCAGCCCTGGACGTGGGTTGCACCGGCTTCCACGGCGGCCAGCGTGTTGGCCACGGCAACGTCGGAATCGTTATGCGTGTGGATTCCGATCACGCCATCGAATCGCTTTCGGACTTCGGCGACAAGCTCCTCGAGGCGGCTGGTGACAGTGCCGCCGTTGGTGTCGCAGAGGCAGAGCACATCGGCGCCGCCCCGGTGCGCGGCTTCGAGCGTCTTCAACGCGTATTCCGGGTTGGCCGTATAGCCGTCGAAGAAATGCTCGGCATCATAGACCACTTCCTTGCCGTGATCCTTGAGGTATTTGACGGTCTCGGAGATGAGCTTGAGATTTTCTTCCAGCGTGATGCCGAGCGCGCGGGTCACATGCAGGTCCCAGGTTTTTCCGAAGATGCTAATGACCGGAGTGCCGGCTTCCACCAGGGCACGGACGTTGCGATCTTCTTCGACCGGATTTTTGGCGAAGCGCGTCGAGCCAAAGGCAGTGAGGCGGGCGTGTTTGAGCTCCAGCTCGCGGGCCCGTTCGAAGAAGTCTTTGTCCTTGGGATTGGAACCCGGCCAGCCGCCTTCGATGTAGTCGATGCCGAGCTCATCCAGCTTCTGCGCAATGACCAGCTTGTCATCCACCGAGAAAGAGACGGCCTCGCCCTGCGTGCCGTCCCGGAGAGTCGTATCGAATGTGAAGATCTTCATGGCATCACCTGGCTGGCAGGTCGGAGACCTGCCCCACTACGCTACTTGCGGTACGCCCGCTTCTTTCTTCTTTTTGAGGAACGGCATCATCTCGCGCAGCTCGCGGCCGACGTGCTCGATCTTCTGGTTCTGCTCGCGCTCGCGCATCGCCAGGAAGTTCTTGCGGCCGGTCTTGTTTTCGTCCATCCACTGCCGGGCGAATTCGCCCGATTGGATTTCGGAAAGAATCTTCTTCATCTCGGCGCGTGTCTGGTCGTTGATGATGCGCGGGCCGCGCGTGTAATCGCCGTACTCCGCCGTGTCCGATACCGAGTAGCGCATATAGCTGAGGCCGCCTTCGTAGATCAGATCGACGATCAGCTTGACCTCGTGCAGGCATTCGAAATACGCGATTTCGGGCGCGTAACCGGCCTCGACCAGCGTTTCAAAGCCCGCCCGGATGAGCGCGCTGACGCCGCCGCACAGGACGCTCTGCTCGCCGAAGAGGTCGCTCTCGGTCTCTTCTTTGAACGTCGTTTCGATCACGCCAGCCTGGAGGCAGCCCAACGCCAGCGCGTAGGCCAGCGCGTTTTCGAGCGCCTTGCCGGATGCATTCTGATGAATGGCGACGAGCGCCGGAACGCCGACCCCTTCCACATACAATTCGCGGACGCGATGGCCAGGCGCTTTGGGCGCGATCATCGAGACGTCGACGTCCTTGGGCGGCTTGATCTGATTGAAGTGAATGTTGAAGCCGTGGGCGAACATCAGGGTCTTGCCGGCGGTCATGTGCGGCGCGATCTCGGTGTTGTACAGATCGCCCTGCAGATGGTCGTGGACCAGGACCATGACTACGTCCGCCTCCTTCGCGGCATCGGCCGTGTTCAGGACGCGAAGACCCGAGGCTTCCGCCTTGGCGCGCGACTTGCTGCCGGGATACAAGCCGACGATCACGTCGACTCCCGAATCGCGCAGGTTCAGCGCATGCGCGTGGCCTTGGCTGCCATATCCGATGATGGCGACCGTGCGCCCTTTCAAGAAATCCAGATTTCCGTCTTTTTCGTAGTAGCGTTTCGCCATCTCTCTCTCCACCCTGGGGCAAGCTTCCAGCCTGCCAATCTTATTGAACTGTCTCTTCCACTTTCGTGGCGCCCTTGGTGGGCACCGGGGGCTGCAGGCGCAGCTTCTTGGTTTCGAGCCCGATTGCCAGCGCGCCCGAGCGCGTTACCTCGATCTCGCCATAACTCCGCATCACATCGATGAATTCGCCCAACTTTTCGGGATCGCCGGTTACTTCGATGGCGAAGCCCTCGGTTGAGGAATCCACCACGCGGCCGCCGAAGATCTCCGCCTCTTTCAGTACGGCCTGCCGCGATTCCTGCGCGGTGCGCACCCGCACCAGCACCAGTTCGCGAATCACGGCGGGCAAGTCGGTCAGATCGGTCGCCTGCAGCACGTTCACGAGCTTGTTCATCTGCTTGATCACCTGCTCGCGCAAAGTGGAATCGACTTCAACCGCAATGGTCATGCGCGAGAGCTCGGGATCGAGCGTGCGCGCGACCGTCAGGCTCTCGATGTTGTACCCGCGCTGGGTGAGCAGGCCGGTGACCCGCATCAGCGCGCCCGGCTTGTTTTCGAGCAATAAGGAGATAATCTGTAGCACGACGTCTTGTCCTTCTTACTTCGCAGCCACCGGTTGCGGCGGCCCAAGCACCATTTCATTGATAGCGCCGCCGGCCGGCACCATTGGATACACGCACTCGGCCGGCGATACCTTGACATTCAACAGGTACGGGCCGGGCTCCTGAACCGCGGCTTCGAGCGCGGCGGAGAGTTCCCACGGCTTCTCAATGGTGCGGCCCTTGAAACCGTATGCGGCCGCCAGCTTTTCGGCGTCGGGGAAGCAGTCGAGCTCCACGGAGCTGAGGCGGTTGTTGTAGAACAGCTCCTGCCATTGCCGCACCATGCCGAGGTATCCGTTGTTCATCACGACAATCTTGACGGGCAAGCCGTAGCTCATGATGGTCGAGAGCTCCGGGATGGCCATCTGAAAACCGCCGTCGCCGACGATGGCGAACACGAGCTTATCGGGGCGGGCGAACTGCGCACCAATGGCGGCGGGCAGCCCAAATCCCATCGCACCCAGACCGCCGGAGTTGATCCACAGCCGCGGCTCGCCGAAACGGATCAATTGGGCGGCCCACATCTGGTGCTGTCCGACGTCGGAGGTGACGATGGCGCGGCCCTGCGAGAGGCGATCGATCTCGGCCATCAGGTGCTGCGGCTTGATCTCGGTATCCGAGGTAGTGGGCTGCAGCGGATGCTCTTCCTTCCAGCTCCGAATCTGATGCCACCAGGCTTTGCGCGCAGATCCGAGCGTGGAGTCGGGCGATTCCTTGCTCTCGGCGAGGGCCTGGTTGAGCCGCGCCAGCACGCGCTTCACATCGCCGACGATCGGAACATCGGGCGCGCGGTTCTTGCCGATTTCGGCGGGATCGATGTCCACGTGGATCACTTTGGCGTGCGGCGCGAACGCGGCCAGGCGTCCGGTCACCCGATCGTCGAAGCGCACACCCAGCGCCACGAGCAGATCGGCGTTCGACATCGCCATATTGGCCGCGTAGCTGCCATGCATGCCCGGCATGCTGATGAAGTTCGGGTGCTCGGACGAGAGCGCGCCCAGACCCATGAGCGTATTCACTGCCGGAAACCCGGTGCGCTCGACGAATTCGCGCAGTTCTGGCGCGGCGCCGGCGGCCACGATACCGCCCCCCGCATAAACCAGGGCGCGCTCGGATCTCAGAATGAGCTGGACCGCACGCCGGATCTGTCCCGAATGGCCTTCGGTAAAGACTTTGTAGCCGGGCAGATGAATCGCGGTCACATGCTGATAATGACCCTGCGCCTGAAAGACGTCTTTCGGGATGTCGACCAGCACTGGTCCGGGGCGGCCGCTCGCGGCCACATAGAAGGCTTCGTGAACAATCTGGGGAAGGTCGTCGAGCTTCTTCACCAGGTAATTGTGCTTGGTGCACGAGCGCGTGATGCCGAAGGTGTCGGCCTCCTGAAATGCATCGCTGCCGATGAGCTTGGTCGAGACCTGGCCGGTGATGGCTACGATCGGAATCGAATCCATCATGGCATCCACCAAACCGGTGGTCAGGTTCGTAGCGCCCGGACCGGAGGTGGCACAGCAGACGCCGACTTTGCCGGTCGCGCGCGCGTAGCCCTCGGCGGCGAAGGCGGCATTTTCCTCGTGACGGACCAGGATGTGCCGCAGCGGATGGTCGTAGAGCGTATCATAGAGCGGCAGAGTAACCCCGCCCGGATAGCCGAACATGCAATCCACACCCTCCCTGGAGAGACATTCCAGGAGCATCCGCGCGCCACTCATCAACGTTGACATATCTTCCACCTCGCCAAAAAGCTCTACCAAACGAAAAAGGCCATCAGCCGGGCTGTTTGCCGCCCCGCTGATGGCCTTGGGAACCTTAGTTCCGCCGGGCCTACGCGGGGCCGGCTACGATGACCACGAGAATAATGCCTACAGGAATAGCGATGGTGCGGGAAAGAAGGGAGCGAAGCAACCGACTTGGGAAACCGCTGGTCATCAGGAACTGTAGATTGAGTGTACCCTAACAAGATTTTCAAATGCAAGCAGGGATATGTATAAATTTCACTTATGTAGCCATTTGCGGAGGTCAACGAATTTTAATGCGGCGCGACGGCGCCCTGGGGAAACGGCAGCCTGCCTGGCGGCGTCTTCTGCGTCAGAAGGATCAGGAAGGAGCACAAGGTGAAACATCAACACGAACGGATCGGCCGCTCCGGCGTCGCTGTGTTGGGTGCCATTCTGGCTGCTTTGGTGGTGGCACAAAGGCCGGCGGCGGCGCAACCTCCGCCACCCTCATATCCTCCCGCCGAACTGGAGCGCATGGTCTCGCGAATCGCTCTCTATCCGGATTCTCTGCTCACCCAGACGCTCGCGGCGTCGACATTTCCCGATCAGATCCCCGATGCGGCGCGCTGGGCTGATGCGCACCACTACCTGCGCGGCGATGAACTCGCACGCGCCATCGACGCTGACCATCTGCCTTGGGATCCCAGCGTTCAGGCCCTGCTGCCGTTTCCTCCAGTGCTCGACATGATGGCTTCCGACATGAGGTGGACCGAGGATCTGGGCAACGCGTTCCTGGCGGAGCAGCCGGAAGTGATGGATGCGGTCCAGCGCATGCGGCAACGAGCCTGGAACTACGGCTACCTGCGCAGCAGCCCGCAAGTGATCGTACGCAGCGGCCCGTATATCATAATCGACCCCGTAGACCCCGGCGCCATTTACGTGCCCTACTACGACCCGGCAGTCGTCTTCCTTCCGCCGCGGCCAGGCTTCGTCGTCGGAGGCGCGATCCGGTTTGGTTTCGGGGTGGTGATCGGGCCGGCATTCCGCCCGTGGGGCTGGTATGGCAACCGTTTCGCCTGGGACCGTCGGGTGGTCATCATCAACAACGCTCCCTGGCGGCGCACTTGGATCAACCGGCCAGCCTATGTGCATCCCTACGAAGTGCGGCGCTACGAACCCGAACGCCGCGTCGAAGAGCATGAATTACACGAACGTACCGAGCGGGAGCGCGAGGCCGGCCGCTTCAGCCGGGAGCGAGTTGAAGAGCACGGTCGCGACGACCACAGGCGCTAGTCAGTGCGCCCGTGATTGCTGCTGAATGTCGCGGTGGTTCACCTTCGCTTTGAAGCCGGCCTTGGTGAGATTATTCCGGATAGCATCTGCGATCATCACCGACCGGTGCTGCCCGCCGGTGCAGCCGAACGCGATCGTCAGGTAGCTCTTCCCTTCCCGGATGTAGTGCGGCACCAGGTAGACCAGCAGGTCTGAGATCCGCGTGATGAACTCGACGCTCTGCGGAAACGAGCGAATGTACCGCGCCACGGCCGGGTTCTTGCCGGTCAGGTGCTTGAATCGCGGAATGTAGTTCGGGTTGGGCAGAAAGCGCACGTCGAAAACCAGATCGCTGTCGGGTGGAATGCCATAGCGATACCCGAAGCTGGTGACATAAATGTGGATCTTGGCTTCTTCCCTGCGCCCGACAAACCGCTCGCCGATAAAATCGCGCAGATCATGAACATTGAATTTGGAAGTATTGATCGTCAGATCCGCCAGCGCCCGGATGGGCGCCAGCCGCGCGCGCTCCGCGCGGATGCTCTTGATGATGGAGCGGCCGCCGCCGAGCGGATGAGGGCGGCGCGTTTCGCTGAAGCGGCGGACCAGCGCGCCCTCGTCCGCCTCCAGGAAAATCAGTTGTGCGGCAACGGACTTTCGAATGCGCGCGAGGGCTTCCGGGAATCGCTTCAGCCCTTCTCCCTCGCGGATATCCACCACCAGCGCCGCGCCCTGAATGCCCGGGTTATCGCGCGTGAGATCGGCGAAGGTCGGAATGAGCTGGACGGGGAGATTGTCCACCGCGTAAAAACCCAGGTCTTCCAGGGTCTTCAACACGGATCCCTTTCCCGAACCGCTCAGGCCGGTAATGATGACGAGTTCGGGTTTCGGATCAACGTCTGGCTGGGCGCCCTCCGCCACAGCGGTCTTCCGCGCCATCCCCCCGCGTTATCCTTCCACCAGATCGAAGTCGCCGTCGCGCCGGCGAATCAACACGGCCAGCCGATCGGTCGCCGCATCACGATAGACCAGGTAATCTCGATTCTTGTCCATCGCCAGCAACGCTTCTTCGAGAGTCATCGGTTTGCGCTTCTGAAAGTGATTGATGCGGTGCACGCGGGCGCCGGGCTCGGCCTCGGGTTCCGGCTCGGCAACTACCTCGGGCTCCGCTTCTTCTTCTCCCGTCTTGCGCGGCGTGCGTTTGGTATCACGCCACTTGGTGCGCGTCTTGACGGCCTGTTTTTCCAGTTTTTCAATCGAGGAATGAATCGCAGTGAACAGGTCGGTATCGCTGCCGATTCCGACCAGTTGATGATGATGATAGTTGATGGTCGCTTCTGCGTGGTGTAAATGACGCTCCAAGGATAAAATCACGTGGGCTTCGCATTCTTTTTTGCCATCGAGCAGCTTCCCGACTTTGGCGAAGCGCGCTTCCAGCTTTCTTAACTGGGCTGGAGCCAGTTCCACCTGCCTACCCGTGTACGTGATCTTCATGGGTTCTCCCGTTTGGGGCAGCGGCCGATGACACCTGCCCCACTCTCTTTATAACTCCTTTCGAGAGGGATCAGTTCCGGATTCGACGCTGGTGAGTGGAGGGAATTTTCATGTCCTCGCGGTACTTGGCGACGGTACGGCGGGTTACCTCAATGCCTTCGGCCTGGAGGAGAGTGGTGATCTGCTCATCGGTCAGCGGCTTGGTGCGATCCTCGTCTTCGATCATTTTCTTGACCTTGCGCTTGAGCAGAAGCAGCGGTGTCGCGCCTCCGGACGGCCCTTGGACGGCCTCCGAGAAGAAGTAGCGAAGCTCGTAGACGCCCTGCGGTGTGTGGGCGTATTTATTGGCAACCGCCCGGCTCACGGTTGATGGGTGGACGCCCACCTCTTCGGCCACTTCTTTGATCATCATGGGCTTCAGATGATCGAGACCATGGGCAAGAAACTCGGCTTGGCGGCGCACAATCGTCTGGCAGACTTTGAGGATGGTCTGCTTGCGCTGCTCGATGTTCTTCATCAGCTGAATCGCCGACGTGTAGCGCTCGCGGACGTAGTCGCGGACTTCCTTGGTGGCGCCGTTATCGCGATCAAGCATCCGCCGATACTGCGCATTGAGGCGAAGCTGCGGCACGTCGTCGTCGTTCATCTGGATGATCCAGTCGTCGCCATCTTTGAGGAACGTAACGTCGGGCTCCACCACGCGCGCGCCCGCCCCCGAATACCGCTGTCCGGGCCGCGGATTCAGGTGGTGAATCATGTTGACCGCGATCTCGATGTGCTCCGACGGCCTGCCCAACACCTTCGCCAACTCCCGATACTGGCGCATTTCGAGCATGCGGAGGTGGTTGGAGACGATCAGCCACGCGACGCCGCCTTTTCCGTTCTGGCTTTCGATCTCCAGCAGCAGGCATTCCTGGAGGTTGCGCGCCGCCACGCCGGCCGGATCGAGCGACTGGACAACCTTGAGGGCCTCCTGAACGTGCTCCAGTTTGTGCTCGCCGGCCACGGCGATCTCTTCCAAAGTGGCCGAAAGATAGCCGTCTTCATCCAGATTGCCGATGATCGATTCGGCTGCGTAGCGCACCTGGTCGGAAATCAAGCTGACGCTGAGTTGCGACCGCAAATGGTCGCCCAGCGTCATCGGGGCCGAGAGGAAAGTTTCGAAGGACGGCTTCTCGACCGATTCCGAGGCCGGACTCTTGTAGCCGGGATCGAGATAGTCGTCAAAGAACGAGCCGAAATCGATCTCTTCGAACGGATCGGTCGCCGCCGGGGGTTCGGCCAGAGGATCCGGCGGCAAAAGATCGGTGGCAGCAACAGCCGCCGCCGTGTCTTCGGCATCGGCCAGAAGCGTCCCATTGATCGCCAAGTCGCCGGCCACGCCGTCGACCGGGGCTTCGGCCACTCCCGCTTCCAGGATCTGCTGATCGGACGGGTTGGCCACCCGTTCCGGCTCCAGAAGAGCTAACAACTCTTCCGGGGAAACCTCGTCTCCAGATTCCTCGGCGGATTCCTCCAGGACCGGGTTCTTGACGATCTCTTGAGTGATCATCTCCTTCAGCTCCAGCCGGTTAAGCTGAAGGACGGTGACCATCTGAACCAGCCCCGGGGTCAGAATCTGCTTCTGCGCGACCTTAAGCTGGAGTCTCGGCGACAGTAAGCTCATCTATGACCCATGATATCACTGGAACTTGGATTGCTAGCGCAGGAATCTGAAATTTTCCTAGCACGTTTTGTACCTTTTGTTAGGTTCGCGTCACAATCCAGCGTCAAACGTAGACGCGCCGCACCCGCGCGCTGATGCTGCACAGGATGTTATAGGAAATTGTTCCGGCCACCCGTGCAATCTGCTGGGCATCCAGGCTGGCCGTTCCCTCTGTCCCGAGCAGGGTGACCGCGTCGCCCGGGCCTAAGCTCGTAGTGTGGCTTAGGTCGATAGTGGTGAGGTCCATCGAGACGGTGCCCAGAATCGGCGTGAGTTTGCCGTCGGCGATCACCTTGCCGCGATTGGAGAGGCGATGAAAGATGCCGTCGGCGTAACCGGCGCCCAGGATGCCGATCCGCATCGGTCGCGGCGCCCGGAACGAGCCGCCGTAGCCCACGAGGGCGCCTTCCGGTATCTCTTTTACCTCCAACAGCTTGGCTTTCCAGGTAAGCGCCGGATGGATATCCAGAAGCTGGGGCGGCGCGTTTCCGCGGGCCGGCGAAACGTAGCCGTAAAGGGCGTGGCCGGCCCGCACGACATTGTGCCAGCTCTCGCGCAGCCCGTAACCGATGGCGTTGGTGCTGGAAGCGTGCATCCAGCGCGCCTGGACTCCGGCCTGGCTCAACTCGCCGGTGACGGTATGGAAGTAGGCGAGCTGATCCGCCGTCTGGGTCGAGCTGTAGTCGGCGGCTGAGGCGAAGTGGGTCATCAGACCTTCGAGCGGGGCGTGACGGATGTCGCAAAGAGCCGCTACGATGTCCCGGGCGGTGGCGCGGGTGCCGAGCCGGTTCATTCCCGAATCGATCTTGAGGTGGAACGGGATGGGCTTTCCCGCGCCGGAGGCCAGCCGATCGAGATCGCGGAGTTGCGAGAGCGAGTGGATCGCGGGGATCAAGTTGTATTCGACCAGGGCCTCGCCTTCGTACGGCAGGTATCCGCCCATCACCAGAATTCGCGAATCATGGAGGCCGCTGCAGCGCAGTTGCACGCCCTCATCGACCGAACTCACGGCCAGCCAGTGGGCCCCCTCCCCTACGAGCACGCGCGCGACTTCGAGCGCGCCGTGACCATAGGCATCGGCCTTGACCACGCACATCACTTCGACATCGGAGCCGACGACCTTTTTAACGTTGCGATAGTTGTCGGCAATCTGCCGGCGCGACACCAGCACGTAAGAGCGAAAGGGAGGCAGCACTCGCCTTTTATTCTAACGGCGTGCGGTTAACCCGTGACCTCCACGGGTTCCGAGACCGGGACGGTGGGACCGGAAGCGCGATTCCCACGCTCGAGAAGCGTATAGAGCGCCGGGAGAACAACCAAGGTCAGGAATGTGGCTGAGACCAGACCGCCAATGATGACGACCGCCAGAGGCTTTTGCACTTCCGAGCCGAGGCCGTGCGAGAGCGCCATGGGGAGAAGCCCCAGCATGGCCAATAGCGCGGTCATTAGCACGGTGCGGAAGCGCACGAGGGAGCCTTCCACGGCCGCGGCCTCAGCGTCCATGCCCTGCGCGCGAAGCGCGTTGAAGTAGCTCACAATCACGACCCCATTGAGCACCGCCTGGCCGAATAAGGCGATGAAGCCGATCGCGCCCGAGACGCTCAGCGGAATGCCGGTGACGAGCAGTGCCAGAATTCCACCAACAAGCGCGA
>Ga0335081_10007511_pt1 | contig 17429 bp, 15 predicted proteins | sample Lox_Sample_35_FD_206713 | JGI IMG/M metagenome (GOLD analysis project Ga0335081, IMG submission 206713) | Soil microbial communities from Loxahatchee National Wildlife Refuge, Florida, United States - Lox_Sample_3.5 | ecosystem: Environmental > Terrestrial > Soil > Wetlands | place: USA... | reverse complement strand
CGAACTCAACGCGCTGCTTTCCGAGCGGCTGGCGACCCAGCCCACTGCCGCGTGGGTCGAAGCATTCAACCTGGCCGGAGTGCCGTGCGGACCGATCTACAAGATGGACGAGGTATTCGCCGATCCCCAAGTGCGTCACCTGGCGATGACGGAACCGGTGGAGCATCCGGAACTGGGCCGGCTGGACGTCGTCCGCAACGCCGTCCGGATAACCGATACGCCGCCAACCGTCCGGGCGCCAAGCCCCGACCTGGGCGACCATACCAGCGATGTGCTCGGCGAGCTTGGCTACACGCCCGCGGAGATCGCCAGGCTCCGCGCCGACGGGATGATCTGAGCTCGGGCGCAGCACCACGCACCGGCGACCGGAAAGGACCCTGCATGACGTCATCGACTTCGCCCGCACCGCGTGCGACGGGCACCGACAAACTGCTCATCGAGGTGTCCGACAAGATCGCCTTGGTGACGATCAACAACCCGCAGAAGCGGAACGCGCTGTCGCGCGAGATCCGCGAGGCACTGCCGGGCGCGCTCGCGGCGCTGGATACCGACCCGGACGTCCGCGTGCTCGTGGTCACCGGTGCCGGGGACAAGGCGTTCGCTTCCGGCGCCGACATCTCCGAGTTCGCCGCACTGCGCACCACGCCCGCGGCCAGGGCGGAGTATGACCGTGATCAGGCCGCGCTGACCACGGCGTGGGCGAGCTTCGGCAAGCCGGTCATAGCCATGATCCGCGGGTTCTGCATGGGGGGCGGCCTGCTGACCGCGCTACAGGCAGACATCCGCATCGCCGCCGACGACAGCCAGTTCGGCATCCCAGCGGCGCGGCTCGGGCTCGGCTACGGGTTCAGCAGCGTGACTGCCCTGCTGAGCCTGGTCACCCCGGCCCGGGCGGCGGAGATCTTGTTTTCCGCGCGGCGTTTCCCCGCCGTCGAGGCATTGCAGATGGGGCTCGTCAATCGCGTCGTCTCTCCCGATGACCTGCGCGCAGAGGTTATGAGCCTCGCGGCCGGCATCGCCGCCAACGCCCCGCTGACCGTCGCAGCAGCCAAAGCCGCGATCCGCGAGGCGGCCAAGCCGCCGCAGTCGCATGACCTCGCCCAGGTTGAGGCGATGATCGAGGCCTGCTTCCGGTCCGAGGACTACCATGAGGGCCAGCGCGCATTCGCGGAGAAGCGACCGCCAGTCTTCAGCGGACGGTAAGCAGGCCGTAACGGCGTCACCGTCAGTCGCGTCCTAAGCGGCGGCGGCCGATGACGCCGCCCAGCTCCCCACCGTGGAAGCCCAGCGTTGCACTAGGTGAATAAGGCGCAGCATTCTCGTGCCGTCGCTGGCGATGGTCGCGACGCGTTGCGCATGATTCTCCCTCGAGGCAGCCGGTCGGCAGCCGGTCGGCAGCCGGTCCCGGAGATCCGGGCCGCGACCCGGTGCCGGGGAACGGGCAGAGCCTCCTGCTGATACTGCACGTCGACTCTTCGAAATTTTCGAAGAGTCGATCGGAACGGTTTGGCTCATCGGAGCCGAAAACTCAACAATAACGAAGAATCTGCCGTCGAAATCCGTTGACATGTGGTTCTCACGGTCTTAGTTTTGCCGCATCTCAACGTTTGCGTCCGAAACTTTCGCATCGAGGCGAAGGGGAATTGGTGACGCAGAGGAGGCAACACATGAGATTTCGTCGTCTTCTCGCGGTAGGCGCCGCCGGGGTGGCCGTGGTATTGGGCACCACGGCCGCAACCAGTGCGGCAGCCGACTCGGGCAGCACAGTCGCGCCTGACTCCCTGCGGGCACTGGCCGCGAACATCGGCCTCCGCATGGGCACGGCGGTCATTCCGTTCGACCTGGATCATCCCGACTATCAGGCCGTCGTCGCAGGCCAGTTCTCGGTCGTCACTCCTGGGAACGAGATGAAATGGCAAGTCGTGGAACCGGCCCAGGGAACGTTCGACTGGTCAGGCGCTGACCGTCTAGTCGCCTTCGCCGAGCAGCACGGGCAACTGGTCCGGGGACACACCCTGCTGTGGCACAGCCAGTTGCCCGGCTGGCTGACTTCGGGCGTCGCCAACGGAACTATCAGCAACGCCCAGCTCGAGGATCTGCTGCGTCAGCACATCATCACCGAGGTATCGCGCTACAAGGGCAGGATCTGGCAGTGGGATGTCGCGAACGAGTTCTTCACCGACAGCAATCCCTCGACGGTCAACCCGAACGACTTCTGGGTTTCTCACCTCGGGGCAGGCATCATCGCGGACGCCTTCCGCTGGGCGCACCAGGCAGATCCGCACGCACTGCTCTTTTACAACGACTACAACATCGCCGGCGAGGACGGCACGAACGCCAAGAGCGACGCGGTGTTCGCGTGGCTCAAGCAGATGCTCGCCCAGGGTGTGCCGATAAACGGCGTCGGAGACCAGGGGCACCTCGACACGCAGTACGGGTTCAGCGGCACTCAGATGACTCAGGACCTGCAGCGGTACGCCAGCCTCGGCCTGAAGGTGGCCATCACCGAGGCGGACGTCCGCACGTTCGTGAACAACGCGACCGACCAGGTGCCCACCGACCACCTGGCCACGTTCGCGCAGCCAGACGAGTTCGGGCAGATGCTGAAGGCGTGCCTGGCCGTGCGCCAGTGCATATCGTTCACCGTCTGGGGCTTCGGGGACGCGGACTCCTGGGTACCCGGCTTCTTCACCGGCGAGGGATACGCCACGATCTACGACGTGAACCTCAACCCCAAGCCGGCCTACACCGAACTCCAGCAGGATCTCCGGCTCGCCGCCTTCGGTGCCCCGCACCGGGTGCCGAGCGGAGCGGGCCGGTAACGGTCCCGGCCGGCCGGGGAACGGTCCGGCTCCCCGGCCGGCGGCATTGCGGTCGTGGCCCGGCTCGTCGCGCTGAATCGCGCTCAGCCCCTGATCGCGCCGACCAGCCCGCCGACGAGGTAGCGCTGAGCGAACACGAAGATGGACAGGGCGGGGAGCATGGACAGCGCGGTATAGGCGAAGACTCTCGCGGTGTCCGTGCTGTACTGCGACTGGAACATGGCCACCGACAGGGGCAGGGTAAAGTGCGACGGCGTGCTGAGCACGATCAGCGGCAGCAGGTAGGTGTTCCAGCTCGTGACGAAGGCCAGCATCCCCACGGTGATCAGCGCGGGCCGGGAGAGCGGGAGCAAGATCCGCAGGAAGAACCGGATCCTGGTGGCACCGTCTACGGTCGCCGCGTCCTCCAGTTCCGCGGGGATAGCCCGCATGAACGGGCGCAGGATGATAATCGTGACCGGCAGCGAGAACGCCGCCTCGGGCAGCGCTACCCCGAACAGGTTGTCGTTCATGCCGATCTTCTGCAGTAGGAGGAACAGCGGCAGGGCCGCGGTGTTGAGCGGGAACAGCAGTCCGGCCGTGAACAGGAGGAACAATCCCTCGCGTCCGCGGAAGGTATACCGCGACAGCGCGAAGGCGGCCATCGAGCCGAGCACCATGGCCAGCGCGGTCGCCACCACCGCGATGACCGCGCTGTTCTGGACCGCCTGCCAGAAGACCGCGGACGTGAGGATCGTCGCGTAGTTGCCCCATACCCACGGATGCGGCAGTCCGTTCGGGTCGGAGCCGAGCTGGCCCGTGGTCCGGAAGCCGCTCAGGATCAGGTAGAGCATCGGCACGAGCGTGATCGCCAGCACGAGCAGGGCCACCAGGTAGGTGGTGGGCTGCGTGATCCAGCTGCGCCCGCGGCCAGCCGTGTCCGCACGCCGACGGCGGCCACGGGCAGCGCTGAGGACTGTCATGTCACCTCACCCCACCGCTCTCGTCACTGCCCCGGCGGTGTCCCGGCGCAGCGCGTACCGCTGGTAGGCCAGCGCGAAGACGAAGGAGATGATGAACAGGACCACTGAGACCGTGGCCCCGTACCCGAACTGGGTGCGCTCGGCGCCGTTGAAATACAGGTACGTGAGCATCGTCTGCGACGCGTTCGCCGGTCCGCCCAGGGTCATGATCCAGACGATGTCGAAGAGCTGGAGCGAGCCGATGACCGCCAGGAAGATCCAGATCCTGATCGTGGGGCCGAGCAGCGGCAGCATGATCCGCCTGATTATCTGCCATGACGAGGCACCGTCGATGGCCGCGGCCTCGCGCAGCTCGGGCGGGATACCCTGCAGGCCGGCCAGCAGCAGGACGATCCCGAAGCCGATGAACTGCCAGGTGACCACGAAGAACAGCGTGTAGAGCACCAGCGACGTGCTGGCCAGCCAGAAGTGGATCAAGGCGGCTAGGCCGACCGACTTGAGCAGGGTATCGACGGGCCCGCCGTGCGACAGAAGCATCGACCACATCACCGCGCTCGTGGCCTGGGACAGTACGTACGGCGTGAACACGGCAAGCCGCAGGGCCGTCTGCCCGCGCATCCGGCGGTTCAGCAGCAAGGCCAGCCCGATGCTGATCGGGAGCTGGATGACGACGGAGAGTACCGCGATGATGATGTTGTGCAGCAGGGCCTGGTGGAATACGGGGCCGGTCAGGACGCCCTGGTAGTTCTGCAGGCCGATGAAGTCGCTCAGCGGCCCGTAGCCGTTCCAGTTGTACAGGCTGTACCAGATGGCAAAGATCATCGGGACGAACACGAACCCGATGAACAGGACCAGCGGCGGACCGAGCAGCACGGTCAGCTCGATCCGCTTTCGCCGCGCGCTGCGCTGCTTCGAGGAGGCACCGGCGGTCGGGCCGGAGATGATCTCCGGCCCGGCCGCCAGCCCGCCCGGTCCGCGATGCCGGGTGCTTTCTGTGCGGGCCATTAATGGCCCGAGCTGGAACTCACGGAGTTGATGATGGCCGAGTTGCTGCCCTTGCCGGCGAAGAAGTTCGCGATCGCGGCGTCGAGGGCCAGGCCGGGGTTGGTCGGCAGGGCCTGGTCAAAGTACACGGCGACATAGGCGGCGGTGTCGTGCGCCTGCGCGGCCGCCTTCACCGCCGGGCTGGTGATCGCCGATTCCGCCGCGGGGTTGGCCGGCAACCCGATGCTCGCCTGCGCCACCAGCTGTTTCTGGACCTCGGTGCTGTCGATGTACTGGAGGAACTCGGCGCAGGCCGGCTCGGCCGCTCCGGTGGTACAGGACCAGCCGTCACCGCCGCCGAGCACCGAGCTCGGGTCGCCCTGGCCGCCGGGCACGGCTGGGAACGCGAACCAGCCGAGCTTGGAGTCGATGCTCTTGTCGGTGGTGTCGCCGAGAGCCTCGCCGGGCTCCCAGTCGCCTTGCAGCTCCATCGCCACCTTGCCGTTCGCCAGCATGCCCGCGGAACTGGTCGGGCTGCTCTGCGCCGTGACGGCGTTGAACCCGGACTCGAACGGGTTGGTCGCCAGGAACGCGGTCAGGTCCTTCGTCGCCTTGGAGTAGCACGGCGCGGTCAGGCTTGACGAGTTCATGCCCTGCTGGATGACGGAGGTGGAGCATTCCCTGACCGCGAAGTACTCCCACCAGAACGCGTCCGGCCACTGTGCCTGGCCGCCGAGCCCGATCGGGGCGATGCCGTGGGCCTTGAGCTTGACGTCATCGGATTCGAGCTGGGGGATGGTCGTCGGCGCTGAGGTGATGCCGGCCTTGGCGAACAGGTCCTTGCGGTACCAGAAGCCCACCACGTGCTGGTCGTACGGAACCCCGTACTGCTTCCCGCTGACCTGCCAGCCCGCGGCCGCCTTGCCGAGCGTCCCGATCCAGCCCGACACGTACTGGGTGAGGTCGGCCAGCTTGCCCGACTGGACCTGGGTAGCCTCGGCGCCACCGCCCCACTGCTGGTAGATGTCCGGCGGGTTGTTCGACTTCAGCGCGATCGGCATGTTGGTCTTGAAGAACTCGTTCTGGTGCGGGACGTTCTGGATAGTCACGTTCGGGTGCGCCGTATGGAATGCGGTGACGGCACTGACCCAGATGCCCTTGAGCGGGTCGGCGGTGGCGTTGTTCCACCAGCTGAGGGTGACCCGGGCTCCGGCGCTCGAACTCGTCGACGAACTCGAGCCTGCCGAAGTACCGCTGCTGCTACTACTACACGCGGCTATCGTGGCCGCTGCTGCCGCCACCGCCATAGCGACGATGACTGATTTCGGTGGACGTCGCATGAGGCACTCATCTCCTGAAGATGCCGGGATCTCCGCGGTTATGGCCAAAAAGGACTGACGTCGACCGCAGGTGACGTCTTACGAGTACTTCGAAACTTTATGTTTATATTTCGGAATTTCCCGTTATCATAGAAACCGTGAGGTCATCGGTCAACCCTTCGTTTCTAAGGTGTTACGTTCCTGCGTTACGCTAGCGATACCCGGATAGTGCCGTTCTCGGCCGAGTCGCGATACTCCGATCGAAAGCTTTTCGGATGTTGACGATCACCGTGCGGACCTGCCGGCTGGCGATGAGCCGACGGTCAGAAAAGGTGGTGCAGTGGTTCCAAGCAGCAATGCGGTCAGTGAGGCCGCCCGGAGGGACCGCGGGCGGACGACCCTGGCGGCTATCGCCGCCGAGGCCGGCGTGTCGCTGCCAACGGTGTCGAAGGTGGTGAACGGACGGCGGGACGTCGCTCCAGCGACGCGCGCGCTTGTCGAGCGACTGCTCCACGAGCACCAGTACACCCGGGCGGGCACGAGGCGGCATCGCCGGTCCGGCCTCATCGACCTGGTGTTCAACGGGCTGGACAGCCCGTGGGCGGTGGAGATCCTGCGCGGTGTCGAGGAATGGGGCACCGAGCACTCCACCGCCGTGGCGGTCTCTGCGGTACGGCACGGAAACGCCCGGCCGGCGAGCTGGACGAGCGGGCTGGCAAGCCACGATACCGACGGGGTGATCCTGGTGACCTCCGAGCTCACCGGCCGCCAACTGGAGCAGCTCCGGGAGGCCGACATCCCGCTGGTCGTCCTCGACCCCGGTAACCCGCCGCCTCCGGACCTGCCCAGTGTTGGCGCCACGAACTGGGCCGGCGGCCTGGCCGCCACCGAGCACCTGCTGGGCCTGGGGCACCTCCGGATCGGAGCGATCGCCGGGCCGGGTGACTACCTGTGCAGCCGGGCGAGAACCGACGGATACCGGTCGGCACTGGAACGGGCGGGCATCAAGTTCGACCCGGCGCTGGTCCGCAACGGCGACTTCCAGCACGAGGCCGGCTTCGTATGCGGCGGCAAGCTGCTCGACCTGCCCGAGCCTCCGACGGCGATCTTCGCCGGCAGCGATCAGCAGGCGTTCGGCCTGTACGAGGCGGCCCGGCAGCGAGGCCTGCGGGTACCGCAGGACCTCTCGGTCGTCGGCTTTGACGACCTGCCGATCTCGCGCTGGGTACCCCCGCCGCTCACCACGGTGCGGCAGCCGCTCGACGAAATGGGCCGGGCCGCGGCCCAGATGCTGGGCGACCTGATCGAAGGGCGGCCGCTGCGCTCGAGCCGGGTCGAGCTGTCCACTGAGCTGATCATCCGGGAGTCGACCGCGGCGCCCACCAGGGCGTGCTCATGACAGCCCCGGTGGTGCCCGGTACCGAGGCCGCGGCCGAGCCCTGGCGTGACCCGTCCCGGCCGATCGCGGAGCGCGTCGCGGACCTGCTGAGCCGGATGACGCTGGCCGAGAAGCTGGCTCAGCTCGGCAGCGTGTGGGTCGGGGCGTCCGGCGACGGCAACGGGGACAACGGGTTGGCGCCGATGCAGCATGAGTTCAGCGCCGAGCTACCGCCGCTCGACGACCTGATCCAGGACGGCATGGGACAGCTCACCCGGGTGTTCGGCACTCGTCCGGTCCCGCCGGCCGCGGGGATGCTTGCCCTGACCGGGCTGCAGCAACGGATCATGACGGCGAGCCGGCTCGGCATTCCGGCCATCGCTCACGAGGAGTGCCTGACCGGTTTCGCGACCTGGTCGGCGACGATCTTCCCTGCTCCGCTCTCCTGGGGCGCGTCGTTCGACCCTGAACTGGTACGGGACATGGCTGCCGCCATCGGCGCCAGCATGCGGGCCTGCGGCGTGCACCAGGGCCTGGCGCCGGTGCTTGATGTGACGCGAGATCCCCGGTGGGGCCGCACCGAGGAGACCATCGGTGAGGACCCTTACCTGGTCGGTACCATCGGCACCGCGTACGTGCTCGGCCTCCAGTCCGCGGGGGTCGACGCGACGCTCAAGCACTTCGCCGGCTACTCGTCCTCCCGGGGTGGGCGGAACATGGCGCCGGTATCCATCGGCAAGCGCGAGTTCGCGGACGTGATCTTGCCGCCATTCGAGATGGCCATCCGGCTGGGTGGCGCCCGCTCGGTGATGCCGGCCTACACCGACCTGGACGGCGTGCCCGCTACGGCCGATGACGAGCTGATTGGGCGGTTGCTGCGGGAGGAACTCGGCTTCGGCGGCCTGGTCGTCTCCGACTATTACGCGGTGTCGTTCCTCGAGCAGCAGCACTCCGTGGCGGCCAGCCAGTCCGAGGCCGGGGCCGCCGCGCTGCACGCGGGCATCGACGTCGAGCTGCCGGCCGTACGGTGCTACGGCACGCCGTTGCGTAAGGCCATAGCGGCCGGGCTGGCCGACGAGGCGGTCGTCGACCGGGCCGCGGGCCGGGTGCTGACCCGCAAGTGCGAACTGGGCATGCTCGACCCCGGCTGGACGACGCTACCATCTCGGGAGAACGCCGCCCCGCTTGACCTGGACCCGCCGGAGCACCGGAAGCTGGCCGGCCGGCTGGCCGAGGAATCGGTGATCCTGCTGGCCAACCCGCAGGGCGTGCTCCCGCTCCGGGTCGGCGCGCGAGTCGCCGTCGTCGGGCCGCTCGCCGACGATCCGCTGGCGTTCTTCGGCTGCTACAGCATGCCGCGGCACCTGGGCGAGACCTATCCCGATGCCGCTGTCAGCGTGCCGGTTACCACCTTGCTGTCAGCCCTTCGTACGGACCTGGCGACGGAGGGCGCGGAACCGTCCGGGAGACCGGCGATGGTGAGCTACACGCGCGGCTGCGACGTGCGGTCGCAGGACAGCTCGGGGTTCGCCGCGGCGGTCGCCGCGGCCGAGGCGGCGGAGGTCGTGGTCGCCGTAGTCGGGGACGAGGCCGGCATGTTCGGGCGCGGTACGTCCGGCGAGGGCTGTGACGTTACCAGCCTGTGCCTTCCTGGCGTCCAGGAGGACCTGCTGCTGATGCTGGCCGATACCAGGACGCCTGTGGTCGCGGTGCTGGTCACCGGCAGACCGTACGCGCTCGGTGCGGTGGCCGGCCGGCTGGCCGGGATTGTGCAAGCCTTCTTTCCCGGCGAGGAAGGCGGCACGGCGATCGCAGGCGTGCTGTCCGGACGGATCGTGCCCAGCGGCAAGCTGCCCGCCGAGATGCCGGGCCCAGACGTCGCCCTGCCGTCGTCCTACCTCCGGTCCAGGCTCGCGGGCCCGCACGGGGGAAGCTCGGTGGATCCGTCGCCGCTGTTCGCGTTCGGGCACGGACTGTCATACACCAGCTTTGGCTACGATGACCTCGCCGTGTCGCCGGATCGCGTGCCCACCGATGGCATGACGGAAATCGCCTGCACGGTCCGCAACACCGGGTCGCGGGCGGGCACCGAGGTGGTGCAGCTCTACCTCAGTGACCCGGTAGCGTCGGTGGCGCGGCCTGTGCGCTGGCTGGCGGGCTTCGTCCGGGTGCCGCTCGAGCCTGGCGAGGCACGCAGGGTGCGGTTCCGGGCGCATGCCGACCAGCTCGCGTTCTCCGGCCGGGCTGGCCGGAAGGTCGTCGAGCCCGGCGAGATCTGCGTGGGCATCGGCGGCGCGTCGGACAGTCTGTCTCTGACCGGCTCGTTCACGTTGCATGGCCAGGAACGCACGGTTGGCGCCGGGCGTGTGATGCACACCGAATCGAGTATCGGCCCGGCATAGCACAGTCATCCAGCAACCAGCCCCGGCCGCCCGAAAAAGTAGGTTGATGTCGATGATGCGGTTCATTTCCGCCGGTCCCGGCGCCGCGGATCATCTGGCCTACCTACCTGATGACCAGAACCGCCGCGACGCCAGGGGCACGGTGAAGTCCAACTTTGCGGCCGACGGTGCCCGCCATCAGTGGTGGCACACCGCGCTGGCCATGATCGGCGAACCCAAGCGCGCGCACGCCCTGTGCGGAAGCTGCTGTCATTCGCCAGGCCGCCCCTTGATGACCTGGTAGTCATCTCGCGCGGGGAATACCGCCATTGAGAGGATGGCCGTGGGCCCCGCGCGGGAGAATGGGAGGGCATGATGGACAAAGACATCCGTGCGGCAGTGCACGAATAGCTCGTCACCGCCCCGCGCATCGACGCGGACGACATCGTGGTCGAGATTTTCAACGGGAGGCACTACCGGGATGGCCCCTTCCTCGTGTTCCAGGACGAGGTCACCGAGGTCTTGCGCGTCTCGGCTGCCGATGTCAGCAGCGTCGTCCGGACAGAAATGCCGGACGAGGAACACACCTAAAGCCTTTAGCGGCTGACCTGTGAGACCGGTTACCCCAACAAGCGCGGTGGACCTGATCCGGAGGTGCCATGCGGGCCAGTATCACCTGGTACGACCTTCTCGGTGCGCTGCCGGATGCCTCATATGAAGACATCCAGCAGGCATACGACGCGAAAGCGGGCTTGCTGCGGCCGGAGCTGCTGTCGGGCGCATCATCGACGGTAGTCACGGCCGCCGCGCGGGCGCAGGGGATCATCGACGTGGCGTGGCAGGTACTGAGTGATCCGGTGAGCCGGCAGCGGTACGACGAAGCGGCCGGCCTGTGGGGCAGCGACGGAGGTCTGAGTGAGCCCAGGGACTCGCCCGCCGGTTCCGGGCTGCCGGACTCCGATATCGCCGCCGATAACCCGGGGGCCGAAGTGCTGCACGGTCTGCGGGCGCTGAATCTCTGGCTGGCCCGGCATCCCGACTATCAGAGGCGGATCCCCGTACCGGACGTCCGGGGGCTGTTCTACGACGTGTTCGTGGGGGCGGTGGGCAGGCTGGACCTCCGGATCACGTTCGTCCAGCTGACCGATCACCCGATGCCGGTCGAGGGCCTTGTCGTCGGCCAGTCGCCGAGGCCGCCAGTGAAGATCCACTCGCGCGGTGAGCTGACCGTCCAGGTGTGGCACCCACCCGCCCAGGTCACGGGAGACCCGCCCGCATCCGCTGCTCGCTAGCCGGCCGGGCGAACGGCCGCGGGCGGACCGCCAGCGGGGCGCCCGTGCCTGGCCCGGGCCCGCTGACCGGACCAGGCGGTCTGGGGGAGCCGCAGGACAGACGATCGTGTCATCACCGTCCCCCTCTCGGCCGCCACGATCGCCGGATCGGCGCGACGACCGCCAGCTACCTGGGCAACCGCTACTGGTCCTTCCGGGACGGCAGCGCAGCGGCATCCCCGCGTGAGATCGTCATCTTCACCGTGCTGAACGGCATCGCGCTGCTGATCGCCTGGCGTCTGCCCGCGTTGGCTTCCCATTCAGCTCCCCGGGATTTGGTTAGCCTCGCTAATGGCTGGTGTCAGCATCGGATTCCACCTGGGCAGCGAAACTGAGGTTAACGAGCCACGACTAGCTTCAGCGCGGGGCGGAGGTAGCCGTCTGCTGCCTGATCCCAGGCGATGACATCTGAGGTGACGATGGCCGGGGCGAGCAGCCCCTTCCCGATAAGTTCGGCCACCTCGGGAAGCACGGCTGCGGAGTTGACCCGCCCGATGTGGAACTGGATACCCCAGGTGTACAACTTCCCCAGTGCCAGCCCGATCTCGCGGGGCTCAGCGTAGTAAGACACGCTGTGCAGGACTCCGTCCGGCTCGGTTGAGGCGATCGCGTGCTGCAAAACGACCGGCCGCTGGCCACAGTCGACCACGATCGGCCAGCGTCCGCGGCGGCGGTCGAAGCTGGTCAGTACGCCGATCGCGCCCACCGACTCGGCAACGGCCAGGATCGAGGTGTCGTCGGACTCGAAGGTAACCGTGCCAGCACCCACAGCCAGGGCGGCCTGCGCGGCGTAGATGGCGATGCTCGGTGCCCCGTGACAGACCACGAGCACGTCAGCACCGGGCCGTGCCGCCAGATGCGGCGCCACCGCCCGGTAACCATCGCAGACATTGTCAGCGACGCTCGCCAGCCTAATCGCGTCAAGCCCGGCCGGAACGCCGACGAGCATGGCATCGGCGTACGGCACGTGCACCAGATCCGACAGCATCCCGCCGTACTCAACGCCTGAGAGCGGCTGCATCCCGTAGTCGGACAACACCGGATACTCGGCGCAGTTGGCTGTCCGGCCGCCGGCGCAGGCCTGACACCGACCGCAGCACAGCTGGAACGACGAGAACACGAGCTGTCCGACGGCAACGCTCAAAACACCCGGCCCCACCGCTATGACCTCGGCGACCGCTTCATGACCGACCGCGAACCCGTCCGGCACGGCCGGTCCGGCATTGATCAGCATCGGGTCGATCTCGCAGCGCGCCACGGCCAGCGGCCGGATGAGCGCATCATCGCGACCGCCGCTGAGCTCGGGTGTCGCGACGTCCCGCCACTCCAGCCGACCAGGAGCCACGCATGTCAGCTGCTGCATTCTGGCTCACCTCCGGAAGCAGGCCGTAGCCCGTCGAGCAGTGCGGTGACCGCGAGGTCCCACCGTCGATCCCTGGACTCTTGTGACGTGCCGAGCCAGCCTGCGGTCTCTTGCGCGGCCAGCCCCTGCGCCATGGCCACGATCACGTGTGCGATGTCGACTTCGTCTCCCTCGAGAACGCCCGCATGCACGCACCTGCGTACCGCGGCCACGATGAACAACCGCACCTCGTCCCCGGCCCGCCGCTCCGCAGGCCCGGGATCGAAGTTCGCGAAAGGCCGGGAAAACATCAAATCGGTAAGAGCGGGATGCTCTCGGGTAAACATCCGAAGCGACTCGATGACCGAGATCAGTTCGCCTCGGGGATTCTGTGACGGCCTGACCTCGTCCAGGTACTGCCGCAGCAGCCGGAAGCTCTCGAAGAACACCTCCCTGACCAGCCCGGCCTTGTCGCCGAACAACTCGTATACGGCCGGAGTCGAGGTGCCCGAGTGCTGCGCCAGCCTGCGGGTGGTGAACTCCGCGACACCTTCGTTGGCCAGCATGTCCATAGCAGCCCGCAGCACGCGCTCCCGCATCTCCGGAGTTCGCTGCTTCGCTCGCGGCATCGCGGCAGCCTACCGGAACGCCGTCACGCGGCATAGGAAGCGGACTCTAGCTGAATGGCCTCGTGAATGGCCGTAAGTGCCTGCTTCCTGACCCGAAGCTTGGTCGCCGCGTGGGCCGTCATGTCCAGCTGCGCGATGCCGGCTAGCACCGTGGCTAGCTCCTGGTCGAACTCGGCGGCTTCCACAACCCGGTCAAGAAAGCCCGCTTCGACCGCGCCCGCTGGCGGGAAGACCTCGGCAAGCACAGTCGCCCGGTTGAAATGGGCAGGCGTGAGCCGCTGACGGCAGATTTCGATGGCGGCCCTGGGCAAGGTGAGGCCAATCGCGACCTCGTTGGCGGTGATCTTGTAACGGCCCGCGACCCCGATTCGGTAGTCACCGGACAGCACGAGGAAGACGCCCATCGCGACCGCGTGCCCCGTGCAGGCGATCACCACCGGCATCGGGAACGACAAGATCCGCTCGGCCAGTTCGAATCCGGCTCTGAGCATGGACCGGGCGCTAGGCCCGCCCGCGCGCAATACCTTTAGGTCGAATCCGGCGGAGAACACCCCCGCCCGCCCGGCCAGCACAACAATCGCCGCGTCCGTCTCCGCCCTGCTCAGCGCCTCGTTGAGCTCGGCCAGCATTTCCTCCGACAGCACGTTCACCCTGCCGTCGTCCATCATGATCCGAGCGACCGAGCCGTCGAAATCGTACCGAACCAGCCTTCCCATCGACGGCCTCCTGTCCCGTCCCCCTTCGGACTCCCGTTATATCCTAACAACGTTACGAAACATCGACACGATTCACAACCTCACAGATTTTGTTACTCGGCCGCTCCCTGAGTTTGACCTCACCGAGTCGCTCCCTGAGCCGCCCGCCGGCTGACTGCCGACATCACCGTCGGCCGGCTAGATGCCGGCCGCCAGCGCCGCGACGCCCTGCTATGGAACTTCACCGTGCTCGGTGAGGCTGCCGGACAGCTCTCCACTGACGTAAAAGACAAATTCCCGGACATGCCCTGGCAACAGCCGATCCGGCTACGGAACCGGATAGTCCACGGCTACTGGTCCATCGACCTGGAAAGCGGGCGCAACTGGGTTCGCGGCAGTGACCCCGCTGGCTGGCTGTCATGGAGCCCGCCGCGGCACGTACCGGGTCGATGAAGACAACCGCACTGTCCACATCCTCGACATCTACCACCGCGCCGAAATCTACCGCCCGCACTCATAACGACCTCCGACGGACCGTTTGGCTCTACGCGCACCGCCTGACTGGGCATTCCCCGAAGATGATCTTGACTACCTGCAAAACTGACGTGCCCCAAGCCGTCAAAGCAGGCGCGTTTTGTCGGTGGCGTGCGGCACGATGTACGCGTGCCTGACGAAGCGGTCTCGTCGGCGCGCGGCCAGGGGAAGTCGCAGGGCGAAACTCTCGTCGCGCAGCCTTTCACCCATCTCGGCGTTCCGCACGCCGAGCAGTACCGGCGCCTGCTCCGCGCCTTCGCGCGGGCGAAGGAGCGCTTCATCGTGCACCTGCGCCCGGAGGATATCGCCGCAGAGCTGCGGGTCGATGCCGATGACCAGCTGACCGAGGCGCTGGATCAGCTGGTGAGGTGGGGCAACCTGCGGGCCGACATCGACACCAGCCGCGTCACCACGGTGGAAGAGTTTCACCGCAAGCGTTCGCTGTACCAGCTCACGGCCGAAGGACATGCCGCCGAGCAGGCGATCGCGTTCTACGAGGAGGCGATCGGCCGGCGCGGCCAGCTCCAGTCGGTTGCCCTAGCCGATATCGCCGGCCAGCTCCAGGCGCTGCTCGCGCTGGCCAAGGAGAGCGATCCCGATCCAGCCAAAATTCACCTGCTGCTGCTATCGGTAGCGGAGCGATTCTCCTCGCTGGCCGATAACGCGCAGGCGTTCATGTCCGCGTTGCGGCGCGCGATCGACTTCTCCGACGGAGACGTCGACGGCTTCATCGCGTACAAGGAACGGCTGATCGACTACATCAACCGGTTCATCGCAGACCTCGCCAACTCCGGCGCCCAGATCGCGATCCTGCTCACTGGCATGGAAGCCGCCGATCACGAGCGACTGCTGGCGGTCGCCGCCAGGCGTGAGGCCGCCGACGCGGCCCCCGAGGGGGCAGACGCGGCCGAGGCGCTGGCCCACGCGGAAAAGCAGGCTCTTGACGCATGGCGAAACCGGTGGCGCGGCCTGGACGACTGGTTCACCTCGCGAGACGCGGGACACCTCTCACAGGCCAGGCTGCTGCGGCAGGCCGCGGTGACCGCGATCAAGCAACTCGTCGACACGGTCGGCCTGCTCAACGAGCGACGTTCCGGCCGGTCGGACAGGTCGGCGGACTTCGCTGCGCTCGCCCGGTGGTTCGCTGAGGCACCGGATGACGCGGCGGCTCACCGGCTGTGGCGGGCGGCGTTCGGCCTGTCCCCTGCCCGGCATCTGTCCGTCACCGGCGACACGGCGGATGAGTGGGAAAACGTGCCGGCCGGGACCCCGTGGGGCGAGGCACCGCCGATCCGGATTTCGCCGCAGCTCAGGAAGACCGGGAGCTACGAGCGGCGCGGCAAGCCAAGCCAGGTGAGGGACCGCTCCGCGGCCAGGGAGCTGCTGCGCCGCCAGGCGGAGCACGAGGCCGCGCAGACCGCCGAGGCACGACGGCGGCTGCGCACCAGCGGGCTGACGCTGCTGTCCGACCTGGACGTGCTCGACCCGACGGCGTTCCGCCTCTTCCTCGGCCTGCTCGGCGACGCACTCGCGGCACGCGGGCCCGGCGACGCTGAGGTGAAGACCGTCACTAACGACGGCAGCCTGGAGGTACGACTGCGCATGGTCCCAGACGGAGGCACTGCCACGATCAAGACCGAAGACGGGGTACTCACCGGCCCCGAGCACGTCATCGAGATCACGGACCTGGTGCCATGATCCCAGCCGAGGAACAGGCGCAGCGCCAGACCGCCCTCCGCGCCCTGCTCGCCAAGCCGCTGCTTGTCGCCGCCGACGACGCCGAGTCGCTCATGCTGGTCCGGCGGCACCTGCCGGTGCTCAGCGGCTGGCTGCGCAGGGAGACCGGCTGGCGGCTGGCCGCGGACGCGGAGACAGCCCGGCTGTTCAAGATCGTCCCGCTTGCTTCCGACGCTACGCATCCCGCTCGAGGGCACAACAAGGAGCCGTTCAGCCGCCGCCGGTACGTCGCTCTCTGCCTGGCCCTGTCGGCGCTCGCCCGTGCCGACGCGCAGACCACGCTCGGCAGCCTCGCCGACGACGTGCTCACGGCCGCCGCCGAACCCGGTCTGGCGGCCACCGGGTTCACGCTGACCCTGGACAGCAGGAGCGACCGCGCCGACCTCGTGGCCGTGGTCAGGCTGCTGCTCGCGTGGGGCGTGCTCAGCCGCGTCGCCGGAGACGAGGACGCGTACCTGTCGGCAGGCGCCGACGTGCTGTACGACGTACGCCGGCCGGTATTGGGCGTGCTGCTGACGGGCAGCAGGGGCCCGTCGACCATCGGCGCCCGCGCGTTCGAGGCAAGGCTCGCCGAGCTGACCGCCGAGCCGGTAGCCGAGACCGACGAGCTGCGTAACCAGGCACTACGCAGAATGCTCACCCGGCGGCTGCTCGACGACCCTGTCGTTTACTACGACGAGCTGACTGAAGACGAACGTGCCTACCTGGTCGCCCAGCGGCACAACATCACCGGACGGATCAGCGAGGCCACCGCGTTGCTGCCGGAGATGCGCGCCGAGGGCATCGCCATGGTGGACCCGGATGACGAGCTCACCGACGTGCGGATGCCCGAGCAGCGCACCGACGGACACGTCACGCTGCTAGTCGCCGAGTACCTGGCGGGCAGGGCCCGGGCGCCGCAGGCCGAGCTGCTCGCGTTCGTCCGGCAGGCGGCGCAGGCGCACGCGAGCTACTGGCGCAAGGGCGTCACCGATCCCGGCGCGGAGATCGAACTGCTCAAGGTCGTGCTGGAGAAACTCACCGCTCTTCGCCTCATCGAGGTGGATATCGAGGTCACCCGCGACGGCACCGATACCGTGATCCGCAGTCGGCCGGCCATCGTGCGCTTCGCCCTCGGCGAGCCAACCATCCGGGAGCCCGGCAGTCCCCCCACGGGCAAGACCGGAACGAGCCAGACCAGAAAGGCGGCGGCCGATGCTGCCAGTACCATCTTTTGAGCGGTGGAAGCCTTTGCGGGCCGGCATGGTCGACATGTTCTACTACGACCAGGAAGAGTTCTGGTTCCACGACGGCCGGCTGCTACTGCGCGGCAACA
>Ga0335081_10007510_pt1 | contig 17430 bp, 22 predicted proteins | sample Lox_Sample_35_FD_206713 | JGI IMG/M metagenome (GOLD analysis project Ga0335081, IMG submission 206713) | Soil microbial communities from Loxahatchee National Wildlife Refuge, Florida, United States - Lox_Sample_3.5 | ecosystem: Environmental > Terrestrial > Soil > Wetlands | place: USA... | reverse complement strand
CAGGTTCTTAGACTCCGCGGGGCCGGGTGACGACTGGCTGAATAGCGTCGTTTCCCATAGTGCCTTCCCAGCTTCTGCACGCGGTCGGCACCCCGGAACATTGATTTCGGAGCTCAATGGCTGGCCTACGCTTCCCCTGTCAACGCTTCACGCGCAATCTCACGACTGCCCGCGCATGACTCGGGGCCATGATGGATCAGCTCATCCTTTCATGTGAGGGACTTTCACCCCTGACTCCATGCCGGTTTATCCCGGCGCTTTCGCAGAATTCATTTTGTAGCCTTGCATTTTGTGATAAAGTTTTCTTTCAGCAACTCCTTCCTCTTTTAAGTCGTTGACGTTGCCATTCTGAAAAACACTTCAATTATCAACCCATATCTTTCATAGTATACCCTTAAAATACCCCGTGGACATACCCCGTCGGCAATACATTCAACGATATGTTTCAACATACCCCATCAACTACATTCGACACAAGGCCATTGCCTTGGCAAAGGTCATTGCTACCTTTGACATCGTTGTGAATTAGGTATATATTCGGTCTAAATATAGAAACTGATGTGGCATAATCATTGCTAAACCAGCTAACATCGCAAATCCCAATCCCATGTTAGATAGAAAGGGCTATTCAATAAACTAGGTGTCAAAAAACGCAAAAGGTGGCAACAATGTCAACTAATATCAGAATTATTCACGCGCACGACTTCGTCAGAGCGACCCCAGAAGGCATGCTCGATCTCAAATTGTCTAAAAAGCTGCTAATAGAGCTCGCGTCAGCCACGGCCTCTTTGGTCGATTACGATATAATCCTCGACACTCGAAAGACGCAGGTAGTAATGTCTGTACCTGACCTATGGTATTTAGCGTCTGAACTAAGCAACTTTGGCAAAGCCTTTTCTCGCAAGACTGCCGTTCTTTGTCCATTTGAACGATTTGACGACGCAGCATTCTTCGCACTCTGCGCCCAAAACAGAGGTTTCCTAGTACATGCATTCGCTGATTTTGAGCATGCAATCGATTGGCTGACTGCAAATGGAAAGTGACACCTAATCGGATAAGAGACAGCACTCGACTCTACCGCGAAGGATTATAGGAAGAGAGCGGGGAAAATAGTAAAAATAGACGTTGATGAAATCGCTCCAGATTGCAGCGATGCTAGCGATATAATAACGTAGAAAAGACGACATGTACTCCCGTATACTCCAGACAGTGACAAAGGCGAGTGACTCCTCAGTACGAACTATAAATGTTCCAACATCAGCAGTCTCACCCCTAACAAAGAGATCATGGATACCAGGAATATAAGAATACTTATTGTGGATGACGAAGAGAATGATATCGAGCTCATCCGCAGGGCTTTTCAATCATTCCGTGCGGGCATAGATATCCACGAGGCACACAGCCTCCGGGAGTATCGTAATAAAGCTGATGTTGTAACGCCGGACATTGCTCTTATCGACCTAGATCTTCCCGACGGCAAGGCCTTCGACTTGTTGAAAGCTTCAGCAGACACAGGTTCGTTTCCTATCGTAGTAATGACTGGCAAAGGGACTGAACAGACTGCGGTGGAAGTAGTGAAATCAGGCGCTTTGGATTATGTGGTCAAGTCTCCCGAAGCCTTCGCCGCTATGCCGCGGACCGTGACGCGGGTCTTACGCGAGTGGGCTGCGATTCGCAAACATCAACAGGCAGTGGAAGAGCTCAAAAACAGCGAGGCACGTTTTTCGACAGTCTTTCGCATGAGTCCGATTGGCATTGGTATCTCCCGTCTCTCCGATTTGCGATTTATCGATGTCAACGATGCATTCCTGAATATTCATGGATATCGGCGCGACGAGGTTATTGGTCACACGTCCTTGGAGCTAGGAATCTGGGAAGATCCGAAAGAACGAGAATTAATGCTGAAAATGTTGAAGGACAAGGGCTCGGTACACAATTTTGAATCAAAATTCCGACAGAAGACTGTAGAAGTCGGCAATTTGCTTATTTCCAGTGAGTTCGTCGAGTTGGGGGGCGAGCAATGTTTGCTGGGCATGGTATCCGATGTTACCAAATACAAGAAGACCGAGAATTTGATCCGCACCCGCTTGCGTCTGTCCGAACGGGCACAGCATGGCAGCCTTGACGAACTTATGCAATCGGCTCTTGATGAGGCGGAAATGCTGACCGGCAGCAGCATAGGGTTCTTCCATTTTGTCGATGCTGACCAGGAAACTCTCTCCCTTCAGGCGTGGTCCACGAACACCCTGCAAGCCATGTGCAAAGCAAAGGCCAAGGGGATGCATTACCCGGTGAGCCAGGCGGGAGTGTGGGCGGATTGTGTCCGTATACGGCAGCCGGTAATTCACAACAATTATTCTGGTATGACGAACAAGAAGGCGTTACCCGATGGACACGCGCCGGTCACGCGTGAGCTTACGGTGCCGGTTCTACGGCGGGGCTCCGTCTTTGCCGTAATGGGGGTGGGGAACAAGCCCCTGGCCTACACTCAGGACGACGTGGAAACCATTCAGGAGCTGGCCTCCCTGGTCGTGGATCTCGTAGAGGGGAAACGTGCAGAGGATGCTCTTCAGGAAAGCAAGGAACGCTACCGTTCGCTCTTTGAGAATATGCTCGAGGGGTATGCCTATTGCAATATGGTGTTCGAGGATGAAACTCCGATAGACTTTATATACGTTGACGTCAATAATGCCTTCGAAAAACTGACCGGGCTCACGAATGTAGTTGGGAAAAAGGTCAGCGAAGTCATTCCCGGCATCCGGAAGGACAACCCTGAACTGTTTGAAATCTATGGTCGGGTGTCCCTAACCGGCAGGTCAGAACGGTTCGAGACGTACGTGCCTGCATTGGAGATCTGGTTCTCCATTGCGGTTTACAGCCCCCGAAAGGATCATTTTGTTGCTGTGTTCGATAACATCACGGAACGCAAACAGGCCGAGACAGCCCTCTACGATTCCGAGAGGAACTACCGCACGCTTGTGGACAATGCCCTTGTAGGGGTATTCCGCTCCACAATCGCTGGCAGATTCCTGTATGTAAATGAGGCCATGGCTCGAATCGTGGAATGCTCGTCTCCCCAGGAAATATTTTCTGAAGACCTATTGCTCAGATACAAAAGCCCGAAAGACCGGATAGAATTTATTGATACCTTGAAGTTGCACGGAAAGGTCAGCAACTATGAGCTCGAAGTTCTTACAAACTCGGGAAAACACGTCCACATACTCATCAGCGCCACGCTTGATAACGAGATCATTTCCGGGATGGTCCTCGATATCACGGAGCATAAGAAACTCGAGGGACAGTTCCGCCAGGCGCAGAAGATGGAAGCAATCGGTCTGCTTGCCGGCGGCGTGGCGCATGACTTCAACAACATACTCACGGCAATCATCGGCTACTCTCACCTCTCGCTGATGAAATTACAGTCAAACGACCCGGTTCGTCTTAATCTAGAGCAGATCCTGGAAGCGTCCAACAGGGCTGCCGTGCTTACGCAGAGCCTGCTCGCCTTCAGCAGGAGGCAGCCCATCAAGCTGGCCGTGATCGATCTGAATCTCGTGATCAAGGAATTCGAGAAGTTTATCTACCGGCTGATTAGGGAAGATATCGCATTGGAAACCATTTGCATCGAGGGCATTCTCCCTGTAATGGCGGACAGGGGGCAGATAGAGCAAGTGATTATGAACTTGGTCACCAACGCCAAAGACGCCATGCCCCACGGCGGGAAACTGCTCATCGAGACAATAAAGACCCACATTAATCGGGAGTTCATCGAAACTCATGGATTCGGGGAAGTGGGTGAATATGCTCTTGTCTCAGTGTCCGATACCGGAATGGGCATGGATGAACAGACACGTTCGCGGATTTTCGAACCGTTTTTTACTACGAAGGCGCAAGGCAAGGGCACGGGGTTGGGTTTATCAATGGTGTACGGGATTGTTAAGCAGCACAACGGGTACATCAACGTGTACAGCGAGCCCGGGAAAGGGACGACCGTTAAGATATACCTTCCTCGTGTAAGTTCAGCTATGCGTGTTGATCAAATAAAAGATCAAGATTCAACCGTCCGGGGCGGTACAGAGACAATCCTAGTGGCAGAAGACGATACAGCAATTCGGAATTTAAGCGTAACCGTGCTGAAAGAATCCGGCTATACTGTCATTGAGGCTGTTAATGGTACAGACGCAGTTTCTAGGTTCAAAGAGAACAAAAACGACGTTAAACTTGTCATCCTCGACGGCATTATGCCCATGATGAACGGTAAGGAAGTGCTTAGAGCGATCAAAGACATGGTGCCGAACATCAAGTGCATCTTTATGAGTGGTTACGCCGAGGATATCTTTAATAAAGACGGTGTGTCGGATCAAGAAGCAGGATTTATTCCTAAGCCAGTTTCCCCGGCTGATCTTTTAAGAAAGATTCGGGAAGTGCTGGACAAGTAAAACGCAGCGATGAGTCCGTTCTCGCAAAATATCTTATGGGAGGGTGAATATACCTTCTTTCTCTAAGGGAGTTTCATCTCTTGGAGATTGCAGGTTTTAAATTTTTCAGTTAAATTTCAAACAGACTTTAGTTGACGTCACTTCCTATGATTAAAGCTCGGATCCGTAATCCCAATTCGGATAAAATAGACCGTCGGGGGGGGCTCTGTCAATGCCTTTTTTAAAAACTGAAAATTTGTGAAACTCAATAAGAGGTTAATATGATCAGCGTTGTTGCAGTAGAACCAATGGAAAACTACCAGTTGAAGATTCGCCTATCAGATGACAGGCAAGAGATATTTGATATGAAGCCGTATCTTGACATAGGTGTTTTTCAGGAATTAAAGGATCCAACATATTTCCGACGCGTAAAGGTAGAGGAGCATTTTGGTGGGGTTGTATGGCCCAATGAACAAGACTTAAGCCCTGAAACGATCGAATACAATCTGCGGCAAGAAGTGTTACCAACATAACGAATAATAATGATACAAAAATTCAATGCCGTGAACATGAAGATGGGGTACGAACCGATTTCCATTTATTCCCCACGGGAGGCAACAACCTATGCCGGTAAAAACAGTTGAAATGGTTCGCAAGATCAGGGACCAGCATTACGAAGAAACGAAAAGTCTCTCGGTTGCCGAGCAGATCAAGTTCGTGAAAAGGAAATCTGAGAAGCTTCAAAAAAATCTCAAGCCGCATCGTTCAACCGCGGGCACCCACCCTGTAGGCTCTTGTCGTTAGTTGAGGTATGTGTGCGAGTCTGTTCCCCCTTAGCGCTCTGCGTTTCCTAAAAAGCGGCCTTTTGGCGCAGGGTTGTATGGCCGAATGAGCAGGAGAGTTTAAATCCGTTTTGCCATCTCTGGCCAAAGAACGCCTCTGGAGCGCTCGAAGACACACAAGCGTAACGCTAAAAAAAAGGACTCGCCTTATTGCATCCCATAGGATACAATTAGTTTGTGATCGAAATCCGTAAAACAGATGTCTTTGAACGTTGGTTTGCAGGACTTCGTGATAAACGGGCCGTTGCCAGAATTAATGCACGGCTTCGGCGCATGATGCTGGGGAACCCTGGGGACGTGTCGCCAGTAAGAGAAGGCTTTTCGGAGTTACGGGTAGATTGCGGCCCTGGCTATGGGGTTTATTTCGTAAGGCGCGGCCAGGAAGTGGAAATTCTGCTTGCAGGCGGTGACAAACGCACCCAGGCGAGGGATATTGAAAAAGCTCTCTGGCGCGGATTCTGTTGGAGGATAACATGAAAAAAGAAAAACTCAAAACGACAAAATGGGATCCAGTCGATTATCTAAAGACCAATAAAGATATGGCGCATTATCTTGAAGCCGCCATCGAAGATGGCGACCCCACCCTGATTTCAGCAGCCCTGGGCGACATTGCCAGAGCAAAGGGCATGTCGCGGGTTGCTCGCAAAGCCGGTCTCGGCCGCGAAAGCCTTTATAAAGCTCTCTCTCCTAACGGCAACCCGGAGTTTGCCACCATCCTCAAAGTCGTTCGCGCTCTTGGCTTGAGATTGCATGCTAGTGTGGAGAATGCGTAAAGATGACCTCTAACAGAGCGAGAAAATCTCAATAAAAAACCGTGGCGGGGGCCGGATTTGAACCGACGACCTTCGGGTTATGAGCTCTTTGTGAAACGCTATATATTCCTTTAATTACAATAAATTATAATTTTATGATTAAGAAATATGCCCTTGTGAAACCTTTTAAAACCGTTCACAGCGGTTCACAAAACCTTCACTATTTAATTCCTACCTATGTTTCACATGACAACCGTGAAACGTTTTCTTAAATTAAAATTCCTGTTTTATTTTCATAGTCAAAATTGAACAGATGCTCTTTCGGCTTATGCCGTCCCACCATGCATGCGCATCCGGCGCTACCAGCAGGCCAAGCACGACCATCGTTTCTACGGCGATGATCAATCTTGCAAGAATGGAATTGACTCTTTCCATCGATAAGTGTAATATCTAATTTTAAGAGATTAAGAGATGGAGGATATCATGTCTTTGGTGAAGGTGAAACGATTCGCACAGGTCACGATCCCCGCTAGTATCCGCAAAAAGGCTCATATCGAGCAGGGTGATTTCGTCGATGTGTCCTACGACAACAACCAAATCATCATCACGCCAAAGCGGGTTTCGGACAAGAACGTGGATTGGGCTCGAAAATTCGATGAGGCACTGGGAAGCGTGCAAAAATCGGCGAAGCGGGCGGGCATCACCTCGAAAAGTATCGATGAGGCCATAAAGACTTCACGTCAGAGGCCGCGTCGTTGAGAGCAATCATCGATACCAATATTTTCCTTGCAGGGCTGCTAAATGCGGATGGCGGAGCCGCAAAGATCATTTGTGCGTTCCGTGATGGAAAATTCGCGCTGGTTGTTACGAAGGAGGTCTTTGATGAATATGTGCGAGTCATTCATCTCTTTGATAATGACGTACCCGCTCATAAAAGCGAGGAACTGCTTGAACTAGTGTTCGCAAAGGCGGTCAAAGTCCAGCCGGCAGCGTCGCAAGGCCTATGTACAGATGATGACGATGAAATCTTTCTTTCCGCAGCCTTAGGCGGTCATGCGGATTTTATCGTAACGAAAAACAAGAAGCACTTCCCGAAGAATGCTACATCAGTTAAGATCGTTAATGTGCGTGAGTTCTTAAGCGCAATGGAAAAAAAATGCGGCGGTAAACTTAGGATATCTCGTTAAGTTATTTTCTTCTCATTAAAGAAAGATTTTTTTGAGCATATGGTGGGTTTACCCGATGCCGATTTAATATCTCCCCTATCTCTACTCTATCAATTCAAAGGCTTATCATATACAATTGCAATTTTTATCAAGATACAAGGCAGGACGTTAGAAACGTTAGAAAAAAAGGGGTACAGCATAAGCTGTAACCCTATGATAAGTTTGGTAGTGGGGGCCGGATTTGAACCGACGACCTTCGGGTTGCTACTAGCACTTATTCAATGACCTGAGGTTGACATTTTCATGGCCATTGCTTACGGAGGATCTTTAGCCCTTTGAGATAATCTTCGTATTCCAGGTTCGATTCCACTCCGTACTCCGCAAGGAGATCAATCATCTTTGAAAGCGATACCCCTGCCAATCGAGCAGCCTTTTCATTTGTAGCCATCCCTTTAACCTCCCTGAATCTGCTGTGCAGCATCATCCAAGATCTGTTTGCTGTATCTACCGATCGATTGCAGCTGCCTCAGTTTAACAATGCCTTCATCTTTAGACAGCACGCCTTTTTCGACGGCCCGTATCAAAAAAGAAACGGCAGTAACAAATTCCAGCTTTAATAACTTACATGCACGAATTGCGTTTCGATCATCGGTCGCCACGATACCAGCTTTTTTTTCACCGGCTAACGTTAACGCCTCTGCCTCTCCCGCATCAATACTGAAATCATCCATGAACCTTTTCACGAGAGCTACATTCTTCACTTTCACAACGCCGATTTTTTTTCTCCGATGTGCCTGTTGATTGATTCGGCGTCCTCTTTGTCCGACCTTGTTACCTCCAATCTTACTTTTTCAGGAATAATAACCGTTCCTTCAAAACTCGATAAAAACAAATCAAGAACATCAATACGCGTAAGGAGAATCAGCGTAGATGCATCAAACATAATCATATTTCATTGTATGACATTGTATGACGAATGTCAAGGCTTGCTGTTCAGCAAAATGCGATTCATTGGGCATTGAGAATGCTTTGCGGATGTCCTGATTCTGTCCTGATGAAAAATGGGGTTACAACGACTTCTGCAACCCCTTGATAAGTTTCGTGGCGGGGCCGGATTTGAACCGATGACCGTCGGGTGGGTTATGTAAATGCCTTTTTAAACCGGTGGTTCGTATAACTTGAAAAGTGTCATACAGACTTGCCAGATTAGCAATTCCTCACTTAGCCGCCGCCTTATGCTCCTTATCGATGAGCGCATCCTTCAAGAGCTTGCTCTGTCGCTCGAATGCCTGCCGGGGATTGCGGGGATCCTTCATGAGGGCTATCTCCTGGGTGATGAGCCGAGCAAGGTTTAACGTATGGGTTTCAATTTTTCCAGATTCCCGTTTATATAGGGGATGATCCCGATTGATGTAAATAGTTGTCTCTTCGGAGAAGGTTTCAGGACCTTCCTCACCAAAGCTATCTACGACGCAGGACACGCCGGTCTCGCCGAACTTGATCCGCTTGATGATGGCATTAGGAGTGAGCATCTTTACTTTGGGCTTTCTCTTTCGTTTTTTTCCCGGTTGCGGTACCTGCTCTCCGACCTTCTGGCCTTCTGGCTTAACCTCACTATTGGAGAGGTTTTCCTTTTTCTGCGATATTTCAGCTGCACCACCGACACCCTTCGCCTCATCGCCTAAAGGAAGTGCACCAAATGGCGAGAGGTCAGGGTTTAATACAAGGGAACGGTAAATCTTTTGGAGCGCGTCCTTTAAAGCCCAGCTAATGCGCTTTCCTTCCTTCTTCGTAATAAGCTTCTGGAGGAATACCTTGACATCTTCCATCACCTTCCCCATTACAACAAGAAATTCTTTATACTCGGCAGAGTCCCTGAGAAAGCCAGTGCGGTCGCTTGTAACGGGGAGGAAGTCTGCGTTAACCTCACCGGATATCCTTGCCATTGCGCGTCCCCAGGTCTCCATGCCAAATAGTTCTCTTCGCACGGTCACCTGCTTCACCTTGATCTCGATGCCGAGATCATTGGTCTGCGCCGCTGTCTCGGGCAAAATTACGATTTCTCCTGTCACGGGGCCGAATGAAGTTCCGTCGATAACGGTCACCTTGTGGCCGGTGAGACTTCGGGGTTGAACTGTGTGGTTGTTGATCCTGACCTTAAAGTGTGGTGCTTTGATTGGCGTGCCCTCGACGATTTTTGCCTCGATGTCTCTGGTAGCGAATGCCCTGTCCAGACCGATAAGTATCACCGTCGTACCGTTCTGCTTGCGGAAATCTGCCGGGAGTCGTTCGAAGGGTATCTGCCACACGTCTCGCGACTTTTCCCACTGTTCTTTGTCAAAGATCACACGCCCAACAAAGTCTTCGCGCTTTGTAATCACCTCGAAGCGCTTGCAGGCTGAAAGACTCGCAAATTTGCCGATACCAAACATACCAATACGATCCCGGTTGAATCTAGGGGATTTGGGCGAAGAAAGCTTCTGCTGCGAGCCGATATTGAAGTACTGCTTGAGGCCTTCAATGTCCATACCCGAGCCGTTATCGCGGATCTCGATTGCGTCGTCGGTCATCGCTATCTCCACAAGTTCTGCGTCGGCATCGTACGCATTGTTCACCAGCTCACGCACAAACTCGATGCTTTCAGCATATAGCCGTTCGCCTATGGTAGTAATGTGGCTCTTGTCTATCGTGACGGGTATGTATTCCTGAGGTTGCTGCATGCAATCCACCACTTTACGATAATCTAATTGCCCGATGAGACGGAAGGTCGGTAAGTCATCAGATAACGAGTGACTTCCACCCAATATAATTAGCACGTGACGTACGAGTCATATTTTATCATCTCTGGCGGCTGGGCTTTGTTCTCGCCAATCGATTTAGACCAACACCTTTTATCGGCAGTTCTCAATGGCCGCCGAGCAGCAAACGTAGAATAAACTTGTCATTAAAGTACCTTACGTGTATTCCCCCGCAATGCAGGCACCCTTTCGTACTGTCTCATGGTTCGAACTTGCTCACATCGAGGCCAGCTATTTTTTTAAAGTGCTTATAGTTCGCGCTCACGAGAGTATCGTCCTCCCGCAGAGCCGTTGCTGCAACGAGCGCATCAACTGTCCTAAGCCCATCGGCTGAAGCATGCCCTTCGAGCAACGTAATGGCTTTTTCCGAAATGCGCTCGTCGGGATGAATGACGCCTGAGAGGTTGTCGCGGATAAATTCTTTGACCGCGCGAAGTTCCTGCCGGTCCCGGCAACCCTGGACCAGTTCCATAATGCAAAGGGAGCTTATCCGACGTTCCCGAAACGAGACCCCGGAGATAAGCGCCTTCGCCTTCTGATTGCCCCTGAAATACCATATGAGTATGTCGGTATCAAAAATCATCGCTGGTAACGCTCATTTCTCCGTTCGTCAAGCCACTTTTTTACGTCTTTCATTTCCCCCCGGCCCTTCCATATGCCAAATCCGACCGGGTTGAACTGCCTATCAGCGTCCTTCACGGGTTTCATGACCGCGATGGATTTTCCGCGCATGGTAATGGCCACTTCGTCACCCTTCCTGACGCGTTCAAGGATGGCCGCTGCGCGGCTCCTGAGTTCCTTTGCTGTTACGGTCTTCATGCAGCCTCCTTCACGTACCGCTTAAAGTGTATACTTTGAAGTATATACCACAGGCCATCACTCGTCAAGAGCTTTCTACCGTATCGATTCATATGCAGGGGGAAATGCTAAAGAATTCTAACATACGCGTACGTTTTCTAGCGCACGCGTGCAGAGACCAGGATACAGTTTTCGACATATGACTGTACCGCTAATGCAAAATCTGCTTGCCTTTACAAAAAGGAGCAATTTCAGACACGTAAGGTGGGTTACCCGAAGGTCGTTTGGACAGCACGCGCATTTCTGATGGGATCTTGTTCTTTATTTATACGACCGCATGGTCGAATAATAATACGGAGTAAGCATCTGTAGACAAGGCTTCTAATAAGTGCTATAATCAGACCTATTAATAGCACCATTAAGGGGGTCTTCTATGGGCATTAAATTTTCCGAAGACATTGTTCCGCTTAGCGACCTGAAGGTGAACCCCGGCAAGGTGGTTTCGCATGCTAATGAGACGCACCGGCCTATTTTACTCACGAGCAGGGGTCGCGGGGTGGCCGTTGTCCAATCACTCAGGGATTATGAAGTAGAAACGGAAGAGCGCGTCTTCATGCAGGGAGTGGTGAAGGGGCTGATGGATCTGGAAGAAGGCCGAGAACTCTCCCTGAGCGAGGCAAAAAAGCGCCTCGGTCTGAAATAGTCCCATGGCGGAAAAAAATCAGATCTCGTTTGCTGCGTCCGCGGTGATGGACCTTGAGGACATGCAGGCGTATTATTCCGACGAAGGTGCGCCTGATTTTGGGAAAAGGCTTGCCGCAGAGATCATTTCCCAGGTTGAGCGGCTCCAAGCGCATCCGCTGAGCGGCCGTGTCGTACCCGAGTTCCATGTTGAACATCTGCGAGAGATCATTTACCCGCCTTTCCGAATCGTCTATCGGCACGATAAAAACAAAGTGCGCATTATCCGAATTTGGCGAAGTGAAAGAATGCTGAGAATACCATAACATCCTGGCCGTTGCACAAAGAACTCCGGATTCCGTATTCTTATAAAAGACATTCTGAAGAACCGTTCACAGATGGTAAATAACAAGCTTCAACCGGGAAAGGTCATTTAAAAAACCGTATCGATGCATAATCCTTCCCTTTTTAAATCTTACCGAAATGCAGGCTTCTTATAATCTTTCCTGACAAAGATTTCCGTCGCCTTTGCCGTTCTCCGAGGCGGATTTTCAAGAAATGGGAAGCCTTTTTAAGGGGAATTCGGGCAGGGCTAGCTGTCCTGGTCCTGTCCTGACAGAAATAACGGGCAAACGCGCCCGCGCTAACTTCTTGATAAGTCCGGTCAGCCCGGGCCGGACCCGTCGGGGGGGCTCTGTAAATGCCTTTTTTGAAAACTGGAAATTTGTGAAACTATAAAAAACTACCTTATTTATCAATAAGATACATGACTTGTAGCGGGGGCCGGATTTGAACCGACGACCTTCGGGTTATGAGACCTGAATGGGCCTTTCTTTTATTCTTGCTTATGAAAACACTTGATATGCTTCTAACATTAATCAAGCGGCCTTTGTCTTGCTGAGATTTTCAAGCACCCACATGCGGACCAGTTGAAGGTAACCTATACCTTTGCTCTCCGCGATTTTTTTCAGCTGATGAATCGTTTTATCGTCCAGCCTGAGAGAGACGAGCTTTTTCTTAGGACGTACAAACTTGACTTTCGTTTCTTCTGATTCGTACCCGGTACTATCGTGTGTTGACCAAAAATCGGCCTCTTCTTTTTCTGATTTAAATTTAGGTATTTTTTTCATTTTATTCATACGGATCATCTCCTCTTATATAATTATAATGATTTTTCCCGATCAGTCATGTCTCGTGCCGTAATGGTCCTGAAAACACCGCGTCCCTTATTAATGCCAACAATGAAAAGATATCTGCCGTTGTCAGTGGTTCCGTAAACAAGATAGCGGCCCTCACCGGTCTTGCGCGTGTACGGGTCGCCCACGCACGCTTCTTCTGCTTCATCCGGAGTGACGTTGTGTTCAGCTATATGTCCGATGTTGGCTGCGTCCCAATCAAAGTCTTCGTATACCAAGGCACGCTCTATCTAAGAGATGTCTATAAGATAGCACTCCCTCTTATCAGATGTCAACTATATTCAATGACAGATGCACAGGCTTTATCCGTTTTTGGTGTGGAAATAATGACAACGCCATTAAACCTGCCTGAGCGAAGTGATTTCAAGGTGTGCAAGAGGGTATCCGGAGTGGGAACCTGGCATCCTGCAAGGGTGATAAGCGGGTAGTCCAGTTGCTGTCCTGATAAAAAAGGGGCTGCAGTAAATACGGTAACCCCTAGATACGTTTGGCGACGGGGCCGGATTTGAACCGACGACCTTCGGGTTACAACCCAAGTGACTCATCTCGTATTCGCTTCCTGGCGCATTTCCGCCTAGGCTTCCGCCGGCATTCTGAAGAAATTCATCAGATTTTACGCTTTTTCTCCCTGGGACACCCGGCATTCGGCTTAGAAAACCGGCCGCCAATAGGCAAATAATTGATTCCTCGCTTATAAATATCGCGAGCAGCCGTTTGCAATGCCGTATTCTTCCCATATATTTTACCATACTTCTTGCCATATATTAATTTTGCAATAAGGCCGTTCTTGTGATAAGATAACGCAATGAAGAAAACCCACTTTGCATGGGATGAGGTAAAGGACAAGGAAAATCAAAGAAAGCATAATGTGTCTTTTTCGCTTGCACAACATGCTTTTCTCGACCCTCACCGTGTCATCGTGGAGGACTTGGAGCATAGCGCCGAGGAGAATAGATTTTATTGCATCGGACGTGTTGGCGAAGGAATCATGACTGTTAGATTTACGTTTCGAGGAAGTGTTATCCGTATATATGGTGCCGGATATTGGAGGAAAGGAAGAAAAATATATGAAGAACAAAATTAAATACACCGATGAACCAATGGGTAAATTGAAAGTAATAAACGATTTTCTGCCACCACCGGATCAGTTGGTACTTAGAGAAGACAATGTCAAGGTAACGCTTGCTCTAAAAAAGTCGAGTGTTGAATTCTTTAAGAAAGAGGCCAAGAGGCATCACACATCATATCAAAAAATGATACGTCAGCTTGTCGATTGGTACTCTTCCCGCCATCAAAAGAGTGCTTAGCCAGTTGTTTGCGACAGTCGGAAATAAAAGCTCACTGGCTTCATTGTTCAGTGCATAATACAACTTGTTTTTTTCACCATTGTCATGTTTCCGGCATGCCGCACTTGAGGTGGATCTGAGAGAATCTCCGTAACCAGCAGGATACTAATTTACAGATTGAAGTTTCCGCCGTCAGGTTTTATTTTAGATACCTGAATTTTCCGGTTGTTTTCTGCTACATTTACCCCTCTAGTGACTCATCTCGTATTCGCTTCCTGGCGTATTTCCGCCTATGCTTGCGCCGGCATTCTGACGGAATTCATCAAATTTTTCGCTTTTTCTCCCTGGAACACCCGGCATGCGGTTTTAGAAAACCGGCTGCCAATAGGCAAATAATTGATTCCTCGCCTATAAATATGACGAACAGCCGGGCATTTGATGTTCTTTATCATCATAATGGCAAAAGGCAATCCTTCTCTCTGTGGGATTACCCGTAAATCCTCAGACGTTCAGGACAGGCATGTTGAACCAAATCCCGGGTGTAATGACATCCTGCTAATTTTGCGTTATTTTTCCCCCAACAGGACTTAATTGAACAGTCAGCGGCGTTTCGACATCCCTGGTCAGCTGGACCATCGCCTTCCATTCATGGAAGTCAGGCAGTAGCAGGGAGAGGATTTGAACCTTTGACCTTCGGGTGCAGACCCAATAGTAGAATATTGTGTAAATCAACTCCCCCCCCGTATAGGCGTGAACTACATCATGTAGATCACAAGAGTTGCATTTTCTGGATATTGCGCTCTACACTTACTATTCTGCTATGCCAGTAAATTGACGATGTCAAAGAATAGCTGGTTGTATCATGCACACCTGAAATTATCGCTTCTGGCTGAATCAGTTATTGGGTAGAAGGTCATCCATCAGCTCAAATTAGACTTCTTTTCCCGGTAGGTGAACCCGGACAGTTGTCCCTCTTCCTTCTTCGGACTGAATATCAAGGGCACCGTGGTGGTCCTGTATAATCGAATTTGATATGTACAGACCCAGACCAGTACCTCCCAAATCCAGCTTGGTCGTAAAAAACGGTTCTTTGATGCGCTTAAGATTCTGAGTGGAGATCCCCTGACCACTGTCCCGCACCTCGATAACAGACTGGTGTTTCGCATTATCGGAAAAGGTCTTCACCGTAACCATACCTTGCCGGTCGCACAGCGCCTGCAGTGCATTCTGGATTATATTGATGACCACCTGTTCGATTTGCTGGTTACTACCACGCACCGAGGGCAGCGATTCTGCGAGTTCCAACGCAAAATTTTCCGAGTACTTCTCGATCTGATTCTCCATGATCATCACCGCGCTCCGCACAGCAGCATTGACATCGATTACACCGTCCAGTCCTGACCGGTCCTCGCAGGAAAGCTCGCGCAATCGGCTCACCATGTCCTTGATTCGGCGGGATCCGTCGGTGATGCCCGCTAGCAGTTTCGGAATAGCCTCGCGCATCTCGGTATTGGGCAAGCCTGCAATACGGAAGGTTGGATCCTCTGCCGCGTAACGGTCGAGGATCGCAGCTATATCCTTCCACACACCTGACAGGAGCGAACTGTTGAACATGATAAAATTGTTCGGATTATTCACCTCGTGAGCTATACTCGAGACGAGCATCCCCAGAGCAGACATCTTATTCGAGTGTATCAACTCCTCTTTAAGCATCTGATTATGCCTGAGCATAAAGTCTTCGTATGCCTTGATGTTGAGAAGGTTCTTAACACGTATAGTTAATTCGGTTTGATCGATGGGTTTGGAAAGAAAATCATTTGCGGAGACCGAGAGCCCTTTTAATTTTGATTCCCTTTCATGAAGCGCCGTCACCATAATGATCGGTATATTCTTTGTCTCTGGGTCTGCTTTTAAAATCCTGCAGGCTTCGTAGCCATCCATGACCGGCATCATGATATCAAGTATTATCAGGTCAGGCCTGCTGCTTCTGGTCTTCTGCACCGCCTCTTCCCCGTTTGATGCAAGTTCAATATCGTAGCCTAATGGGATGAGCCACTGGATGAGCAGCTTTAGATTGGCCTCCTCATCGTCGACGAGCAGTATCTTTTCACTCATCTATCAAGAACCTCCCTCATCTTTTTCAAAAGGTCTTTCGGCAGGTAAGGCTTTTGGATGAATTCTAAACCGGCTGTTGTCAATTCCTTGGTCTTGATAATATCCATGGAGTATCCGCTCGTAAAAAGTATTTTCATCCGGGGATTGATTTTCTTGATTGTGTCACTAACCTCTTTCCCATTTTTCTTCGGCATAATCGTATCAAGCAGGACGAGGCTAATTTGTTCCTTGTTCTCCATGAATTTTGCGATGGCATCTTCGCCGTCCACTGCCAGGATAGCACTGTAACCGAAGGACTCCAGCACTATGTTTGTCAAATTTCTCAAGGAAGCGTCATCCTCGGCCACAAGGACGGTCTCATTTCCGCCCTTGACTGCGAAGTCAGCCCCCGTCTTCTTGTCCGAATATACCGCTGCATTACTGAGAGGCAGGTATATTTTGAATACAGTTCCTTGTCCTGGCTCGCTGTAAACTTTTATGTATCCATCATGCTGCTTTATTATCCCGTAGGAAATTGCAAGTCCAAGCCCTGTCCCTTCTCCAATACCTTTTGTGGTAAAAAAGGGCTCGAATATCTTCTTCTGAGTTTCGGCGTCCATCCCGTGACCTGTGTCAACAACCTTGATAAGCGCATACTTTCCAGGCTTTCCATATCCATATAATACAACATGCTCATCATACAATTCCTCAAATCCAGTGCTTATTGTCAGCCGTCCGCCCTCTTGCATCGCGTCCTTGGCATTTATGACAAGGTTTATCAGCACGAGTTCAATTTGCTCGGCATCTGCCAGCACTATCAAGGGTCTGTCCGCAAGGACCACATTAAAATCAATACTCTCTCTGATAATCCGGACAAGCATTTTCTGCAGGTTGAGGATAAGCTCATTGATATTAATAGGCTTCACTTCAACAACCTGTTTTCTGCTGAAATCAAGCAGCCTTTTGGTGAGATTCGCAGCCCTATCAGCAGCGGTGAGCACCTCATTCATATGTTTCTTTGAAGGACTATCGGCTTCCAGACTGTTCAGCACAATCAAGCCATACCCACTTATCACATTTAGGATATTATTGAAATCGTGTGCAATACCCCCGGCCAGAGTACCGACTGCCTCCATCTTTTGAGAGTGGCGGAGCTGGGCTTCAAGTTTTTTCCTCTCGGTCACGTCTCGCAATATACCCTCTATCCCCGTGAAACGACCCAGATCATCCTCAATAATGTGGCTAGACACCTCCAGTTGAATCTCAACTCCATTCTTCTTTTTCGCCCGCAAAGGATAGGATTTCAGGGTTTTTTTATTCCTTAATTCGGTGACGAACTTAATTCTTTCTCCAGGATCAACCCAATAGTCGATAACAGCTTTGCCGTACATTTCATCCG
>Ga0335081_10007509_pt1 | contig 17432 bp, 14 predicted proteins | sample Lox_Sample_35_FD_206713 | JGI IMG/M metagenome (GOLD analysis project Ga0335081, IMG submission 206713) | Soil microbial communities from Loxahatchee National Wildlife Refuge, Florida, United States - Lox_Sample_3.5 | ecosystem: Environmental > Terrestrial > Soil > Wetlands | place: USA... | reverse complement strand
GGGACTGGGGTCAAGGTTGGGGAGAAGGTTAAGAGCGTTAAGGTGGGAGATCGCGTCTCCGTCGATGTTGACATAAAATGTGGTTCTTGCTACTACTGTCGCACTGGGCGAGATAATCTATGTCAAAACATCATCACACTCGGCGAACATGAGGACGGGGGTTATGCTAAGTACAACAGGTCGCCCGCAGGCTCCGTTTACAAGATACCAGATGATATGTCACTTGACGCTGCTATCTTGGACCTACATCCTGCGTAGTTAACACTGTTCGAATTGCAAATGCTGAGAAGTTTGGAGCGAAGAGAAACAACCCCTCAAAAGAAGATGCGATAAAGGCAACGAAGGACCTAACGGACGGGCGTGGTTTGGATGTGATTATAGGGGCCGCAGGAGCGCCATGCGCTACCAATTTGGCGCTTGAAATGGTGGGCAGAGTTGGCCGAATAGTTCAGTTCGGAATTAATCCACAGGGAGCGAAAGTGTCCATCCAACCATTTGATTTTATGTTTCGTCAAATCGAGTATATTGGAGATTTCATATCGAACTACCAGCTTCGCTGCAGCCCTTGACCTGTTAAGCGCCGACAAGTTTGAGGTGGATAAGTTCATCACACATAAGCTGAGAGTTTCGGATGTCAACAAAGGCATGGATCTCATGCGTAAAGGTGAATGCATTAAAGTAATGATCGTGCCTGATTGAATCGTCTCGTCTGAGTTAGAAGGTCAATCCTAGCTTTTCAACGGCGTTGTCGTGCAGTAGCTTTCTAAGCTGCACTTCACTCAACCCAGCCATCTTAACGCGTTGTAATTCGACTGAAGGGTGATGGAACGGAATGTCACTTCCGTAGATCACTCGATTTTCGCCCACGGTCTCCATAGCTTCCTTGATCTTAGTGTGCATTGGCATTCCTGATGTCTCTAGAACGATATTCGAGTATCTCTTGGCCGTATTGATCGCAGCGCGTATGTAGAGACCATGACCATGTCCCATATGAAGCATAATGATGGTCACGTCAGGATAAATCTCTGCCAATTCTCCAATGCTCCACGGAAGAGAAAACGGGGGGTGACCGGAATGGATGGCTACCGGCACTTTCAGTCTCCTAGCTTCATCCATGATAGGGTAGACAACAGGATCATCAGCGATAAAGGCTTGAAACAGGGGATGTAGCTTGACTCCCTTACAGCCCCAATCCTTGACGGCGAAGCGGAGTTCATTGACAGCCTTCTCTCCATCATATGGGTTCAGCCATACGTATCCAGAATAGTTTCGTGGGTATTTCTTCTGGGCTTCTGCGGTCAGGTTGTTTGGAAGTGAAAAAATGACGCTGTGAACAACATTGAATTCCCTGTTTAATGTTAGTAGCTGCTCCGCAGTGATTCCAACGTTAGCCCACCCACCGAAATATCCGAGGTGGCTGTGAGCATCTACGATTGAGATTCCGTTAAACAACATAGAGGTTCATCGCTTACGCACGGGGTACTCTTCCCAGATTAACCGTAGCAAGCTTCTTCTCTAGGTTGAGGAAGTGATTCAGTCAGGTGGCAGTTGACCGAAGACTAGCCTGAGGTCTAAACCATGCGCCTTGTTATAGTAGAATGATGCGCCATAGATTAGCAATGGAGCGATTATCAGCGCTATGATGAACAGCTGAGCTCCGAGCGCGAAAGGTCCTAATGCTGGATTTGTTGTTGAATTGAAACCTAGAAATCCGAACAGAATTAGTCCGAGAACTCCAAGCAATGTTAGCGTAGGCACACCGCCAATTCTACCATGAGCCGCTGAGGCCTCGAACAAGCTCTTTCTCCTGTATGGGAGTATGATAGCGCTCAGCGATGAAAGGATCCAGACGATAGAGAATAGGAATACGAGGTTGACTTGGACGGTTATGAACGATGTGAAGTACTCCAAGTACATAGGAATACATGCAAGGATGCACGCCAGCGCTATTCCGACATGAGGTGTGTGAAAACGGTCATTGACTTTCGATAACGCGGAAGGTAGAACTCTATCAAATGACCATGCCATGAACAATCTACTAATGAATATTAATCCAAGCCAAGACCACCCGATGTTTCCGATGAAGAGTCCTATGAACATCAGCCAGAGCAGTGTCTTATCAGGGTAGAATAGCGAAACGAATACCGTAGGAACGGTTGATGCTCCACCGCCTGCGGTCAACGTCCACGCTTCCAAGAACGAGATCCCTATGACGCTATCGAAAAGGTAGGTTAGTCCGAACCATACCAGAATCGATACGATTTCAGCCACAACAAGTCCGTAAAGCAGAGAGCGCCGCGGGTTCTTGATTTCTCCGCCAACCATCTGCATTACTGGGTAGGGTCCGATACTTACGAAGAGCACGGGCACGAGAGGGCCCAAATTGGCCAGCGTAGCTCCTGGTGTGAAGCCTTTTGCAGCTGCATCAGAGAAAACCCTGGGGACACCTCCTTGGAAATACTGGGCGTAAGCGGCGGCAAAGTCAGCTGGTGTATGAGTAAGAAAAACAACGACCGAAAACAGGAGAACGATGAATCCGTAGGCGAAAAATATGTAGACAATGGTTCTGAAGACTTTACCTCCCAAAGCTATTGCTATTCCACCTATAACCATGATGATAAGGCCGATCTCAAAGAGCAAAGCAGGGTTTGTAGTCGTCCAGGGCGTGATCAGGTTTCCTAGCGAAGTTATACTTGTATCATTCAAAACCTGGCCTGCAAAGGAGAGTTGGGTTCCAGATTCTGCAAACGCCCAATAAGAGCCACCGCTTGCGGAAATCAGAATTGCCATAAGAAATAGGAAGCTTGCCATAAATCCTATCGGCCCGTTGAGAGATCGTGAAATGAAAATGTAGTCGCCTCCAGCCCGCGGCATCACCACAGTGATTTGCCAATACAGTACGACTATAACAATAGCCATTATCGCCCAGAGGCCGAGACCTGCGTAGTAGTTAACGTTCTGATAATAGCTTGGCGTGACCCAAAAGATACCTGCCCAGCTAGTAAGCCAAGGGAAGTAGATGATGCTCCATACAAAAACATCAAGTGATGATAACTGTCTAACTAGCCCCGTCGCTTCACGAACGAATACCCTTTTCCCAGGCGAAGGAGTTGCCAAGAACAATCACATTGAGAAAAGGGTTTCATTGAATTATCCATTTAACACCTTTGGTAACTCGCGCGATTTGTCTTCTCCCGAGTACATAGATTATTGACGATCGCATGAGATATTGATTCTAATTTTTTGGCTATTTAGTAGGTTACTTCGCCGAAGGATTTGACAATGAGAGCTCACATTGGATGATGCCAGCCATGGGTCCTCCGCGCGGAATCTTTCCACAGTACTATTCGACAACGATTGTTTCATTGTTGCGTTTTTGTTTTAGAGCCTTTAGGATTCTCTCGCTCGTTACCGGCAGCGTTTTGAATCGTATTCCTATCGCGTTGTGAATGGCATTTGCTATAGCTGGAGCAGTTGCTATGATTGGAGCCTCTCCGCAACCTTTGGCGCCGAACGGACCTTCTTCGAATGGATTTTCCAAGATCACCGATTGAATTGGCACATAGTCCATCGATGTCCAGATTTTGTAATCCTTGAGATCTGCATTGATCACTCGACCATCGCGTATGACCAATTCTTCTGGGATCGTGGTGCTGGCGCCCATTATGATTCCGCCCTCATTTTGGCCGGATACGTTTAGAGGGTTGATGACTTTACCCACATCGAGGACGCCGATGATATTGAGTAGCTTGATTTCTCCGGTCTCAACATTAACCGCCAAGTCCACTACTTGAACTACAGGAGTGTAGTAGGCTACGGCCCTGTCCGTAGAGCATTGACCTGTTTCGGGATCCAGTTCTCCAGTCTCGGGGTACCAAACCGCTTTGGCGGAGAACTCGCCTATGCCCTCAACGAAGCCGCCCCCCATGGGACCCGGCTTGAATAGCTCACTGACTCCAATCTTAACGTCGAGATCTTCCCTGCTTCTAACTACGCCATTATTAATCTCCAAAGAATCGACACTACTGTTTAGCGAGTGAGATGCGATTGTGAGTATCTGAGACTTTACATCACGGCAGGCGATGCTCACTGCTTTTCCGAGTTGTGAGGTTTGCCTGCTTCCGCTGGCTCCAGGCCCGACCGGAGCGATCGACGAGTCTGCCTGAGTTATCGTAACATTTTCCATCGGTAACTGGAATTCCTCGGCCGCAATTTGCGCTAGAACAGTTGTGGTTCCTTCACCCGGATCACTCACGACCGTTGAAATTTCAACAGTATTGTCATCGAAGTATTTCGCATATGCCATGCTTGGAAAACTGATGTCGCACATTTCCTGTGCAACAGCGAATCCGCGGCCAAACTTCCACGGTTCATTCAGTTTGGGAGTTTGAACCAGTTTGGTTTGTTCGATCGCTTTCGTTATGCAATCCTGAAGTGATACTTTTCGCATCGTTTCACCCATGGCGTTCTTGGCGTTGGTTGTTAGCATGTTCTTTAGACGCAGTTCAATTGGGTCAATGCTCAGCCTGCGAGCGATTAAGTCCATTTGAGATTCTATTGCAAAGAAAGCCTGAGGTGTCCCGAAACCTCTGAATGCGCCACCTTGAACTTGGTTAGTATAGACGCGATAGACGTCCAACTTGAAATTGGCTATATCGTAAACGCAAACTGAAGCATAGACGCAGTCCCTAACTGCGACGTTACCTGCCAGCGAGTATGCTCCACCATTGTAAACTGTTTCCATCTCCCTTGCAACTATTCGACCATCCGCTCTGACTCCATCCTTGATTCTAATAACACAAGGGTGCCTGATCGAAGTTGACTCGAAAACTTCCTCGCGGCTGAAGGTTATCTTAACAGGACGACGAGTCTTGAGACTCAGGACAGCACAAATTAGTTCAGCGTGCGTTTGTCCTTTATTCCCGAATCCTCCTCCAACATATCGCGGAATAATGAGCTTGATTCTTGAGGGACGTATACCGAGTCCATCGCTGAGTTCCTTTCTCGCTCTGTATACGTTCTGCCCAGATGTCCACACAACGAGAGTGCCGTCGGGTTCTGCTGAGGCGATGGCTGCGACTGGTTCGATGTGCATGTGTTGCACCGGATGTGTTCGGAAAGTGTTTTCAAAAACAAAATCGGCTTTCTTGAAAGTATCCTCCGTACTCCCATGTCTCACACAGAATTTGTTCGTGACGTTAGGACGTTTTGGATCAACGGCTGCTCTGTAAATTTGAGACGAGAACCTCTTATAACGTGGAAGGTCGGGATGCACTACGACATCAGGATTTTCTTTAACTGCCTCGAGGGGATCGAAGATCGGCTTCAGCTCTCGGTACTGAACCTCAATTAGGCGAGCGGCTTCAATCGCAGCCTCTCTACTCTCAGCAGCGACCGCCGCGATCGGCTCCCCAATGTACCTTATCCTTTCCTTTGCAAGGATTGGTGTATCGTAGAGTCCACGACCCCTTAACCCATTAGGTACATCTGCACCGGTAATTACGGCGTGCACACCCGGAAAAGCCTCAGCTCGAGTTTTGTCTATCGAAACTATCTCCGCGTGTGGCATAGTACTTCGCTTAACCGCGCCATGCAACATTCGCGGCATTTCCATATCGTAAACGTAGACTGCTCGACCGGTGACGATCTCTTGAGCTCCGATCCGCGGGTAAGGTTTTCCAATGAAGTTGGTACCGATGTTCTGTCGCTCCAAGGTGTTTGTCTGCTTAATCATCATGGCTTTAACCCTTATCTGTGACGCGACGTCCCAATTGTGCGTTAGTTTTGACAGGAAAATGCGCTCGCGCAATGCAAATGCTGTCAGGATACATGGGCGATACTCTTGCGACAACTGATGAGCAAGATTGGCAATCTGAAATACAGTTTGATTTGACTGGTGAAGAACCATTTTACATATCAATCGATAAGACCCACGTCGAGTTCCGCAGCGGAAGGATCGACAATCCCGATGTCGTGCTATCAGGGCGGTCTGCTACTTTCTTCGATGTGATTATTGGGAAATTGGATCCTGATGAAGCATATATTATGAAAAAGTACGACGTGCGGGGCTCAATAGTTGATGCAATGAAATTTCGGAGGATTTGTGAACTTACCGAGGAAGCACACAAGACTACGTTTTCCGCGTTGAAAACATTTGGAAAATTCGCCTTGAAGTGAAAATCTGAGAACAAACTCGACTTTATTGAAGATCATAATCGAACGCATATAGTGGTTTTATCTGCTTGCTCTTGCGTCGATCTCGATAGGATTCGTAATTGGAATATTCGTGCTGTGCGGTGTACCTTACTACATCGCATGGCCATAAGGAGAAGCCAGCGAATCGATCTGTTGCTCTCGTTCATGGAGATTCCACCGCAATAGCGTCCGGAATATTTGGGCAGACTCGTCGATCCTAATGTAGTGATCCTCGAACCAAAGTGGGGGCCGATTCTTTTTCTTTATTCACAAGAAACCAATTGATGAGAGAGTATGCACGCAAAGATAGTTGAAACTAGCCGCCTCCAGAGGGAGGCAGCAGAGTGACGCGGTCTCCGTCTTTCAACTCAGCGTTGTCAGAGGCCCATTGGCCATTCAATAATAATCGTATATTCTTCTTAATCGCTTCTAGGCCGGGATGCGTTTTAACTGCTCGAGAAAACGCAAGTTCAATGTGGGCTGGGCTCGGTAATTCGAATGCATCTTCTTTCGATCCAGCGGCTTCGCGGGCCTGTCCTAGATAGGCAACGGTCACCTTAACACTGCTCAAACTAATCTTTATCATCGCTCCTACATGTTCAATAAATATCGTTCTGGTCGATCAACGCTTCCACTTTGCCACTGATGTTTCCATTGTTTGAAACTAGTTTGTTCTTCGGCCTGGTTCGAGTATTGGCTACCATTCATTAATGGCCAGCTCGTGGTGTCATTGTTGCAGCTTCTTTGATCGCTTTGAATATGCTCGTGTAGCCCGTGCACCTGCAGAGGTTACCTGCCAGCGCTTCTCGTATGTCGTTCTCGGATGGGTTTGGATTCTGCTTTATCAAAGCTGTAGCTGACATAATTATTCCCGGTGTGCAATAGCCACACTGAAATCCCATATTCTTTACGAAAGATTGTTGGACGGAAGTCAACTCATCACCTTTTGACAACCCTTCTATTGTTGTTATCTCATGTCCCTGTGCGTGATGCGCAGGCATCATGCAAGAATAGACTGCTTGTCCATCTAGCAAGACAGTACAGGCTCCGCAACCTCCAAAATCGCAGCCGCGCTTAGTTCCTATCAGGCCAATGTCCTCTCGGAGCACATCTGAAAGTAGGGCATAGGGGTCAAGGTCGATGTTGTAGGCCTTACCGTTTACTCTCAGCATTACGCTTTCCTTCATGGGTTCGCCACCATCACGGCCCGTTTAACACAGTTACGAACCAATACGCGGGCGATGTCTCGTTTGTATTCGGCGTTGCCGTGAATCTGCGGAATCGCCCTAAACTCCTCCAATACCTCAGAAGCTTTGCGTATGGTTCTATCGTCAACTCTACGATCCCTGAGTTCGCTTTCTGACGCAATGGCATGCATGGGTATCCGTCCAATACCTCCTAGGTAGATCCGTACGTCATTACACGTGTCGTCTGATCCAAACGACAGTCTAGTCGCGACATTGACCAGATTGAAGTCGTAAGCTGTTCTTCCGAACTTCATGAAGGCTGATCCTGAATGGAGAGGTTGATTGGGAATCAACACCTCAACAAGAAATTCTCCCACCTTCAGCGCATTGAGGAAAAAATCCACCAAGAACTCACTCAAGGGAATGCGTCTTAAACCTTCAGTCCCCTGAACGATTAGAATTGTATCCACAGCTAGGAGCGCTGGAGGCAAGTCGAGCAGGGGAAGAGACGTGCAAATCTCCCCCCCGATAGTTGCGACATTTCGAACTTGGTTTGGTCTAATCTCGCGTACTGCCTCCGACACAACTCGCAGTGACGTATCGTTAAGAATTTCTGGTGCTTTCAATATCTCGGCGAGAGTTGTGGTTGCACCGATGTGAACGCCCTCCACCTTCCGATGGACATAATTTAGAGACATGTTCCGGAGGCTAATCAATTGCTTAACTTCGTCTGCCAATCCTCTCTTCGCCAATTCGTAGATTGCGGTTCCACCGGCTATGATTCGTGCATGTTTACCATATTGCACTAGGAGAGAACAAACCTCATCAGAAGTCGAGGGGCTGAAATGTTCTGATGGGTGGAATCCCATTCCTCTCACTTTCGACTCAGGTATCACACGTTGAGCGATGTTGTTATACCTCTACTATTTGGAATTCCACTAATTAACTCACGCTCGTATCTTATCCAGCAAGCTTCGCAAATCCTCCAGCCACTCAGCTGATATTCCGACGTTTGGACAAGTGATCCGTATGCGACCGTCCGATTGTAAAGTGGCATTGCCGTTTTCCTCGGTCAGCAAGGGTATGAGCACTTTTTCTCTGTGAAGGCTCAATGAATCAGTAACTTCCAGAATCTTAATTATCTCCTCAGGACGAACAGCGCGCAACTCTTCCACATGAATCACTTGTTATTACAAATCAAAATAATCTTTGCTTTGCCACTAACTTAATCCTAGAACTGGGAGTATGCGTTAGACATTAAGTAGTCTCACTTCGAGTGGCGGCTACGTGGCAAGCTGTGCAGGAAACCACGGTAGGAACATTGCCCTTAACGGAGCGGACAAAGAATGGCCTAGCCACGGCACTGGTCAGAATCTTTCTCCATCTTGCTCACAATGATCCGGGACGAATCATCTCGAGTTCAGCCGCGCGAAAGACGCTTGAGTGGATGGCACTGCTCTATGGGTTTGATGTTGGAGGATTGCTCCTTGAGCCCAGCATCCAACGCGCCCTGTCAAACTTATTGAAGAGCGTAGCAGAGTACGGCGTTACTTCTCCTCAACGACTCAAGGCCCCAGTCAGCGTTGTCTGGAGCCTCTCTTTTCGTTGTAACCTTCGTTGTCTCCATTGTTACCAGAATGCCAGCAAACCTTCCGAGGACGAACTAAGTCTAGATCAGCAATTGAACATAATCGATCAAATGGGGCGAGCAGGCATTTCAACGGTCGTCCTTTCCGGCGGTGAACCGTTGACAAACCCTAACCTAAAACGACTCATAGAGCGGATTCGAGAAAACGAGATGTCAATTTCCATAGATTCCAATGGAGTTCTGATCAATAAAACGGTCGCTGGATCGCTTAGGCATGCTGGGGTTACTTCGATCGAGTTGAGCTTGGATGGTGTGGACGAACAATCGCACGACCATTTCAGAGGACTCGGTGGTGCTTTCAGAAAGACTCTTGACGCGGTTGAGGAATGTTCGAAAGCCGGTATCTTCACCACAGTTGCTACTACTGCAACCAGACTCAATTACTCAAAGCGTGAGGAATTGATCTCCCTTGCAAGAAGTCGAGGTGCTGATCGAGTTGTATTTTTCGACTTGATCCCTGCAGGGAGAGGAAAGGAAGTCAAAGACCTACACTTGTCTAGAGACGAGTTGACGGAGCTCATGTGTCTGGTTCACGAAAAATCCTCTCCGAACGGAGAGGTATTCACAGAGCTTCCACAGTACGTAATTTATTCCGCAACGGGAAATGGAGAGTCAACCTCAGATAAGTCAAACGTCGCATTGTCAGTTGACAGGTTCACGATAAGTTCGTTTTTCGACTGCGCAGGGCAAGGAAACATCTACAGAAAACTTGCACCCTACCTAGGAGGTTGCCCGGCTGGGAGACTATACTGCAACATCCAGCCCAACGGCGACGTAACACCCTGTATGTTCATGCCTCATTACCCTGTCGCCGGTAATTTGAAAGAGCAATCGTTTGAGATGATCTGGGAGAAGAGCGAAGTATTCGACGCGCTAAGGGATCGAAAGGCACTTACTGGGAAGTGCGCAGGATGCAGGAATTTGGTTGTTTGCGGGGGCTGCAGAGCGAAGGCGGCAGCATATCTAGGAGACTATTTGGCCTCAGATCCAACATGCCCAATACAGAACTGATAAGTTCCGTGAAGATTTGGAGCCGTTAGTGCGAACAAGGTTCCTATTGTTCGGATACGCTTTGGGTTTCTGAGGGAAAAGTAGATACTTGAATGTACTGGGCGAAGAAAACAAGCAATCAAAAATAATGTATATACTTTTATGAAGTAACCGTACGCACCCTAAATTTCTATAGACCATGCATAAAACCCGATGTCGCGTACCCCTCTCAGAAGTCCTTTGCCAGAACTGCAAATGAAGTCCAGAGACCAGTCGGTGACCGACACCTTTCTTGAGGATATTTACTCGATCCCAGGTGGAGAGAAAATTAAGGAATGCATCCAATGCGGTACTTGTAGCGCATCCTGTCCCACAAGCTACGCTATGGACTACACGCCGAGGGAAGTGATCGCGGCACTAAGAGCTGGTCTACTAGATCGCGTTCTAAAGACAAATACAATATGGCTGTGCGCCTCATGCTATTACTGCACCGTCCGATGCCCATCAGGCGTGAAACTCACAGACGTAATGTACGAACTGAAACGTCTGGCGGTAGAGTTCGGCTATGCAGAGAAAAGGGCAAAGGCTCCTGTAGTCTCGAAACTCTTCGTCGATCTGGTGGATAAGAATGGGAGAATTGACGAGGTATCGCTCGTCAGCAAATTCATGCTCAAGACAAATCCATTCGGATTCTTTGGCATGATGCCCCGTGCCTGGAAACTCTTCAGACGTGGTAGGATGCCACTCAAACCACATCGAATCGAAGGAATCGAGGAACTCAAGAAATGCGCTAGCACGATCGAAGTTACTGGTTTGCATGCGGCAGCAAGGAAAACCGTGGAGGCGTAACGTTGGAAACTCAATCGAAATTCTCGTACTATCCGGGTTGCTCCGTAGAAGGGATGAACAAAGCCTACGATAAGTCGGCCCGAGTCGTCTGTGATGCCCTGAAAGTTGACTTGGCTGAGTTGAACGATTGGAACTGTTGTGGCGCCTCCGCTTACATGTCCATTCGCGAATTGCGAGCCCACCTAATCTCTGCGCGAAACCTGGCGTTGGCTGAGAAGGAGCGAAAGGATCTGGTTGTTGTATGTCCAGCCTGTTTGAATACGCTTACGAAAACTAATCACTACATGGCTGAGAACCCACAACTGAAAAAGACAATTGGCACAGCACTTAAGGCCGCTGACCTCCAATACTTCGGCAGCGTCAAAGTACGTCATCTACTCGAAGTTATTGTGAATGATGTTGGCGAGAACGAGATCAAGGCCAGAATCAAAAATTCACTCAAAGACCTGAAGGTCGCCCCATACTACGGATGCCAACTCACACGACCCTTCGGAGAAGTGGACGACCCGGAATTCCCGACGATGCTTGACAACTTGCTTACTTGGATTGGCGCAAAGCCTGTCAATTATCCACTGAAGGCCAAGTGTTGCGGCGGGATGCTCATGATGACCAAAGAGGATGTTGGTCTGAGTCTGACGAAAAACCTCTTAGAGTGTGCGAAGGAAAATGGTGCGGAGTGCATTGCCACCATTTGTCCGCTCTGCCACATGAACCTTGAATGTTACCAAGACAATGTGAACAAACACTTCGGAACGGACTACCACATTCCAGTACTATACTTCACACAGTTGATCGGTCTGGCGTTCGGATTCTCGAGAAAATCATTGGGGATAGACGACGAGTTAACGCCTAGCAAACCGTTACTTGAGAAGCATTTGGAGGTTATCCGATAGATGACTGAGAAAATAGGCGTCTACGTCTGTCACTGTGGAACGAACATTGCACGCACGGTTGACTGCAAGAGCGTAGCAGAATACGCAAGTCACCTACCCAACGTTGCAATTGCGCGTGATTATCAATACACGTGCTCCGACCCGGGTCAGGAGATGATTCGGAAGGACATTCGTGAGTTAGGCCTCACTCGGGTAGTAGTTGCCTCATGTTCTCCATTAATGCACGAGTCCACGTTCAGACGTACGGTCTCGTCAGCCGGCGTCAACCCATTCCTATTCCAAATGGCGAACATTCGTGAGCAATGCTCATGGATAACCAACGACCGAGAACTCGCAACCGAACGGGCAAAAGCTATCGTAACTGGCGCCGTCACGCGCGTAAACTACAACGAACCACTTGAAGTTAAGAAGGTACCAGTAAACCCTGATGTGCTGGTTGTTGGCGGAGGCATTACCGGCATCGAAGCCGCTCTACAGATTGCCGATTCCGGCAGGAAAGTGTGGCTGGTTGAGAAGGAACCAACCATTGGAGGCTACATGGCGCGATTCGACAAAACATTTCCAACTCTAGATTGCGCGGCGTGCATACTAACTCCGAAAATGGTCTCGGTGGGTCAACATCAGAACATTGAACTGCTGTCCTACAGCGATGTGATCGGCTTCTCGGGCTACGTAGGTAATTTCACGGCCAAAATACGAAGACGACCCAGATACGTTGACGAAGAGAAGTGCAACGGTTGTGGTCTCTGTGAAGAGAAGTGCCCACTCAAGGCACCAAGTGAGTTCGATTCTGGTTTGGGAAAGAGAAAAGCGATCTATCGACCATTCCCACAAGCCGTCCCAGGAACACCAGTTATCGACAAGGAGCACTGCCTATACTTCACCAAAGGCGCGTGCCGAGTATGCGAAAAGTTCTGTCCCAAAGGTGCAATTGATTTCGAACAGAAAGAACGCGTAATGGAGATTCCAGTTGGAACAGCGATCATAGCAACTGGCTTCGACTTGTTTGACGCCGGTAAAATCAAGGAGTACGGTTACGGCAGATTACCGAACGTTATCACAAGCCTAGAATTCGAACGCCTCACACATGCTTCGGGACCAACCGCAGGGAAGATTCTAATGAAGAACGGAAAGCCTCCTGAAACAGTAGCGATAATTCACTGCGTCGGCAGTCGCGACCACAACTACAACGAATATTGTTCCCGCGTTTGCTGCATGTACTCATTGAAGACAGCGCACCTTGTACATGAGAAGACTGAGGCCAAGGTGTACGAGTTCTACATTGACATGCGCGCCTTTGGAAAGGGATATGAAGAATTCTACAAACGCCTCCTCGAAGAAGACGTTGCCTTCGTTCGCGGAAGAGTCGCCGAAATCACAGATGTTGCACAAATTCCCTCAGAGAAAGGTAAACTCGTTGTAGTGGCTGAGGACACACTGCTAGGTATGGTCCGCCGAATCCCAGTAGACATGGTCGTATTGAGCGTCGGCCTCCAACCGAGAAACGATGCATTGGATGTCGCCCACACCTTCTCTATCAGTCGAAGCCGCGACGGTTTCTTCCTCGAAAAACACCCCAAGCTCGCTCCCGTCTCTACTGCCGCGGACGGAATTTTCGTCGCAGGCGCTTGCCAGGGACCAAAGGATATCCCCGATAGCGTCGCGCAAGGCGGAGCGGCCGCCGCTAACGTCCTATCCCTAATCGATAGGAAGGAAGTGGAACTCGAACCCTCAATAGCAATAATCGACGAGGACGCATGCTCTGGCTGCAAGATCTGCCCAAGTCTATGCCCATACCACGCCATAGAATTCGATGAAAAGAAGCAGGTCGCGGTACTCACAGCCGCCGTCTGCAAAGGATGCGGTGTCTGCGTCGCCGCTTGTCCATCCGGTGCAATCGAGCAGCAGAACTTCACCAACCGTCAACTCCTAGCCGAGGTTGAGGCCGTGAGCGCGTAAGGAGAGTTGTGAAAAATGCAAGGAAAATTCGAACCAAAAATCGTTGGTTTCCTCTGCAGGTGGTGCGCCTACACTGGCGCAGACCTGGCAGGAACAAGTAGAATGAAGTACCCACCCAATGTGAACCCTGTGCGAGTGAATTGTACAGGGCGCATAGACCCTACCCTCGTCCTGAAAGCCCTCCAAAACGGAGCGGACGGAGTTTTAATTGGAGGCTGCCACCCGGGCGATTGCCACTACACAAACGGCAACATGAAGACGCTACGCAGATTCAAACTTCTTCAAAATATGCTAAACCAATTCGGAATCGAGAAAGAGCGAGTCAGACTTGAGTGGGTTTCCGCTTCCGAGGGAGAACGCTACGCCAGAACCGTTGAGAGTATGACCGAAGAGATACGAAAACTTGGTCCACTTAACTGGAAACGCATGGTGGAAGTGATCGCATGACAAACCCAAAGATTGCATTCAATTGGGCTGCCAGCTGCGGCGGATGCGAAATCGCAGTTCTAGAACTCGGAACCAAACTAGTCGAATTGAAAGACAAGATTGACATAGTCTTCTGGCCGGTCGCTTTAGACTTCAAGTACTCAGACCTCGAAGCCATGCCCGACAAGAACATTGACGTAACCTTCTTCAACGGAGCAATTCAAAACTCCGAAAACGAACACCTCGCACATCTGTTCAGGGAAAAATCCAAGCTCTTAGTAGCGTTCGGAGCATGTGCAACCATGGGCGGAATACCGGCTCTAGCAAACACCAAGTCCAAACAGCAAATCTTCAACTCATCCTACAAGGAAACCCCCAGCACAGACAACCCGCAAGGAATCTTCCCGCAACCCAAGTTTATAGTTCCAGAAGGAGAACTCACAATCCCAGAATTCTACAACACCGTAAGAACACTGGATCAGGTCGTTGACGTTGACTACTACGTTCCAGGTTGTCCACCGGTCGGACCTCAAATCGGGAAAGTAGTCGAGACGATTCTGAGTGGAAACCTTCCTCCGAAGGGAGCCGTTTTGGGTGCTTCCGACAAATCTCTCTGTCATGAATGCAAGTTAGAGAAGACTGACAGAAAGATCTCGAAGCTGGTTCGTACCTACGAGACGATTCCTGATCCAAAGAGGTGTCTGCTTGAGCAGGGTATCGTATGCATGGGCCCCGCGACGAGGGGCGGTTGTGGAGCCATTTGCCTAGACGCCGTCAGCCCCTGTAGAGGATGCTATGGCCCACTCCCCAACGTTATCGATCAGGGAGCAAAGATGCTCTCAGCACTAGCGTCGCTCTTCGACGCTGACAGCGAAGAAGACATCCAGAGACTCGCTGACGGAGTTGTCGACCCCATCGGGACCTTCTACAGGTTTGGTCTTGCAAGATCGCTCTTGAGGAGGACGAAGGAATGAAAGCAGTTACAATAAACCCCATAACGAGACTTGAAGGGCACGGCAAAATCTCCATCTTCCTAAACGACGAAGGAAACGTGGAGAACGCATACTTCCAAGTACCCGAACTTCGCGGGTTCGAGAAATTCTGCGAGGGCAGACGAGTTGAGGAGATGCCGGACATCACCAGCAGAATCTGCGGTGTATGCCCCGAAGCTCATCACCTAGCTTCAACAAAAACTCTGGACGCTGTTTTCCACGTCGACCCTCCGCCAACCGCTAAGAAATTGAGAGAACTACTCTACAGCGCCTTTTACGTCGCTGACCATACGACACACTTCTACATCCTAGCAGGACCCGACTTCGTGATGGGCCCTGCAGCACCAAAAGCAGAACGCAACATCCTAGGCGTGATAGGCAAAGTGGGATTGGAAGTTGGCACCTCAGTGATCAAACATCGCTCGGACGCACTCGACGTGATCGCCATAATCGGCGGAAAAAGAATACACCCAAGTTGCGGTCTCCCGGGTGGAGTGAGTAAGGCGATTACAGAAGAGGAGCGAGCAAGGATAGAGAAGATAGCAGAGTCTGAAGTAGAATTTGCAAAATTCACCCTCAAACTCTTCGACCAAGTCGTTTTACAGAACAAGGACTACGTGAACCTGATTCTAAGCGACGCCTACGCAAGTAAAACCTACTACATGGGCACCGTGGACGAGCAGAATCACGTGAACTTCTACGATGGGAAGATCAGAGTAGTTGATCCAGATGGTAAAGAATTCGCCAAGTATCATTCCAAGGATTACCAGGAGCACATAGCAGAACACGTAGAACCGTGGACCTACCTCAAGTACCCATATCTCAAAAAGATTGGGTGGAAGGGTTTCGTTGGCGGAAAAGACAGCGGTGTCTACAAGGCAACACCACTATCACGCTTGAACGCCGCGGACGGCATGGCTACACCCCTGGCACAAGAAGAATACAAGAAAATGTACGATACCCTGGGCGGAAAACCGGTTCATGCCACGCTCGCCACGCATTGGGCGAGGTTGGTTGAATTGCTCTATGCTGCGGAGCGCATGCTAGAATTAAGCCGAGACAAAGACATCACCAACCCCAACGTTCGCACCATCCCGACCGCCATACCCGACGAAGGAGTCGGATGCGTCGAAGCGCCTCGAGGTACGTTGACGCATCATTACAAGACGGATGAGAAGGGACTCTTGAAGAGTGTGAACCTCATCGTAGGAACCACCAATAACCATGCTGCAATCAGCATGTCGATCAAGCAGGCAGCGCAAAGCGTCATCAAGAAAGGCGATGTATCAGATGGTACCCTGAACATGGTAGAGATGGCGTTCAGAGCCTACGACCCATGCTACGGATGCGCAACGCACACCCTACCGGGTCAGATGCCACTCGACGTCAAGATCTACGGCAAAACTGGTGAATTGCTACATAACCTGCGTAGACCATAAACGATCAATAACCAGGAAAAATGGTGCACGACTAGTGTAGACTCTCGACGTGGAGAGTTCCAGTCTCCGGCAGGTTGGGTAGACAATTTTTCTTTATTGTCGGTATCTATCCTGTCTCCTCCGTTCTGCTGTACTCCTCTTCGAGAAGCGTGAGTCATTGTGTCCTTTACTTAGATTGGTTAGTTCACTGAGTCAGTTTCAGGCTCGAATTTCGTACCATCGTATGGTTGGGGTTGGGATTGGCGTTTGTGCGAGTAGGCGGGCTTCGTTGAATAGGTCTATGACGCGTTGGACGGCGCCGTTGTCGCTGTTTATGCTGTACATGAAGATTGGACCGTAGGCTTTCATGGCTACGAGGTTCGCTGAAACCAGTTGCCCTAGATGTTTCCGTATAACCTTCCTATCCAGCCCACTGAACTTTGCAATCTTGTAAATCGTCAAATCCTCGCTCCGATTCCTGGCGAGGACAAGTAGGATCCTTAACCTGGCTTCACTACCCAACGTTTTCAAAAGTAGGGGTCTCATAGGCAAAGTGCTTCAAGAGGAACAAAAGACACCCTGCAAAAATAAGCAAGAGAGATGAGTGAACCTATTCAAGCCGGAAAGCGTTTTTCGTATATGACATATGTTAGACCTCACTTTATGACGGCCGATTGATCATGCTCAGTCCATCCTCCTGGGAGGGGAAGGTCGTTGCGTGGTTCCCTGTAGCCTCCAAGTGCACTGATGACTCAGCTTGATTGAGAAGAATCTGAAATCTTAACAGTCTGAATATGATCTAGCAGGTTGAGAGAAGGCAGAGCTGAAAATGGACCCTGTCGTCTTGATGAACTTACTATTCGACCTGATCATAG
>Ga0335081_10007507_pt1 | contig 17436 bp, 15 predicted proteins | sample Lox_Sample_35_FD_206713 | JGI IMG/M metagenome (GOLD analysis project Ga0335081, IMG submission 206713) | Soil microbial communities from Loxahatchee National Wildlife Refuge, Florida, United States - Lox_Sample_3.5 | ecosystem: Environmental > Terrestrial > Soil > Wetlands | place: USA... | reverse complement strand
TGAATTTCGCGCACCATCGAGCCTTGCATCGCCTCGGCAGCGTTGTCCACCAGGTTGGCCAGGGCGCGCTTCATCGCCTCCGGATCGGCCAGCACATGCGGCAGGCTGGCGCCGAGGGCGGTGTGCACCCGAATGTTGTCTAAACGCCCGTCGAACATGGCCAGGGCGCTCTCCACGATGGAGTTGAGATTGGCCGGCCGGGGCCGCGCCGCGGGAAACCGCGCCAGCGCCGCAAACTCGTCCACCAGAGTGCGGACCGTCTCCACTGCGCCGGCGATGGTATCCGCGCAACTGTTGATCACCTCGAGAGACTTCCGATCGGGATTCGTTCCACGATCCAGGTGCCGCCGGATTCTCTCGGCGGAAAGAGCGATTGGCGTCAGCGGGTTCTTGATCTCATGCGCCACGCGGCGCGCCACCTCGCGCCAGGCAGCCTGCTTCTGCGCCTTAAGAAGATCGGACAAATCTTCGAAAACCAGCACGTAGCCCAGACGTTCCGCGTCGTGCTGCAGACTGGCCACCGTAATCGCCGCGTTGAGCGTAGCGCGCGGCAGCACGATTTCCATCTGGCTGGTCGTCATCCCCATGCGATCGGCGCGGCGCAGCAGCAGGTCAAGGTCCTCGAGGACTTCGGCCGGAAAGATCGTGGCCAGGTCGGCACCCTCGAGCGAACCGGGCGCTGTGGTATCGCCGGCGGCGGGATTGAACATGCGGAGCAGCGCGTGGTTCACGTGGGTCACGCGACGGCTGTCATCCACCGACAAGACGCCGGTGGGAATGCTCTCCAGGATGGTCTCGATCTGCCGTCGTCGCTGGTCCAGTTCCATGTTCGCGGAATGTACTTCCTGGCTGGAAGCCTCGATCTGGCGGCGGCTCGATTCCAGTTCTTCCGCCATGCGATTGAACGATCGCACCAGGTCGCCGATCTCGTCCGCGGCGCGCACTTCGACCCGGTAGTCGAGTCGCCCGCGCGAGATTTCCTGGGTTGCCTCCGCCAGCGCAGCCACGGGTTGCGTGACCAATTTCGACAGAAACATCGCCAGCCAGGTCGAGGCGAACAGAACCAGCACGGTCAGCAGCAGCAGCACGCCCATGTAGGTGCGGCGAACCACCCGGCGCTGCCGGGTCAGATCCCAGTAGCGCTGCTGGCTGGACTCCAGCTGCCGCATGGCTTGAGAGAACTTTTGCGGCAAAGGCATGGCAACGAGGATTTCGCCTTGTTCGCCGACCGGGGCACTGCCCAAAATGTAATCGGTCTGGTCCCAGGTAAAGTGCACGGGACCGTTCCCCTGGCGCGGCGGAATGCCGCCTTTCAGCAGGGGCCACGCAGCCGGAGCCGCAAAGCTCGCCTCCGCATTGCCATTCAGCACCGCCACGGCAAAGCCACCTTGCAGGGTGGATTCATGCCGCCGAAATTCGCTCACCACCGTGGCAAAACTATGCCCCTCGAACGCCCGCTGCGTCTCCGGGGAAGCGGCGATCGACAAGGCTTCAGCCCGCGCGTTTTGCGCCGCATAGTCGGCCAGCAAAGAGGCCATGGCCGCGGTATCCGACCGGACTTCCTCCACCGGGCGGGAAAACCATTTGTCGAGCGAGCGGTTCATCAACACGTAGGAAAACCAGAACATGACGATGACCGGCAGAATCGACAGCAGCAACCCGACCACCACCATGCGCGTGCGGAACTTCGATCCCAACACACCCAGCCGCCGTTCGGCGAACACTTTCAGAAGATTCCGCACCAGCACAAACGTCAGGGCGACGAACAGCAGAAAAATGACGGCCGATAATGCGGCAAAAAAGAGAAGCTGCTGGTTAGTGTCCGGGTTCAGAAACGGCAGATCGAAGGAGGTTTGCGACAGTACGATGCCGAACAGCAACACGATCGCGATGGCCAGCGAAGTGATGGCTCGCCTGCGGCTGGACGCCTTGTCACTGGCGCGACTTGGAGCGGAAGAGGGCACGGACACTATCCCCAACGAACCCCGAATATCCCCAAGGGATAAATGCAGGAACTCGGCTTCATTATAGCCGGAGGGCGGAGAGGTACTCCTGCCCGCCCCCGCTGGTCACAAATGTTGGATCTCGGATTCAGGTCCTCGGGTGCTGTTGCCACGGACAGCAGAGGGCCCGTCAGATATGCTTCACGCGATGCCTAGCACTTGATTCAGGAATCCCACGACATACTTCCACACCAGGTAATAGATGCCCATTACGGCGAGGAACCAGGGTGCGATCAGAAAATATGGGACGCTGATTGCCTGGAACCAGGTGACGCCATGCATGCCGATCGTCAGAAATCCACCACACGTGGCAGCGACCGCTCCGAGAGCCACCAGGGCTAAGGGCAGCAGCGCACCATGAAAGCCTATCGGCAAGTCGCGGTGCGGCCGGGACCACACGTACAGAATGTTCCAGAGGCCAAACGCATTGGGCACAAGCGCCATGGGGAAAATGATCACGCGCTCAATGGGAATGGGGACCTGGAACACGAGCCGCGTCAGGATGAATACAGTCAGCGCGACCAGCAGGCCTAAGCTGGGCGCGACGATGCCGGCCATGTAGGCGCGAAGATAGGGGTGAGTGTTCATAATGTCCTCCGATTACAGGTGATAGAGCAGCACCGGAATCGCTCCCGGGAAGAATGCCAGCCACGTCGCCACCGCCGCCAGCAGCGCCCAGTCAAACCATGGAACCGCCGTTGGCCGCGCCTCCAGACGCTTCAGCATCGCGGGCCAGAGGTCGCGCCTCAGTTCTGCCTCGCCTCGGTCGCCAATCGGCGGCAGTGACGCCTTAAGCAATTGCTCGATTCGTTGCTGCTCGTGTTCATTCATGGCTTGATTCCTTGTCGCTGCAATTCTCTTCTAAGAAGGCGAAGGGCCCGGAAGACGCGCAGCCTGACGGCCCCGGTGGAAATGCCCAGTGCCCCGGCGACGTCTTTGTACGGTTGCTCTTCAATCAGCGCCAGCGTGGCTGCGACCCGCAGCTTTGGCGGAAGACGGTGGAATGCCTGCACCATGGTTCGCTGCAGTTCCGCCGAGACACTGGGGTCTGGCGCGGGTAACGACGCCAAATCTTCCGGGAGGTCCACTTCAGGTCGCTCAGTCCTGAGGTGATCGAGGGCAGCATTGGTGGCGATGCGTCGCGCCCATGGCGAAAAGTTTTGTGTCGGGTCGAAACGGGCGTGTGCCCGATAAATACGCCAGAAGGTTTCGACGGTGAGATCTTCGGCCGCTGCCGGGTTGCGGACCATGCGAACGATCCATCCGTACACCTCGCCCTGATGCTGGCGGAACAACGCCTCGAAGGCATCGAGATCTCCCTCACGGAACTGTCGCAGCACGTCGGGAGGTTGTTCCAGCACTGGCATCTTCGTCCCTCCTATATACGCTTACGGCCGGGAGGGGGCGAACGTTACAGGAATTCTTGCGGAATTTCCGAGGGTTCGGGCCGCTCGAACCTACTTTCTGCTCCTGGCGGGCGGATGGGAGTCGACGATGGATGGTTCCGATTCAGAAGATTTTAGCGGCAGGTATTGCGCCAGCGGACACTCCTCGCAGCGCGGCTTCGACTTCAGACAATAGTGCTTCCCGACCCGCACGATCAGGCCATGCATCTCGTTGTAGACCTGCGCGAGAGCTGTCCGCTTGGCTTTGCTGACGGGTGAGGGCGCATGCGGAGATCCACGAAATACCGGTGGTGCGAGGGATGAAGCTCCCGCCTGCGGCGCGGCCTGGAAAGTCTCAACTGCCACCGGCCCGAGAGCACGCTCAAACAACTCCCGAATCTCCTCGTAGTCGGCCTTTTCGGGAAGAACCTCGTGCCTAGCGAGAACACGGCGCGTATAGGCGTCCACGACGAACACGGAATGGTTTCCGGCATACAGGAGTATCGAGTCAGCGGTTTCCGGTCCGATGCCATTCAGCGAGAGCAACTCTTCGCGAAGTTTCGCTGTCGGCTCGGAAAACATGCGGATCAGCGAGCCGCGGTAGCGCTCGTCGAGAAAGCTGACAAAGATCTTCAGCCGTTTTGCCTTCTGCCGGAAGTATCCCGCCGGGCGGATCATCATCTCCAGCTCTTGCAGTGGCGTTCGCCTGATTCCCGCCGGGCTAAGTATGCCGCCCGCACGCAGGTTGCGGAGAGCACGCTCTACGTTCGTCCACGCGGTGTTCTGCGTGAGGTAGGCGCCCACAATCATCTCGAAACGAGTGTGCGCCGGCCACCAATGCTGCCGTCCCCACACGCGAAAGAGGGTGCCGTAGTAGCGGCGCACAGCTTCTTCCTGGGAATGGCGTTTCAAAATGGTCCCTGCATTCGAGTGTAAGTCAAGTCCCCGCGATCGCGTCTGTCGCGACCAATCCATCTTTTCATCGCGCTAACACCGATAACCATCTTCTAACTAAAGTGCATGTCCTCCGGGCCGGAAGTCAGCCGGAAAATCGCGGAAATAGGCTACAAACCGCGAAATGCGGTTCACGGGAAAGCGTCGTACGCTCCCGCCGCCCAGTACAAGTACTAAAGTTACTGGTGCCATTACGCGGTTGCGTTGACAATTTCTGTCAACGCGAAATACGCTGCAGTTTCTCCCCCCGAAAAGCCAGCGATTTCGTGCAAACGACAGGTAGTTGACGGCATTACTCTGCCACGCAGATAGGAGATCGAGGTATGTCTCAACGGCTGGGTGATCTTCTTGTCAAAGAGAAGGTTATTACCCCAGAGCAGTTGGCGCAGGCAACGAAGGTTCAGAAGGAAACCAGCTGCCGCCTCGGCTCCGCCTTGGTGAAGCTGGGCTTTCTCTCCGACGAAGACGTTACCAACTTTCTGTCGCGACAATACGGCGTTCCCGCCATCAACCTCTCTTATTTTGAAATCGATCCTTCGGTCGTCAAGCTGATTCCCTTTGAGACCGCCAAGCGCTATCAGATCTTGCCCCTGAGCCGCGTGGGCGCCTCGCTCACCATCGCCATGGTCGATCCCACCAACGTCTTCGCCATGGACGATATCAAGTTCATGACCGGCTTCAACATCGAGCCGGTGGTGGCTTCCGAAAGCTCCATTCAGGAAGGGATCGAAAAGGCCTACGGCACGACCAAGGAAGAAGAGAACCTCGAGCAGGTCATGCAGTCGATGAACGAGGTCAACGAGGCCGACGTCGAACTGCAATCCGAAGAGCAGGAGATGGCGCTCTCCGAACTGGAGCGTGCGGCCGACGAAGCTCCCATCGTAAAACTGGTGAACCTGGTCCTGACCGACGCGGTGAAGCGCGGCGCCAGCGACATTCACATGGAGCCCTACGAAAAGGAATTTCGCGTGCGCTTCCGCATTGACGGTGTGCTGCAGAGCATCATGTCGCCGCCGCTCAAGTTGAAGGACGCCATCACTTCGCGCGTGAAGATCATGTCGAAGCTGGACATCAGCGAGAAGCGGCTGCCTCAGGACGGCCGCATCATGCTGAAGATGAACATTGGCGGCAAGAAAAAGCAGCTCGACTTCCGCGTCAGCACGCTGCCCACCCTGTGGGGCGAGAAAATCGTGCTCCGCTTGCTCGATAAGGAAAATCTGCGCCTCGACATGACCAAGCTGGGCTTCGAGCCCGAGTCGCTGGTCAAGTTCGAGAAAGCGATCCTGAAGCCATACGGCATGGTGCTGGTCACCGGTCCCACGGGATCGGGCAAGACCAACACACTCTATTCCTCCATCGCCCGTCTGAACCAGCCCGACACCAACATCATGACCGCCGAAGATCCGGTCGAGTTCCAATTGGGCGGTGTGAACCAGGTCCAGATGAAGGAGCAGATCGGACTGAACTTCGCCGCCGCGCTGCGTGCCTTCCTGCGGCAGGATCCCAACATCATTCTGGTGGGCGAGATTCGAGACTTTGAAACCGCGGAAATCGCGATCAAGGCCGCGCTCACCGGCCACCTGGTGCTCTCCACGCTGCATACCAACGGCGCCCCGGAAACCATCACCCGTCTGATGAACATGGGCATCGAACCCTTCCTGGTCGCGACCTCGGTCCACCTCATTTGCGCACAGCGTCTGGTCCGCCGCATCTGCCGCGAGTGCATTGAGACCGTCGATGTTCCGCACCAGACTCTGCTGGAAGAAGGCTTCACGCCGGAAGAAGCGAAGACCATCAAGATCCAGAAGGGCCGCGGTTGCGCCGCGTGCAGCAACACCGGATACAAGGGACGCTGTGGTTTGTACGAAGTCATGGAAGTCGATGACGAAATCAGGGAACTCGTGCTGGTCGGTGCCTCGGCCGTGGAGCTGAAGAAGAAGGCCATCGAACGGGGCATGATCACGCTGCGGCGCAGTGGTTTGACCAAGGTGGCCGCGGGTATGACCACGCTCGAGGAAGTGGCGCGCGAAACGATTCACTAACGAAATTTTCGGAAGGGGACGAAGACTCTATGTCGCTTTCACTTAGCGATCTTCTAAAACGGCTGCTGGAAATGCAGGGCAGCGATCTGCACATCACCACCAACTCGCCGCCGCAGGTGCGCGTGCACGGGCACCTGGTACCGCTCGATCTGCCGCAGTTGACGCCGGCTGAGACCAAGCAGCTGGCCTACAGCGTCATGACCGACTCGCAGAAGCACCGCTTCGAAGAGAACTTCGAACTCGACTTCTCCTTCGGCTTGAAGGGACTGGCGCGCTTCCGTGCCAACCTCTTCAACCAGCGCGGCGCCACCGCGGCGGTCTTCCGTCTCATTCCTTTTGAGATCAAGTCGTTCAACCAGCTGGGCCTTCCGGCCGTCGTGAGCAAACTCTGCGACAAGCCGCGCGGGCTGGTGCTGGTGACCGGGCCGACGGGCTCGGGCAAATCCACCACGCTTGCAGCCATGATCGACAAGATCAACACCGAGCGGCACGATCACATCCTCACCATCGAGGATCCGATCGAATTCGTTCACATGAACAAGAACTGCCTGGTCAACCAGCGCGAGTTGCACGCTGACACCAAGAGCTTCACCGACGCTCTGCGCGCCGCGCTCCGTGAAGATCCAGACGTGGTGCTGATCGGCGAAATGCGAGACCTGGAGACGATCGAGTCCGCGTTGCGTATCGCAGAAACCGGCCACTTGACTTTTGGCACGCTGCATACGAACTCGGCCTCGTCGACTATCAACCGTATCATCGACGTCTTCCCCGCCCACCAGCAGCCCCAGATTCGGGCGCAGTTGTCGCTGGTGCTGGAAGGCATTCTCTGCCAGAGCCTGCTGCCCCGCGGCGACGGCAAGGGCCGCGCCATGTGTATGGAGATCATGGTGCCCAACGCCGCCATCCGCAACCTGATCCGCGAAGACAAGATCCATCAGATCTACTCCGCCATGCAGGCCGGCCAGGAAAAATACGGGATGCAGACCTTCAACCAGTCGCTGGCCACGGCGTACTTCCAGAAACAAATCACGATCGAGACCGCCCTGGCGCGCTCCAGCAATCAGGATGAATTGCAGGAGATGATCGCGCGCGGAGCCGGTTTGTTGAACCGGCCCACTTCGAGCGGAATGGCCAAGGCTGCGACGCCCACGAAGCGATAGGAATGCAAGTAGCGAATTTCAGGAGAACTTACCATGCCAGTTTTCACATTTTCAGGTAAGAACGCGTCCGGAGAAAAAGTCACCGGGGAGCGGGTGGCGGCCAACAAGGCAGTGCTGACCGCCCAACTGCGCCGCGAGCAGATCACTCCGAATAATGTTCGCGAAAAGGGCAAGGAGTTTTCCATGCCCACTTTCGGGACCACCAAGGTCAAGACCAAGGACATTGCCATCTTCTTCCGGCAGTTCTCGGTCATGATTGACGCTGGCCTGCCTCTGGTGCAGTGTCTCGAGATTCTGGGCGCGAACCAGGAGAACCCGACCTTCCAGAAGACCCTGAACGGTGTGCGGACGACCGTCGAAGGCGGCGCGACGCTGGCCAACGCCATGCGCCAGTACCCGGTCATCTTCGACGACCTGACCACTAACATGATGGAAGCCGGCGAAACCGGCGGTATTCTCGACATCATCCTGCAGCGCCTGGCGCAGTACGTCGAAAAAGCCGTCAAGCTGCGTTCGGCGGTGAAGTCGGCGTTGATCTACCCGGTGGCCGTCGTGTCGATTGCCGTGCTCATCGTGGGCGCCCTGCTCAAATGGGTGGTGCCCATCTTCGCCAACCTGTTCGTCGGTCTGGGCGTGGCCTTGCCCCTTCCCACCCGCATCGTCATCGGCCTCAGCGACTTCATCGGACACTTCTGGTGGTTCTTCATCGTGGGTTCGGTGGGACTCGTATATGGCATCAAGCAGATCCGCAAGCATCCCCGCGGTAAGTACTACTTCGATTGGACGCTGCTGAAACTGCCCATCGTCGGTGTGCTGTTGCGTAAAATCGCCGTCGCCCGCTTCACCCGTACCCTCGGCACACTGATCACCTCGGGCGTGCCCATTCTCGAGGGCCTGTCGATTACCGCCAAGACCTCGGGCAACGCGGTGCTGGAAGAGGCGCTGATGAGGGTCCGCAAGGCCATTGAAGAAGGCCGAACCATCGTCGATCCGCTCAAGGAATGCGGCGTATTTCCCAACATGGTGACTCAGATGATCGGTGTCGGCGAAGCCACCGGCGCCATGGACTCCATGCTGCAGAAGATCGCTGACTTCTACGAGGACGAAGTGGACGCCGCGACCCGCGACATGCTGGCCATGCTGGAACCGGCCATCATCGGCCTGTTGGGCGTGACCATCGGCGGCATCGTCATTTCTCTGTACATGCCGCTGTTCTCGATGATCGCCAAACTGGCGGGATAGTCAGACTCTGCCGGGTACCGTGTGGCGAGCGCTTCAGCCCGAGTGCTCGACGCGCGCTACCCGGCACTCAACACTCGGTACTCACCATGCAATCCATGTTTGATGAGCGGAATTGGCTGGCCTGGCTGGTAAAAGTCCGCATCATCATTCTCACTTTTCTGCTCGGCATTGAGCTCATCGTAGCCCAGCTCACGCCATCTCCCATTCCGCTTCGGCTCTTCGTGACGGCGGTTCTCCTGTGGTATGCGTTCTCGCTGTTCTTTGTTCTGCTGCACTCATTCTGGGAGGAATATCGCGTACAGGCGCTTCTCCAGGTGCTCACCGATCTGGCGATGGTCACGGTCGTTATTCATGTGACCGGCGGTGTCGATAGCTCGCTGAACTTCCTTTACCCGCTGGTCATCATCGTCGCCTGCATCCTGCTGCCGCGCTCCTGGGCGTTCATGGCGGCGGGCCTGTCGTTCGTCCTCTATGGCGCCACGCTCGAACTCAACTATTACGAGCTGGTTCCGTCTTACTCCACCACGCACCCTGAGCTCAAGGCCCTGCAGGCCATCATCTTTATCAATCTGTTTGCATTCCTGGCGGTCGCGTACCTGGCGGGCCTGCTCACCGCCAAATTACGTCAGGTTGATGTTCAGCTGAAGGATACGAGCGGCGCGCTGGCTAATCTGCAGGCGCTGCACGAAAACATTATTCAGTCGATCAGCGGGGGACTGATCACCACGGGCCTGGACGGCAGGATCACGCTGGTGAACACCGCGGCCCAGAAGCTGCTCGAACGCTCGGAAAGCGATCTGCTGGACAAGCCTGTGCACGAGCTGTTCCTCGACCCCATGCCCGACGGCTCGCAGCGGGAGCACGGCGAAGTCCGCTTCAACGCGTCCAATGGCTTCCGGAAGACGTTCCGGGTCATGGTATCGGCACTTACGGTTCCATCCCAGGGCAAGCTCGGTTTCGTCTACACGTTTGACGATCTCACGGAAATCCGCCGCCTGGAGCGCGAAGTCCGCATGCAGGATCGCCTCGCCGCTGTCGGGCGTCTGGCGGCCGCCATTGCCCACGAGATCCGTAACCCGCTGACCTCCATCGCCGGCTCCGCCAGCATGCTGCTGGAGTTTTCCGACCTCAACCCCGAGCATCGCCAGTTGCTGCAGATTGTCACCCGCGAATCCGAACGGCTGAACAACATCATCACCGACTTTCTTGCGTACTCGCGCGGCAAGCAGTATCGCTTCGCGCCCGTCGACCTCCTTCCCCTGGTCGAAGATACGCTTACATTGCTCGAGCATCGTCTGCTCGCCGAGAACACCGGTATACAGATCGAGCGCAATTTCGCCGTCCGCCATGCCGTGGCGCTGGTCGATGGCGACCGGATCAAGCAGGTTTTCTGGAACTTCTGCGAGAACGCGGTCAAAGCGATGCAAGGCGGCGGAACGCTAACTGTCTCCGTCGAAGCCATCGGAGAGGACTGGCAGATCAACTTCTCCGACACCGGCAAAGGCATCAGCCCGCAGCAAACGGAAAAGATCTTTGAGCCCTTTCAGTCGAACTTCGAGGGCGGCACGGGGCTGGGACTCGCGATCGTCTACCAGATTGTGCAGGCCCACGAGGGCAAGGTCTGGGTGCGGTCGAAAGTCGGGCAGGGGGCTACGTTCGTTTTACGCCTCAAGCGCGTAGGCGCCGGGGCTGAGCTTTCCGCGGCGGCGGAGGCAGGTACGGGCCGTGCTGTTTCACCCGCTGAATCCGCAGGCGCCAGGACCTCCGCAGCCGTGGCAGGAGGGGCGCGTGGGTAAGATTCTTATCTGCGACGATGAGCGCTCCATCTGCGAACTGCTCGACATCGCGCTGCGTCGCGATGGCCACCGCGTGGAGACCGTCAACTCGGGCGAAGCCGCCAAGCGGAAGATTGACGGTGCGCTCTTCGACGTGATCGTCACCGACATCAAGATGCCCAACATCGATGGCATCGAAGTACTCCGCTACGCGCACCAGGCGTCGCCCGAATCGGCCGTCATCCTGATGACCGCGGTTGACGACTACGAAGCAGCCGTCGAAGCCGTGAAGGCCGGCGGCGCCACCGACTACATCCGGAAAAGTCCCGGCCTGGTCGACGAGATCAAGCTCGCGCTTAATCGCGCTCTGGAAAAGGTAGCGCTCAGCAAACAGAATTTTGCTTTGCGCCGGGATGCGGCCGCCCGCAACTCGCTGGATAACATCATCGGCGCGGGCGCTGCCATGGAGAAGCTGAAGCAGACCATTCGCACCGTTGCCTCCACCAGCAGCACTATCCTCATCTATGGCGAGAGCGGCACGGGTAAGGAACTGGTAGCGCGCGCCGTCCATGTATGCTCTCCGCGTGCAACGGAAGCCTTCGTCTCCGTCAACTGCGGGGCCTTTCCCGAGACGCTCCTTGAGAGTGAGCTGTTCGGCTACGTCAAGGGTGCGTTTACCGGCGCCAATCAGAACAAGCGCGGCCTGTTCGAGATGGCCGACAAAGGCACGCTCTTTCTCGATGAGATCGGTGAGATGACGCTGGCCATGCAGGTCAAGCTGCTGCGCGTGCTGCAGGAGCGCTCGGTGCGCCCGGTAGGCGGGGGCAGCGAAATCGCCGTCGACGTTCGCGTCATCGCCGCCACCAACCGCGACCTCGACCGCCAGGTGGCGGAGGGAACCTTCCGCGAAGATCTCTATTACCGGCTCAGCGTGATCCCCATCCGCGTGCCCGCACTGCGCGAGCGCCGTGAGGACGTCGTCCTGCTGGTGAATCATTTCCTCAAGAAGTACGCGCCCGCCGCCGGGAAAAGCATCATGCGGGTGCATCCCCAGTCACTCGATTCGCTATGCGGGTACGAATGGCCGGGCAACGTGCGGCAGCTGGAAAATACGGTGGAACGCGCCGTCGCGCTCGAGACCAGCGAAGAGCTGCACGTGGAACTGCCCGCCGAGCGCCCCAAGGCGAAAGCCGCTGCGGCTGCGGCGGGTGCGGGAGTCACAGGCTCCGTCATCGCTTCCGGTTCGGGTTCAGTGCTTCCGGAAGGCGTCGACATGGAGAAATATGTCGCCGGCATCGAGCGCTCACTGCTCCAGTCCGCCTTGAATCAATCGAACGGCGTGCAGACTCGCGCCGCCGATCTGCTGGGTATTTCCTACCGCTCCTTCCGGCACCTGATGAAGAAGTACGAACTCTAGTTTGCAGCTCTCAGCTCTCAGCCACGAGCGCGTGGCCATCAGCTCTTAACTTTCAGCCTTGTATCCCTTTTGTGATCCTGTCATTCCGAGCGCAGCAAATAGCCCTGATATCGGGCGATTGCGAAGTCGAGGAACCTGCTTTTCTGGTTTGCTCGTCGCGCTCTATCTGAGAACTAAGAACAGGTGTGGGCGAGAGTGGATGACCACGAACTGCAAGCGGATAACTAAAAGTCGAAAGCTAAAAGCTGAGGGCTGAAAGCTGTGAACCAACAGCTACGACCCGCCCTTCTTCAACTGCTGCTTCCATCCCAGAATCCGCGCCTTGTTCCCCTCCGCTTCCGCCTCGGGGATCATGCCTTTCTTCTGATAAAGCACCGACAGACTGGTATGCGCCAGAATGTCTTCGGGATCGAGCTCAGCCAGCCGTTTTGCGACCGCGATGGCTTCGTCCAGACGGTTCAGATCGCCCAGGGTACGCGCCATCCCGTGCAGGGCTTCGGTGAAGGTCGGATCAGCCTTAACAGACTTCTCGTACTCCGCGAGCGCGCGCTCATGCTCGCCGTCGGCCACCAGGTCGAGCGCGGCGTAGTAGTGGTCTTCGGCCAGCTGCCGCGGGTTCTCGCTTGCCATGGAAGGGAATTGCCGGTTAATTCCCCGATTCTAGCATGCGGTTTTGCGTGCTTGCGGCCAAGCTCATGACGCTATACTGGCGGCAGAGCCCTCATGCGCTACATGATCCGATTTTTGTGGAACGCCACCCGCGGCCATCGCCTGACGCCCTGGCGTAGCCCCTACCTGCTGTGGCGAATCGAGACCTACTGCGGCGTCAAGATGACCCAGATCGGATTCCTCGAGTTCTGGGAGTTCATGTGGCGGGAACGCAGTAACCTGTGGCGATTCCTGCGCTGGACGGGCGAGATGGAGCGCTACGTCCATCCCCGGCCCAAATCCGGTTAAGGACCATGCAGATTCAAGTTTCTGATCCCTGGTTTGCAGGCTCGCTGCGCCTGCGCGCAGCCCGGTAGAAAGCTACTGCCCGTTCTTCGCCGCGGCCGCGCCTTCCAGTACCACGTTCACTTCGCCGCCCTTGCCGATGCCCAGCAACTGGGTCGCGGCAGTGCGATTGGCCGCGATCTCAAGGTATCCCATGCTGTTCAGAATCGCGAAAACCTCTCCCGGAGCGCCATCGGCGTACGCCGCGTGGATCTCGGTGATTTCGCGTTTCCCTGCGAGGATTTTGAAAGCAGGTGGGTTTGCGCCGAACAGTGCGGGAGCGTCCTGCGCGGTCACGTTGGTGATCAGGTTGCCGAAGCGATCGACCTTCAAAATCACCCCGCGCAACATGCCGTCCACTGCCTTCGGTCGCGGTGCAGCAAAGCGCACAAAATCGGTGATCTCACTTCCGAAGCGGTCCGGATCGACACCCTTAGCCAGATACGCCGCGATCGGCGAAAAAATATCGCGTGCGTGAAAGGTGTTGCTGACCGGTTGCAGATAATAGTGTTCCGCGGTCACGTGACGCACGGATAGCCGCTCCTCCCGGGCATACATCAGGGAAAGCACCCCGTTATCGGGAGCCACGAAATGATGCCGCTCCGTGGTCGCCAGAATAGGCCGCCGAGCCGAACCCACTCCGGGATCGACAATTACCATATGCACGGTGCCAGAAGGGAAATAAGAGTAGGCCTGAGAGATCGTCAGCGCGCCATCCAGGACGTCAAACGCCTGCACCGAGTGGCTGATATCGACAATTCGGGCGTCCGGCGCGATGCCCAGAAGAATGCCTTTGATCGTGCCGACGAAGTGGTCATTAAGCCCGAAATCCGTGGTAAGAGTAATGAGCGGCGATTGAGACACGAATACCTCGCGGCGCGAGCCGAATAGAGTGGAAATGCCGAAAGTAACGGCTACACCGGGGGCGAGTCAAGGCACGGGAGTAACGGGTAGTGTCCAGATCAGGACACTACCGACCAACAAGCAGCACCTTCTGTGCCGCCGCCATCCCCTCTGTCGAACCCAGTATCTCGTTCACTCTTACGCGGGCCGAGGCACGCGTTCCGAGGAAGTATCGGCTCCGGTCGGAGAAGTTTCGCTCTTCACCGTGTCCCGAACCCTATCCTTTATATTGCTGGCTCGTTCGGAAACGCGATCGCGAATATTGCTGGCTTGTTCCGACACTCGGCTCCGAATGCCGGCGGCCTGCTCCGACACTCGATCCCGCAGCCTCTCGGCACCCTCTGCGATGTTGTCCCGAATCTCCTGCCCTGAGGCCGGTGCCACCAGGATTCCAACGCCCACGCCAACGCCCACTCCGAGAAGAAATGTTCCAGCCTTGGCGGCCCAGTTTTCTCTGCCGTGGATCGCGTCTGCGGCGCGTTCCAGACGGTCTACCGCGGTGTCATATTTGTCGCGGGCCGATTCGCGCCAATCCTCCACTCGCTCGCGGAGATCATCGGCCTGGTCCCGCATACGGCTCGCGGCCTTGTCGCGTTTGCCTGAATCCACCAGCACCAGTCCTGCACCCAATAGTAATTTCAGCAACTGCTTTACGTTATCGCTCATATGTCTGCCTTGGTTTTCCGGGTACACGGACTACACTTGAGAGTGCAAATCCGCGACGGATTCGCCGTTTCCGGCGTGCCCGGTAACACTATGACTATTTTAGTCCTAGGGTGGTCGGGTGCTCACATCCCTTTTACCCTGTATTCGCATTAAGATGCGCCCGTAGCGAAGCAGAACACTGTGGATTTGTGCGTAATCTTACGAGCTCGCGCCGACCTACTGGATATCGATGCTGCCGGAGCCGGTTTCCACGTCCACCGGCACTCCGCCGCCGCGCACCTTGCCGTGAATGTCCTTGCGACCGATCGAGCCTTGCACCGTGACCGGCTGATCCACAGAGATCGATCCGGAGCTGGTGTGTGCCGCGAGATCGAACGACGCATTCTGCGGCAGCCGCAGGCGGATGCTTCCCGAGCCGGTGCGCACGGTCCATGCGCCGGTCGGAGCCCCTTCCGCGGTGATCGTGCCGCTGCCCGCCTTGGCCTCCAGTGAGCCGTGCACGCCGTGGAGCTCCATGCCACCTGAGCCGGTGGCAACGTTGACCGCCCCAGGTGCAGACTGTTCGAGAGAAATGTGGCCACTTCCGGTATCGGCGCTGAATCCGCCGCTGATGTCGGTGGCGTGGATCGAGCCGCTGCCTGCCTTCGCTTGAACGTTCCCTTTGACCTTGTCGATGTCGATGTTGCCGGAGCCGGTGTCAGCGCGCACCGCGCCGCCCACGTTCGAAACCTTCAGCGATCCTGATCCCGAGCCGATCTCTGCCGGTCCCGCGATGCCGTCCACCGTCTGATTTCCTGATCCGCTATGAGATTTCAGCTGCGTCTCCGCCGGGACGGTCACTTTGTAGCTGATCGAGATATTTCGGCGCAACTCGGGATCGTCAATTTGGCCAACGCGAATCGTGTTGCCGTTCTGCACGATGGGCGGGTTGCTCTCGATCTTGTGCACCTTTTCTTCCGCGCTGCTGTCGAACCATCCGGTCGCTTTGACGTACCCGACGATTCCCACTGAACCCGCGCTTCCCGCGTAGACTTCCACGTTCCCCGAACCGGTGGAGACCTCCAAGTTTACTGAGCCTGTGACTTGCAGCGTGCGCTGGAAGGTGCCCTCCGCCGATGCTGCCGCCGGCAGAGTAAACAGGCATGCAATGGCCGCTACGGTCAAGGCCGAGCGGAAACTGAGGGCGATTCGCCGAACCTTCATGTCATCTCCGATCCTGTGACAGCTGCCGACAGCAATCTCCGTTAGTAAATGTGGACGTCGCCCGAGCCGGTATGTACCGTCACCAACCTGCCTCCGCCTCGAACCTTGCCCGAAATCGAACGTCGACTCTCCTGCACTCGACCCTGTACCGTCATCATCACCGGTTGGTCCACGGTCAGACTTCCCGAACTGGTGGAGAGCTCCAGGTCAAACGCCGCTTGTGACGGCAGTCGCAGCTCCACATCGCCCGAGCCGGTGCGAATCTCCCACGCGCCAGCCTGTGTACCCTCGATCCTGAGATCACCGCTTCCGGCTTCCGCCTGCAACGCGCCATTCACTCCGCGAAGCTCGATGTTGCCCGAACCGGTATGAACGTTTACGTCGCCCGCGCCGCTCTGCTCAATTTGGATGTCGCCGCTTCCGGCGCGAGCATCCACGGGCCCGGCAATATCTTTGGCGCTTACGTCGCCCGAAGTCGTCTCCAGGTGAATGTCGCCGCTTATTCCCCGCAAGCGGTGATCCCCCGAGCTGCTTTGCAGGTCCATGCTGCCGTGCAGGCCCTCGAGCGTTAGATCGCCCGAACTCGCCCGGCTGTGCACGGCCGTGTCCGCCGGAACTGTGATTTCATAATCGATCCAAACATTACGAACGTTGCTGGCCTCGACCCGCAGATGGTTGCCATTTTGCTCGATGGGCGGGTTCTTCTGCAGTTCCTCGATTTCCGGGGATTTCTTGTCGCCCCCGAACGGCCAGTTCCGGCTCAGGCCGATCTTGCCGTGGATCGACACCTGCCCGGCCGGGCCGCTGCGCACGATGATGTCAGCTGAGCGCATGTTGAGCTCGAGACTGACAGGTCCAGTGACAGTAAGGTTGCGATCGAAGGTTGCCACTACCGAGGCAGCTGCTGGTGAGGCGAACGCGCTCAGCATTGCAATCATGGCCACCGCGCACACAAATTTCCAGTTCATCACGGCCCCCTAGATTGTTTCGGAGTTCCTGCCAGCCCGGGTCGGCTGCCTCGCGGGGTGCTTCCGCCAGGATTCAATGCGCATGGAAAGCCGCCGGGAACTGCCGACGGCCTGCGCAGGATTTCGTGGCAGATGCATGTTGATTAAGACCCCGGGCTTGCGCCGCCGATCTGGGAGATCACGACTCGCGCCCCTGTTAGACTTCCCGCCAACTCGGGATCAGCTCGACTTACTGCAGCACGACCTGATCGTTTTCCTTCAGTCCGCCCAGCAATTCGGTCTTGGCCCCGTTCGATATTCCGATGTTCACCGCAATCTTGCGCTTCCCGTCTTTCGCCTTGGTGTCGGGGACCTCGACCGACGCTTTCTTGTCCTTGTCGTACATGATGGCGCCTTCGGGAATCTGCAGCACGTTCTTATGCTCTTCCAGGATGATCTCGGCGTTCGCGGTCATCTCCGCCTTCAGCTCGCCGCCCGGATTGTTGATGGAAACCCGCACCTCGAACGTCGTGACATTGTCCTTTTCCACGCCCATGGGAGAGATTCGTGTCACCTTTCCCACGAAAGTCTTGTCCTTGAACGATTCCACTTTAATTCTGGCGGGCTGGCCCAGGTAAACCTTGCCGATATCGCTCTCGTCCACTTTGCCCTTCACGTAGACTTCGCTGGTGTCGCCCAGCGTCATCACCAGGGTGGCCGAGGAACCTAATACCAGGATCGAGCTC
>Ga0335081_10007506_pt1 | contig 17437 bp, 16 predicted proteins | sample Lox_Sample_35_FD_206713 | JGI IMG/M metagenome (GOLD analysis project Ga0335081, IMG submission 206713) | Soil microbial communities from Loxahatchee National Wildlife Refuge, Florida, United States - Lox_Sample_3.5 | ecosystem: Environmental > Terrestrial > Soil > Wetlands | place: USA... | reverse complement strand
GCCCTGTTCGTTCTGGCATTTGGCGCGATTGCCGCCGTCGTCGTCGGCATCTACATGCTGCACAAATCTTGGGAACTCGTGGTCGCGCGCCTCGCCGCGTTGCGTCAACCTGTTCTGACCGTTTCCCGCGCAACCCACAACACCCGCAAACCCGCCTAATTTCCCCGCACGATCCCCACAACCGGATTCCCCGCATCCGGCCGTCAGAAGGGGCACAAAAGACCGTGCCCCTTCGCCCTTCCCTCGCGGGAACCGCTTACCCACTCATTCCTAATAACTTCTTGCTGGCGGGCCGATAAACGAGGACTTTTCCGGCGCCTCGCCCGGTATGATTTGTCGCTATGGCTGCCGACCCTAACCTTCATCTGAACCTCTGGAAGCAACACCTCGGTCGTGTCCCCGAGAGCGTGTTCAACCAACCTTGGCTGGAGACGCTGGTGCTCGCCGACAACGACTTGACCGAGCTTCCGGATCGGTTCGGCGGGCTCACCAATCTGCGGATGCTCGACCTCGGCCACAACCGTCTGACGCAGTTGTCGGACTCTCTCGGCGCACTGACAGGCCTGACCGATTTCCTCTACCTCCACGACAATCAGCTCTCTTCGCTGCCCGCGTCTCTAGCGAATTTGAGAGGGCTGCGCTACCTGAATCTCAGCGAGAACCGCTTCTTTTCGCTTCCGCCATGCGTGCCAGCCATGGCGGGGCTTGTTGAGCTGCGCCTGGACGACAATCAGCTCACCGCATTGCCGAACTCCATGGGGCAGCTCGGCCGATTGCGCGAGCTGCATCTCCGCAACAACCGGCTTAGCACCTTGCCCGATTCCATTTCCCAGCTTTCGGAACTCCGCCAACTCGATTTGCGTGGCAATCCCCTCACGCACCTGCCCGCTGCGTTGGCGAAGCTGCCCAAGCTCGAAAAACTCGATCTTCGCTGGATTGAAGCTCTTGCTCCGTCCGCGTGGTTCGCTGAACTTGAATCGCGCGGCTGTCTGATTTACCGCTGAAGCTTCCGTTCGTCCGATACCGGCCTGCTACAATCCTCAAGAGAAAGTCCGAGTTGAACCCGCCATGGCCGACCCATACAAGTTACAGCGTTTCCTCGATGCTCAGGCCGACGTTTACGACGACGTGCGGGCGGAATTGCGAGCCGGACGCAAAACGTCGCACTGGATGTGGTTCATCTTCCCGCAAATGAAAGGGCTCGGGCGAAGTTCGACAGCGCAATATTTCGCGATAGCCTCACTCGACGAAGCTCGTGCGTATCTTGCGCATCCGACGCTTGGCGTATGCCTGCGCGAATGCACCGGCCTTGTAAACCAAATCGAGAACCGGTCCGCCGAGCAAATCTTCGGCTCACCCGACGACCTGAAGTTTCGCTCTTCCATGACGCTTTTCCTGCGGGCTTCGGAGCCGAGCTCCGGTGACCACGAACTCTTCAGCGCGACGCTCCAGAAATACTTCAACAGCCAACCCGACCCGCTCACTTTGTCGCTCCTCGAGTCCCAGGAACGAACCTAAACCACGCCCCTCGTCTACGGGAAGCGCAAGTCGCCGGAAACGCGGCGCGGGTGTAGAATGATGCTGTAGTTGGACTGCCCCGCGCCATTGTCCCGCGCGGAATAGAATTTCCTCCGGCAGTCCCGAACCCTGGAATCGGAGGGACGAACATGAAGAAGACCCTTCCTCTCGTACTTTTCACTAGTTTTGCGCTGCTGTTTCTCGGTACGCCCCAACGCGCGCTCGCTCAGCGTGGCGGTCATGGCGGGGGCGGCGGCGGCGGATTTCATGGCGGGGGCGGATCTAGCGGAGGGTTTCACGGCGGAGGCGCGTTTCGCGGAGGAGGGAGCTTCCACGGAGGCGGCGCATTTCGTGGCAGCGCGGGGTTCCGTGGCGGAGCCTTTCGCGGCGGTTCTGGTTTTCGTGGTGGAGCTTTTTCGCGCGGCGGTTTCCGCGGCAACAGTTTCCGCGGCGATAGATTCCGCGGCGGATGGGGTGGACGCGGGCGGGGTTGGCGCGGACGAGGCTGGGGTGGCTGGGGATGGGGCGGTTGGGGTTGGGGCTTAGGTTGGGATTGGGGATGGCCCTATTGGGGCTGGCCCGAATACGGGTACGCTTATCCCGATTACTATCCCGACGGCTATTGGTCAGCGCCTCCGTATGACTATGACCCTTCTTACGATCCGTACTACGATCCATACTACGACCCATACTACGATCCGTACGCGGACCCGGACCATGCTCCTCCGCCGCACTATCGTCGGCGGGACAATCGCCACTTGAATCCGCCGCCGAGTACGACTCCGCGGCCCAATGATCCGAATCGTCCGTCCACCACTCCTCCGAACTCGGGCGTTTCCTCGCCCAATCCGCAAACGCGCGAGAACTACGCCACTGCTAGCACCGCAAGCTATCGGCCGGCGGTGTTGTCTCGCGATCGTGTTGCACCAACAACCACGCCCGACGGCAACGTCGCGCGCGCCTCGGTTCCGCTACGCCCGGAAGTGCGCAATGCAATGAATCATCTGCGCGAAATGCCGCCCTTCGCTCGCGAGCGCGAAATCGATTTTGGCCGTTACAGCCATTTCTCGCCCGCCGACAAGGACCTGCTCAGGAACGCCAGCTTTGGCCGTTGAACGCGGCTTTCTGCGAAGTCGGCGCAGGCGTTTCCGTCGGCGGACTGAAAAACCTCAGAGGAAGGTAAGGCTACGGAATCAGGAGGATTTTGTGGTCGCGCAGCGTCTGCGAAGCAGACTGCGATTCTAGGGTGCGAAGCGCGTCAGGACCCCAGGAAGCCAGGATCGAGAGGAGACACAGTTCGCGTTCCTGCAGAGTTTTGTGCGGGTAGAGGAAGGACTCCAGGTAAAGCTGGTGGGCATCGAGGAGGGCCGTCTTCTGCGCATAGGCTTTCCCGGCTTTGCGTTTGAGTTTTTCGATCTGAAAGTTGACTTTACGCTCCGCGGTATCCGCGGCGCCAGCCAGCGTGGCATCAAGCCGAACGATTTGCTCTTTGAGACCAGCCAACTTTTGCGAAGTCTCCGATAGTGTCGCGTCAAACTGGCTCGATAACTCTGGTGGGACACTGGCGGTCTCCATCGCTTGGCGAAGATGCTGCGGGCCGCGCCAGACATCTTCAGGCTGTAAGTGGTAGCGCCTTAGCAGTTTCTCTGCCTTCGCATCGAGAATCGTGAACGCCGGGCGCGGGAGAATGACCGGCATGCGGCCCAGCAGCCGGCGATAAACGACCTCTGCTTGCGCGAAGTAAGCAATTTCCGCGGGACCGGCGATGTAGGCGGCCGTAGGCAGCAGGAAATCCTGGAAGACGGGGCGAAGCAAAGCGTTCGGCGAGAAGCATTCTGGTTCGGAGGCGACTTTTTCGGCGAGTTCGGCCCGGGACCAAGAAACTGGCAGGGCGCCACGCGTAGAGGCTTCGCGAGGGCTTTTGGCTACGCCTGGCGAGGATTCGGAAAACGACGCCGAGGATGGCCCCGGTGCGACCGTGTGGCCGCTGACAAATCCACCGTTGCCAACACTGATCGATTCTCGCCTCCCGCCGCACATTTTGAAGAGCAACGTACTGCGCGCCGTCACCTTGACCTGAGAATCGTAGCCGGCCTTTTCCAATTCTTTGTCGCGGGCCAGCAGCGCGTCATTCAATTCATCGCGTTTTTCGATCGCTGCGCGGAGAATCGGGGCGCCGAGGCGATGTAGCCGGCCGTCGAGAGGATCGAGCAAGATAAGACCCTGCTCGGCGAACAGCCGCGCAAAAAGTTTTCCGAAAGCGCTGCCGTAGGTATCGTGCGGCGTGTAGCTCTGGCGAATCAGTTGCGCAAGGTTGTCGTCACCCGCGGCGGTAAGCATCTCGGCGGCTTCTTCGACCATTTCCGCAACTTGCGCGCCGAGAGGAATCTGCCCGACGGGCAAACCCGCGTCCCCGTTGCCCGGCAGTTCGAAATGTCTGATTTGGCCGGCATGGAACCAATGCGAAACCCGGACTTCGTCAAGATCGTGATCTTCCGTGGCCATCCAAAAGATGGGAACGGCATCGATGCCCTCTTCCGTCAGTTCGCGAGCCATCTCAATGGCCGCAACCGCCTTGTAGATCGCGTATGCCGGACCGGAGAACAGACCAACCTGCTGGCCGCTGACCACAGCCACCGCTCCGCCAGCCAAGCGGTCGAGGTTGGCTTGTGCAGCAGAGCTGGCACCAAGGGCTGCATTTTGTTCCCGGAGAATCTCGACCACGGCGGCGCGCCGTTCGGCGGGATAGTCGAGCGATTTTATGGATTCCTTGATCTCTGGAAGCGTCGGAGCATGTGGATAGAACTGCCGGACCGCGGCAAAGTCATCGAGAAACTGCGTGAACAGTTTGGGTTGGTGCGGGAGTTGTCGGAACGGCAGGGTGCGACAGTCCATCGGGTATTGGATGATACGGAGGAGCTTTCGTCACAGCAAGTCAGCGGCGAATTTCCCGCGCCCAACTGCTGCAAATCCTCAATTTGGCGCCCCTCCGGCGGACACACTCAAAACGACAACCCTGGATTCTGCTGCTGCCAGCAGCCGAAAAAGCTGTCACGGACGCCAGTGCTGCGATCACTGGCGACCGAAACGTTAGACGGAGACGGCGCCCGAAAGGCTAGCGGCTTTCGGTGCGTGGCCTTGCGCATCCAGTTTGGCGATCAAGTCGCGAATGGCAGTCTTTTGCGCATCGGACACCGGCAGCAGCGGTTCGCGCGGATTGCCGCCCCGGTAGCCGACCAAATCCATGGCGTACTTCACGCCGGGAATGCCGTTCTGGGCCACGATAATTTTGGAGGCCGGCAGCATGTGCGTTTCCAGTTCACGGGCCTTGCGCAAGTCGCCGCTCTGCACCGCGTCAAACATGGCTACGCACATCTCCGGTAGCGCGCTCGCCAGCGCAAGAATGGCGCCGCACGCGCCAACCGTCATCGAAGGAAACAGCATACTGGCCGACCCGGTGAGCACCTGAAAGGAACGAGGCGCCGCGTCCACCATTTCCGCGATGCGCTGCACGTGCCCTGAGCTTTCCTTGATGCCGACGATGTTGGGATGTTGTGACAGCGCCGCAACCTCCGCGGCTTCGAGCGAAACACCGGTGAACTGTGGCACGGAATAGAGCAGCACGGGAATCGGCGAAGCATCCGCGACTTTGCGGTAATGCGCGATGTAGTTTTCGGCTTTGTAGGCTGGTTTGTAGTAGTACGGAGTCTTGACGAGAGCGGCGTGATAGCCAAATTCGGCGGCACGCTTGGTGCGCTCAATGGTTTCCGCTGTGGACTCGGCGCCTGTTCCGGCAATAAGTTTTTTCTTCGGCGCGGTGGCCTCTTTCACCGTGGCCCAAATCGTGTCGATCTCTTTCCGCGAGAGCAGCACCGATTCACCTGTCGAGCCAATCACCGTAAAACCGGCGAGCCCGGTGTCGTTGTAGCGCGCTATATTGTGCTTGAGAGCTTCGACAGACACCGAACCGTCTGTCGCGAAAGGGGTCGTAAGAGCCGGAAAAACGCCGTGAAAATCCATATTTAGTCTCCTGCCGCCGAACTGCCCGACGCGGCCACGCTGCCGCGGTGCAAATCCTGCAGCGCCGCGACTTCGGAGCCTTGGTCCAGCAAGGCGCGGATTCCGCGGGCCGCGGCGTGCGCAGCAGCCAACGTAGTGATGCAAGGAATATTGTAGCGAATCGCCGCGCGCCGAATGGATTTTTCGTCGTAGAACGATTCGCGGCCCAGCGGCGTGTTGATTACCAGATCGATCTTCCCGGTTTTTACGAGGTCGACGATGTTCGGTCGGCCTTCGTTCACCTTGTAAACCGCTTCCGCAGGAATGCCCGCCGCTTCGAGAGCTTCCGCGGTGCCGCGCGTCGCCAGCAACCGGAAGCCCAGATCGTGCAACTCTTTGCCTAGCGCACCGAGATGGCGCTTGTCGCGGTCATTGACACTCAGAAAAACCGTGCCCTTGCGCGGCAGGCGCTGGCCCGCTGCGAGTTGCGCTTTGGCGAAGGCCAGGCCGTACGACGTCGAAATTCCCATGACTTCTCCGGTCGAGCGCATTTCCGGACCAAGAATCGTGTCTACGCCGCGGAATTTGTTGAACGGGAACACCGGTGACTTCACCGAATAAAAGTCGAGCACCGCAATTTCCGCTACGTCGTTGTGATGCACCAAAGGCAGCTTCATGTCCGCCAGTTTCTTGCCGGCCATCAGGCGAGCCGCAACTTTAGCCAGCGGCACGCCGGTTGCTTTGCTGACGTACGGTACTGTACGCGAAGCCCGCGGGTTCACTTCGAGGACATAAACCGTGTCCCGTTGAATCGCGTATTGCACGTTCATCAAGCCAACAACTTTGAGTGCCAGCGCGAGCCGCTTCGTATACTCGCGGATATGGGCCAGGACCTCTGCCGAAAGACTGACCGGCGGGAGCACGCAGGAGGAATCGCCAGAGTGTACGCCGGCCTCTTCGATGTGCTCCATAATCCCGCCGATCACCACGTCCTTCCCGTCGGCGAGCGCGTCCACATCTACTTCGGTCGCTTCTTCAAGAAATTGGTCAATCAGCACCGGGCGCGCTGGGCCCATTAGTGCGGCTTGTGCCACGTACTCCTGAACTGTATTCACGTCGTAGGCGATAACCATGGCCCGGCCGCCGAGCACATAACTTGGCCGCACCAGCACCGGCATACCAATTTCGCCGGCCACGCGCGCGGCTTCTTCGGGCACGAGCGCCGTGCCGTTGCGCGGCTGCGGAATTTTTAGCTTTTCAAGCAAATTGCCGAAACGGCGGCGATCTTCGGCCAGGTCAATAGACTCTGGCGCGGTGCCGATAATGGGCACGCCGTTGCGCTTTAGCTCTTGCGCCAGGTTCAGCGGTGTCTGTCCGCCGAATTGCACAATCACGCCCTGCGGCTTTTCTTTTTCGACGATAGCGAGAACGTCTTCAAGCGTCAGCGGTTCAAAATAGAGACGGTCCGAAGTGTCGTAATCGGTCGAGACCGTCTCCGGATTGCAGTTCACCATGATGGTTTCGAATCCATCTTCGCGTAGCGCATAGGCCGCATGACAACAGCAGTAGTCGAACTCAATCCCCTGCCCGATGCGGTTCGGTCCGCTGCCGAGAATCATTATTTTCGGGCGTGCCTGCGCGTCGGACTCATCCTCGTCTTCGTACGTCGAGTACATGTACGGCGTGAACGACTCAAATTCCGCGGCACACGTGTCTACGCGCTTAAAAACCGGCGCGACGCCATAACGGGCGCGTTGCAACCGGACCGACGCCGGCGTGCTCTTCCAGATTTGCGCCAGTTGCTCGTCGCTAGTGCCGTGCCGCTTCACTTCGCGCAGCAAATCCTTGTTCGCGGTTTCGACGGTGACGCCTGCAGCGCGGCGGTTCATCGCCGTGAGCTCTTCGATCTGGTGCACGAACCACGGATCAATTTTGGTAAGCTCGCAAATCTCCTCGGCGTGTAAGCCTTTTTCAACGGCCGTCAGGAGCCAGTGGATGCGATCCGGCCGCGGCGTGGCGAGCTTTTCGCGCAGCAGCGAATCCGGCGTTTCAGCGGGCGCGCGCCACGGCGTATGCGGCTCCAGCGAACGAATCCCTTTTTGCAAGGCTTCCTTGAACGTGCGGCCCATGGCCATCACTTCGCCGACCGACTTCATCTGTGTGCCGAGCGTGCTGTCCGCGCCGGGAAACTTTTCGAATTGCCACTTCGGAATTTTCACCACCACATAATCGATCGTAGGCTCAAAGCAAGCCGGCGTTTTCTTCGTAATATCGTTAGGAATCTCATCCAGCGTCATCCCGACCGCCAGGCGGGCCGCAATTTTGGCAATCGGGAAGCCGGTGGCCTTGCTAGCCAACGCCGAACTGCGCGAAACGCGCGGGTTCATCTCGATCACCACCATCCGGCCGTTTTCCGGGTTGATGGCAAACTGCACGTTTGAACCGCCAGTCTCCACGCCAACCTCGCGAATGATCGCGGCGGCGGCATCGCGCATCCGCTGATATTCCTTGTCGGTGAGCGTTTGCGCCGGCGCCACCGTGATGGAATCGCCAGTATGCACGCCCATCGGGTCGAGATTTTCGATCGAGCAGATCACTACGAAGTTGTCGCGAAAATCGCGCATCACTTCGAGTTCGTACTCTTTCCAGCCGAGCACCGACTCTTCCACCAGCGCTTCGTGCACCGGGCTCATGTCCAGCGCGTGGGAAATCGCTTCGCCAAACTCCTCCTTGTTGTAGGCGATGGAGCCGCCGGTACCGCCCAGCGTGAAGGAAGGTCGAATCACCAACGGGAAGCCGAGTTGATCGCACAGCCGCATCGCATCTTTTGCGTTGTTCACCAGCGCCGAGGCGGGCACTTCCAGGCCGATTTTGCGGCAGGCATCCTTGAACCACAGACGATCTTCCGCCACCTTGATCGCGCGCAGCGAAGCGCCAATCATTTCGACCTTGTATTTCTCCAGAATGCCGCTTTCCGCCAATTCGACAGCCAAATTGAGCGCGGTCTGCCCACCCACCGTCGGCAATAACGCGTCCGGCTTTTCTTTCGCAAAGATCTCCGCCAAATATTCTTTTGTGAGCGGTTCGATATACGTGCGGTGTGCCAACTCCGGGTCCGTCATGATGGTCGCCGGATTCGAATTCACCAGCACGACCTCGTACCCTTCGGCGCGCAACGCCTTGCACGCCTGTGCGCCGGAATAGTCAAACTCGCAGGCCTGGCCAATCACGATCGGGCCGGACCCGATAATCAGGATCTTCTTGATGTCAGTGCGTTTGGGCATTGGTCAGTTAGAGTACCGTCGTTTCCTTGAAACGAAAAGTGGTTCCGTGTGATTCCAGCGTGTACAAATCGCGCGCAGCCCTGTCTCGTCACCAGCCCACACCGTTGCGTACCAGAATGCTTTCGACCGCGGGTCGCTGCGCCAAATCGATCGCATAGATCGCTTTATAGTGGTCGTGACTTTTCCATTCGACCGCCTTGCGAGCGCGCTCCGCACCGACCAGCGCTTCCATGGCCTGCCACTCGAGCATGCAAACCGCAATGTGGTAGTAACTGCCAATTTCCTCGCCGTCGCCGTTGGGCTGGCGAAAGTCCAAGCCCGGAAACGCGCGCATCAAGTCCTCGAGCAGAGGCCGATTCATCCGCGGACCACGCTCCGTCAACACCCAATGCCCCTGCTCATGAACATAACTCGAAAGCGCCAGGTCGTCGTTGTCTAAAAATCGCAGGTTCAGGGTCAGCGTGGGCTTGGAATGCGGGATAACGCCCCGCTCAATGAGAATGTCCCGCGTGATCGTGTACTTCTTCAGGTTGTATTGTTGCGCCAAGCGCATCACCTGCAGCTTGGCCTGCTCTTCCCCCGGATCATCGTGATGCTTCGTTTTGATTTTGAGCGACGGCGTTTGCGCGAAGGTCGGCCCTGCGGCCGACGAAACAGTTTCGAGAATTAGGATGAATCCGAGATATGCGGTGGCGGCGCGGCCCTTCACGCCCGCTGCGCCTTCATCATGTCGGTGAATTGCGTGAACAAGTAGTGTGAATCGTGCGGCCCCGGCGACGCCTCTGGATGGTACTGCACACTGAACAGTGGCGCGTTCTTGTGACGCATCCCCTCGTTCGTGTGATCGTTCAGATTCACGTGGGTAATTTCCACATCGCTTGAGGGCAGCGACTCCGGATCCACGCAGAAACCGTGATTCTGTGCGGTAATTTCAACCTTCCTGTTCAACAAATTTTGGACCGGATGATTCGAACCGTGATGCCCGAATTTCAGCTTGAATGTCTTGCCACCAAGCGCGAGACCGCAAAGCTGGTGGCCGAGGCAGATCCCAAAAATCGGCACACGGCCCACGAGCTTACGAATACTTTCCACCGCATACCCAATCGGCTCCGGATCACCAGGACCATTCGATAGAAAGACGCCATCGGGCTTTAGCGCCAGCACATCGTCCGCCGAAGTTTGCGCCGGTACGACCCAAGCCTCGCAGTGATGATCGGTCAGCAATCGCAAAATGTTTTGCTTAATACCGAAGTCGTATGCGACCACGCGAAACTGCCGTCCTTCGTTGACCCGCCCCGAATCCGGTGTTGACTCCGACCACGGCGGCAGCGTCAGCTCAATCGAGCCCTTTTCCCAGCCGTACGATTTCGGCGTCGTCACGCGGCTCGCTAGTTCCTGACCCGCCATCGCCGGCAACTGCCTCGCTTCATGCACCAACTGATCCGCTGGAGTCCCATCCGTAGCCACGACACCGCGCAACGAGCCGACATTGCGGATGTGCCGCACCAACGCGCGCGTATCTATGTCCCAAATCACAGGAATTTTGTGCCGATTCAAATACAGTTGCGCCGTCTCCGCCGAGCGCCAATTCGACGAAATCTGCGAAAACTCGCGCACCACCAGCGATTCGATGTACGGCCGCGTCGATTCCTCGTCATCCAGGTTCGCGCCGACGTTCCCGATATGTGGGTACGTCAGGCAAACAACCTGTCCTGCGTAACTGGGATCGGTGAAAACTTCCTGGTAACCGGTGAGGCTGGTATTGAAAACGACTTCGCCGCCGCGGCGCGTGATAGCGCCGGCAGCGCGTCCGTTAAGGATGCGCCCGTCTTCGAGCGCCAGAATGGCAGGGCGATGCGGTACTTCGGTCAGTGTTGCCTCCTAAATTGGCTTGAGAGTGTAACGCAAAATGTACTGCGGCGGTGAAAATGCCAAGCGGGATGCGTAAGAATTTTTCCGTTGCAAAAAGAAGCTCATCGGCAGGAGTGGCTGTGCGGCTGGACCAGCTCACTTCGGGCTGGCCTCGACTTCGGCCGGCGAGAGTGAGCCGAAGTGATCCACGGGCCAGTAGGCAAAGACGGCCCGTCCATAAATGTATTCGCTCGACACCGGTCCAAATACGCGCGAGTCATTCGAGCTGATGCGATGATCGCCCATCACAAAATAGCTGTCCTTGGGCACGCGGATTGGCCCAAAGTCGCTCATGTCCTCGTACTGCGGCGGGACGTACGGCTCCTGAATCGCATGGCCATTCACGGACACCACGCCCTGACGAATCTCCACCGTTTCACCCGGCAGGCCAATGACTCGCTTGATGAATGACTTCGAGCGGTCCAGCGGATACCAAAACACGACGACGTCGCGCCGCTCAATCGGCTCGAAACGATACACAAACTTGTTGATGAAAATGCGCTCCTGGTCGGAGAGCAGGGGCGCCATGCTGGTGCCTTCTACTTTAACCGGCTGATACAGGAAGACGATAATAACCAGCGCCAGGCCAATGGCGATCAGCAGGTCCCGCGTCCAAACCCGTATTTCGTTGCGCAAGGAGCGCGAAGTCGAATGCGCCGGCACCGGAGGGTCCGGAACCGTGGGAGAGAGCGCAGGGTTCTGGTCCGAGCTAGACATTTTTTGTCGCTACCCCTTATTTATAACATGGGCGTCGCAAAGTGCGCCAGTTGAGTTGCGCACTAGAGCCGTATCGTTTCTGCACGTTAGAGATGAGATTCGGAAAGCCGAAGTCCGCGTTGCCCGCTGCTCTTCGCCCGGTGTGCAGGGGGCGCGCTTCGCAGGGAGACACAGGTTGCGTCCCCTACTGTTCGCCGGCCGGAGCCCACCAGAAATTGAGAACCGAAAGAGCAGAAACGACAGCGGTCTCCGTGCGCAGAATGAGCGGCCCCAGCGATGCTTCCCGGAAGCCAGCCGCGCGCGCCGCAGCAAACTCCGCGTCAGTCCAACCCCCTTCTGGCCCGATTGCTAAAATGGCAACTCGTTGCCGTGCCGTGTCGGCGTTAGCAAGAACCTGCTTCAAGGGCGGCGCATCGGACCGTTCAGAAAACAGGATGCATAATTTTGCGGACTGCGAAGCGAACGCCTGCTCTGCCTCTACCATGTCCGTCAGCGCTGGAACGCGCAGCCTCCGGGACTGCTGGGAAGCCTCGAACAGGATCTTGCGCCAACGTTCGGAACGCTTCGCCGCTGCGGCTACCAGATTTTTTTCGCTCCGGCCTGCCGCCAGCGGAACAATCGTCGAAACGCCCAATTCCGTCGCTTTCTCCAGCGCCCATTCGAACGCGTCGAATTTCACAATAGAAAGCAGTAAGGTGAAGTCGGCGACAGGACTAATCGCCGCAATTTGTTCAACCAAAGCAAATTCCACACGGTCGCGCCGCACCGATTCAATGCGCGCCAGCCAAGCCGCGCTGCCGTCGCTCAATTCGTAAAGCTGGCCAGGCTGGGCACGCAAGACGTTGCCAAGATGGTGCGCGTCCTCGCCTTCGAGGACTGCCGATTTTGCATTTTGGTCGAACCGATCAACAAAGAAGCGCCGGCGCACGCGGAGATTTTAGCGCAAGAAGGAGCTAGCTGAACTAGCCGAAGATGTCTTTCACTTTGTCAAAGATGCTGGAACTGCGGTCGGCCGGCTTGTTCTCCACTTTCATCGTGGCGCCCAGTTGTTCGAGTAGCTTACGTTGCTCGCGGCTTAGCTTGGTGGGGGTGAGCACGCGTACGTGATAATACAGGTCGCCTTTCCCGCCGCCGCGCGGATCGGCCAATCCCTTTCCCTTGATGCGGAACACCGCGCCACTTTGCGTGCCTTCCGGAACCTTCAGTTTCTCTTCGCCGTTTAGGCCCGGAACCTGCAGTTCAGTGCCCAAGGCGGCCTGCACCACGCTCAGCGGAATCGTGCAGTACAAATCCGCCCCGCGTCGCTCAAAGAACGCGTGCTCTTTAACTTCGAGCACAACATACAAATCTCCGGGCGTGCCGTTGTTCGGTGCTGGCTCGCCTTCTCCAGCCACACGCAGTCGCGTTCCCGTATCCACACCGGGGGGAATACGCAATTCAATGTTCTTCTCTCGTTCGATGCGCCCTTGTCCGCGGCAGTCCGGGCAGCGTTCGCGAACGATCTGCCCCGCGCCCTGGCAAGCTGGGCAAGTGCGCGAAATCGTGAAGAACCCTTGCTGATAAGCCAACTGGCCACGACCACCACAGGTCTGGCAGCTTACGACGCCAGTTCCCTTCTTCGCTCCGGTTCCATTGCACGATTCGCAGTATTCCTGCCGCGGAATTTTGATTTTCGTGGTGACGCCGGCCGCTGCTTCTTCGAACGTCAGCGTCATGTCATAACGCAAATCCGCGCCGCGCTGCTGACGCCGGCTCCGCCGACCACCACCGCCTCCAAACAAATCGTCGAAGCCGAAGAAATCTCCGAGAATGTCGTGGAAGTCGCGGAACACCGTGCTGTTGAAATCCACGCCGCCGGCCCCGCCAGAAAGTCCCGCGTGCCCGTATTGATCATAAATCTCGCGCTTCTGCGGATCGCTCAGCACACTATAGGCTTCCGTGCATTCGCGAAATTTAACTTCGGCTTCTTCCTTGTTTTCCGGGCTGCGATCCGGATGCCATTTGAGCGCGGCTTTCCGGTACGACGATTTGATTTCCTCAACCGTCGCCGTGCGGCTGACACCTAAAACTTCGTAAAAGTCGCGCTGGTTCGCTTTGGACATGCGGTTCTCGCTTTGCTCCTTCAACTACTGTGAAATTTTCTTGGGTTATTAGTTGGCTGCTTCTTTGGATGCGCCGCCCGGATGAACCGCTACGCGTACCATCGCCGGGCGCAACACGCGCCCATGAAATACGTAGCCAGGCTGATAGACCTGCAGCACTTGGCCGTCTTCATGTTCTAAGGTCTCGAGGCGGTCCATGGCCTGGTGCTGATGTGGATCGAACTGTTTCCCGAGCGGATCAATGCGTTCAACGCCCAGACGCGTAATGTTGTCCACCAGTTGCTTGTAAATGAGTTCGAAGCCTTTGCGATAGTTTTCGTACTCCGCCGCTTCGCGATGCGCCGCAAGCGCATGCTCGAACCCATCGATAATCGGGATCAAGCTCTCTACAACCCTCGCTGTCGCACGACGCGAGTCTTCGGTCCGTTCCTTTTCGATTCGCTTGCGGTAATTGTCAAAATCGGCCTGGCGGCGCATCAGCGTCTGCCGCAGGTCATTCAGGTCACTAGCCAGTTTGGCCACTTCACCGTCGGCGGCAGCAGAATCCCGCGAAACGTTGCCGTCGCCTTGTGGATCCGCGCCGGAATTCGGAGTTTGTTCGTCCATGTTGATCACAGAATCTTTCTCGGCCACCTTACTGCCTCTCTTCTGGAAGAATTTCTTCAAATTTTGCTCAGGGCTTCGCTGAATAGCTGGGCGACATAGGCCACCGCGGTCATCGCGCGCTCGTAGTTGATACGCGTGGGGCCAAGCACGCCAAGCGAACCTTGCACCAAATCAGTGCGCGTATAAGGCGCGCTGATAATGGTCAGATTGTCGCCAGCTTGCGAAATCTCTTTCACGCCAATCTGTACATGCACGGGCTCAGGCGTCTCGATGCAGGCGTTTAGCACCGTGACGAGACGGTGTTTCTCTTCAATCGCGGCCAGCAGTTCGCGCAACTGCTGCTGGTTGGTAAACTCCGTAGCGCCGACGAACTGCGCTGTGCCCTCCACGTGCAACTGGCTGGCCTGGTCCTCGTCGAGCAGCGCCGGGTCGCACAACGTGAGCGCAGTGCTCGCCAGCCCTTCATATTGCTCGCGGTCGGTCGCCAGCTTCTGTAATAGGTCAGCGCGAATCGCTTCGAGAGTCCATCCAGAGTAGTGCCGATTGAGAAACTCCGCGGTCGCGTCCAACTCCGGCTGCGAAAACGGCCGGGTCGGCCGAATCACTTTGTCCCGCGTGTTGCCGCCCGGCGAAATCAGCACAATCACGACCCGCTGATCCGGCAGCAACCACATCCGGGCATGCTCCAGAACCGTGCGCCCGAGCGGCGGCGAAACGATAATTCCCAATCCGTTGGACACTTCTGCCAAAACATGTCCCGCACGCTCGGTAATTTCGTTCGCAGTCTTGGCTCCGCCCATTTCCCGCTGAATCCACTCGCGGTCGTCCACGCTTAGCGTGGCTTGCGACGCAATCTCCTGCGCGAAGAAGCGATACGCGGCGGAAGTCGGAACCCGTCCCGCAGAGGTATGCGGCTGATATAAAAAGCCGCCATCTTCCAGATCGGCCATGACGTTGCGAATCGTAGCGGTGCTCAGCGTCTCTTCGTAGCGCTTCGAAATCGCCCGCGAAGACACCGGTTCCCCGGTCTCGATGTACGCGCGCACCAAGTCCGCCAGAATCTGGCGGTTACGCCGTTCCTGTAACGCGAAATTCCTCATGCCACCACTCGGCCAGGCCTCCGGGCGAATAACCAACGGCCTCTGTGGCCGCCTATTTACATTTTAGGGAGTCTGTCAAGCCCGGTCAACGCGACAAATTCCAAAAGCGGATCAATCAGGCCGCGACCTCGGGCTGGGAGTAGAAAACGAAGCCCGCGCCTTCGGTAATGTTTCCTGCGACTACCTGGCTTAGTGGCAGTCCTGTCTGATGGCCAGCCACAGGGTAAAGATGGGTCATCTCCCGCACGAAAGGATCGTTTGTCTTCAGCACGGTAACCCTGGACACCGCACCTCGATTTTCAAGTCCCAGAGTAGAGTGAAGTTCACGGGCAACTCGGCGCGTAGCTTCCGCGACTCCAAACTTGTCCGCCCAATCCGAGGAAATGATCAAGTTCCAGTTCGTCGGCACGTCGAGGGCCGCTGAATTGTAAAGCATCGCCAGCTTATACTCGCCGTTAACTCGCAGCGTCTCTACGACTTTGCGGACGTCGCTTACCAATGTGAAGACAACCATGCTAAAACTCCATCAGGATAGTTCCTAACAGCTTCTAGGACCTCGCTCGCAGCCGATTTATCATAGGTTCCTTCAGGTTCATATCTACGCACTTCTTTCCATTCCGATGCGACCGACCAATTCGCGAGCAGATTGGGATTTGCCGTTTGAAAGGCTCGCTCCAAGCCCCCAAGCAGCTTCAAATCCTCGAAGTCATGCTTCTTGAACTTGCCCTCCAGCCGCTTTTCCGGGTACTCGTCAAGATCCAACCGGGCGCAAATTGCCGCCTTCAACGCTAATTCAACGACGTAGCCACAGAGATACGCGCACCCATCATAGCAGCCCGCGTTAAAAAGGGCTTCAGCTTCCCTTAGTCGCAGACAAGCGAGTTTTTGGAGTTCGCGCCGGGTCGCCATCAAATCTGCGTGAAAGATAACGCATTGGATAGCTAAAACACAACTAATTATTGTCGATCTGCGCGCGCTGCAGCTTATCCGAATAATCGATGTACACCGTCTTCCACTCCGTGAAGAAATCGATGGCCGCAACGGCCGCTTCGCGGTGTCCATTCCCCGTTTGTTTCGTCCCGCCGAAGGGCATATGCGTCTCCGCGCCAATCGTCGGCGCATTTACATACACAATTCCGGTGTACAGGTCCCGCGCCGCTTCGAACGCCTTGTTTACGTTGCGCGTATAAATCGACGCCGACAATCCATACGGCACATCGTTCGCCACGTCGATGCCCTGTTCGAACGACTCAATCGGAATCACGGACACCACCGGCCCAAAGATCTCTTCCTGCGCAACGCGCATCCGCGGCGAGCAATCTCCAAACACCGTCGGCGCATGGAACCAGCCCTTCGCCTGCGCGCCGTGGTCCAGACGATTGCCGCCGGTCAATAGCTTCGCGCCCTCATTCTTCCCGATCTCCACGTACTCCATCACCGTCTTCAACTGCTGCTCGTTGATGCACGGCCCCATGTCCACATCCGCGTCCAATCCATTCCCAACGCGCAGCTTCTTCACGCGATCCACAAATCGCGACACAAACTCGTGATACACGCTTTTGTGCACCGCCACGCGGCTTGCCGCCGTGCACCGCTGGCCCGTCGTTCCAAACCCGCCCCACACGGCACCATCAATAGCCAAATCCAAATTCGCATCATCCATCACGAGGATGATGTTCTTTCCGCCCATCTCCAGGCTGCAATGCTTGAACTGCGGCGCGCACGCTTGCGCAATCAACCTTCCCACCGCGCTCGACCCCGTAAAACTCACCACCGGTACCTCATCGTTGGACGCCAACGGCGCCCCCGCATTCGGACCATCCCCGCTCACCAGATTCACCACGCCCGCCGGGAGCCCCGCCTCCGTCAGCACCTGCACCAGGTGGTACGACGACAAAGGTGTGTCCTCCGCCGGCTTCAGCACCACCGTGTTCCCGCTCACCAGCGCCGGCATCATCTTCCATGACGGAATCGCCATCGGAAAATTCCACGGCGTAATCATCCCGCACACGCCGATCGACTGCCGCACGCTCATCGCAAACTTGTTGGGCAATTCCGACGGCGTCGTTTGCCCAAACAACCGCCGCCCTTCGCCCGCCATGTAGTACGTCATATCAATCGCTTCTTGCACGTCGCCGCGCGTCTCGGCCAGCACCTTGCCCATCTCGCGCGTCATGTCCTTCGAAAACTCTTCTTTGCG
>Ga0335081_10007505_pt1 | contig 17438 bp, 14 predicted proteins | sample Lox_Sample_35_FD_206713 | JGI IMG/M metagenome (GOLD analysis project Ga0335081, IMG submission 206713) | Soil microbial communities from Loxahatchee National Wildlife Refuge, Florida, United States - Lox_Sample_3.5 | ecosystem: Environmental > Terrestrial > Soil > Wetlands | place: USA... | reverse complement strand
CGGTGACAGCCGAGGATCTGCGCCGAAAAGTGAAGATCAACGGCCGGGACGCCACGGTCGACGGCATGTACCTCCGCATCATCGTCCATGCCAACGAGCACATGGGTCAACTGGTCGCCTACGCCCGCATGAACGGCATCGTGCCGCCCTGGTCGAAGTAATCGCATCCAACGTGGTATTTTGGCCCGCATGAAACGCAACCTTTCATTTGTGCTCGTATTGCTGACGACGCTGGCGTCGGCACAAACCCCGTCGGAGCGCCCGCGCACGGCGCCGGCCGAGACCGTGAACACCGACGTATATTACAAGCTCGCTCCCGATGCCATTCCGCAGGAGGGCGTTCCCAAAGGCGAGATCCGGGGCCCCTTCACGCTGGCCAGCCATGTGTATCCCGGCACGCAGCATACATACTGGGTTTATGTGCCCGCACAGTACGACCCGGCCGTTTCTGCCAGCCTCATGATCTACAACGATGGGCAGGCCTTCATGGATCCTGACGGCGACGTCCATGCCCAGGTCGTGATGGACAACCTGATCTACCGCCGCGAGATCCCAACAATGATCGGCGTCTTTATCAATCCGGGCCGCCGCCCGGATCAGCCCGAGCCCACCCTGCACAACTGGGGGGATCCCGACACCAACCGCCCCACCGAATACAACACCCTGGATGATCGATATGCCCGGGTGATTGTCGATGAACTGCTGCCGGTGCTCGAGAAGGACTACAACATCTCCAAAGATCCCAAGCGTCGCGGAATCGGTGGGTCCAGCTCCGGCGCTATCGCCGCCTTTACCGTGGCCTGGCAGCGGCCGGACCAATTTCGCAAGGTGCTCAGCAACGTCGGAAGCTTCACCAACATTCGCGGCGGAGACGCTTACCCGGATATCATCCGCAAGACTGAGAAAAAGCCGATTCGCATATTCCTCGTCGACGGGCGAAATGACAATCGGGCTCTCCGTCCCGACGGCAGTTATGACCAGCGCCGTGACTGGTTCTATCAGAACGTTCGCATGGAGCAGGCTCTTACCGAGAAGGGGTACGACGTGAACTACTCATGGGGCATCGGACGCCATGGCCAGAAGATGCTCCAGACCGTCTTCCCAGAGATGATGCGCTGGCTATGGCGCGACCATGGCGTCTCAACAGACGTGCATGACACCGTGGAACGTTCCTTCCACGCGCCGAGGAACCACCCGTAGTTCACTGGGCCTTCCTACTTCGCCGCGCGCTGCTCGTTCGCCGTTACGGCATTCGCCAGCGCCACCGTCGCCAACGCCGTGCCGGCCGCCGAGATCCATTGATCGTGATCGTACGGAAACCCGCTTTGGAAGTAGGGCTGAAATTTCACCGCGCGGCTCTTCACGTGCCATGAGCCGTCCGGCTGTTGCGTTCTGAGCAGATAATCCAGACCGCGCCGGTAAGCCGCGTCGCCGGCCGTGAGCGTGCCCGATTCATAAAGCGCGCACAGCGCTTCTCCGGTCGCGTAGGCGTCGCTTTCCAGATGCGGATTTCCCGCCCAGCCGCCATCGCCGCGTTGCAGCCTCAAAAGCGCCTGTGCCGAAGCGCTCACCTTTTCTCCGCTGCCGCCCGACCATTTCAGGCCAACCAACAGCATCGCCCGGTCGTCGGTCGTCTTCGGCTTTGCCTCCAGCAGATAATCCCGCGCCTTCGCAATTCGCTTGTCGAACTCGGACTTCAGTCCGGGAGGCCCGTAGTGCTGCAACATGCGAATCTCCGTCGCTGTTCGCGCGATCATGCTCTCCTCGATCGGGGAGCGCGCGACGCCTCCCACTCCCCACGATCCGTCCGGCATCTGCTCGGAGGCCAGGTTCACCACCATCGCGTCCGTAATCGCGTCAGCCGGATAATCCACGGCCGCTAACCCGAACAGCGAATAAGCTAGCGTATCCGGGGCTCCTGGCGGGTCGAGCCTTTGCAGCAGCATCTCCCTCGCGCCCATCCACTGCGTCGTTACTACTTTCAGATGCTCCGCCGCGGCCTCCTCGTCCACCCGCACACCTTTCTTCCGAGCCGCCGTGACGGCCAGCGCGGTCAGGTTCTGGTGGTGACAGGCCACGCAGCCGCTCTCTTTGAAGAATTCCGTGCTTGCTCTTTGAAGCAGAGCCACGCTCCGCTCAATCGCCGCACCCGGACTCACATTCGCCACGGGCAAGATGCGCGCAGGTGCTGCGTGTTTGCTCTGCGTCGCCGTTCCCCCGGCTGCTTGCTCCAGCATTCTGATAATCCGCGGATTGCCGAATTTCTTTGCCCAGTCGAGCGCCGTCTCACCGAGAACGCTCTTCGCTTTCACATTCGCGCCCTTCTCCAAAAGCAGCCGGACGACCTCCGGGTCCTGCGTTTCGGAAGAAACGGCTAGCATCAAAGGCGTCATCTCCCGGATGTCGCGCGCATTCACCTTGGCTCCAGCGTCGATGAGCGTCCGCAGCAGTTCTGGCGTTCCATAAGGAGCGGCGTACATTAAAGCCGTCAGATGATTCAACCCGATTGGGCCTTTTCTGACCTTCAACGCTTCGGTGGTGGCGGCGTTGACCTCCGCTCCTTTCGCGAGCAGCATCTTCACCATCGCCACGTTCCCTACGCTGGCAGCGAATTGCAAAGCGGTATCGCCCTGAGGCCTGGCCGCATTGACATCCGCGCCCTTCTCAATCAGGAACCGGACCATCTCCAGGTCTCCCGCGCCCGCTGCCGAAACCAGCACCGGTCCCTCGACTTTCGCGCCTTTCGATACAAGAAAGCGCAAGACATCGATCGTTCCGGCGTTATTCGCTGCAATCAGCAGCGGCGTCATATCCTGCTTCGATCGCGCGTTGACGTCCGCCCCGGCATCCACCAGCAGCCGCACTTTTTCCAAATTCGTGACGCCCCACATCAACGGCGTCGCATCGAAGGAATTTTTCGCCTTCGTGTCCGCGCCCTTTCCGAGCAGCATCTTGACGGCATCCACGCTGCCTACGGCTGCCGCATACATCAATGGCGTGGCGCCATGCCGGTCTTTGATGTTGACATCGCCCTTAGCGCTCAAGCTCTCGATCCGCTTGAGATCGTTGGCGCGGATGGCCTGGTAGAAGTCATCAGTGGGATTCGTCGCGGCAAAGGCGCTCGCCGCAACTGCAAGCAGAACAATACCCTGCATTCCTCGGTCCCCCTTTTTCTCGATCCATCCTACCTGAAACCCGGACTCCCGAAAAGGCCCGCGCGCGAAAGCAAGCGGAGCGGTGTAGTAAGATAGCGCAGCGTAAAGGCGGAACATGCAAAAACTGACGGCAGCTTGGAGAAACCTGTTCGACATCCGACCCGGCGAGTATCGGCGCACCGTTTTCATGTCGCTCTACCTGCTGTTTGTCCTGTTCGCCTACTACGTGCTCAAAGCCGCTTCCGAGTCGTTGTTTCTGACCAAGAACGACATCGACAAGCTGCCCGATCTTTACATCCTGATGGCGATCTTCGGCGGCGGCTTGGCATTCGTTTATAGCAAGACCGCCGCCCGCACCTCGCTCCACGCGACGGTCACCTGGACCGTTTTCCTTTCGGTGGCCTGTCTGCTGGGCATGTGGTACCCGCTCCGCAACCGAAACGCTATTACCATGATTTGGATCTTCGCGGTTTGGGTGCGGCTGTTCAGTATCGTGACCGTAACCCAGGGCTGGGTGGTTGCGAGCAATCTGTTCACCTCGCGCGAGGCTAAACGCGTCTACGGCCTCCTGGGGATGGGCATGATCGTGGGCGCCATCAGCGGGGGAGAATTCGCCAACCAGATGGTGCGCTTCATCGGGACCAATAACCTGCTGTTCGCCAGCGTGCCCCTCGTTCTTATCGCCTACGGCTGTTATCTGATCGCGGTGGCCGGCCGAACTGGCTCGGTTACCAAAGCCAAGGCCGCCGAATCGGGGGAGGCCGACGTCTCGTTTCGCGACATCGCCAGCGACATCGCGCGCAATCGCCACATTCAGGTGCTCATGCTGATCATGGCGATGCAGTTCATCGTCGACACCCTCATCGATTACCAATTTAAGTCCATGGCCAAGGTCAGCTTCCACGGCGATGCACTCACGGCGTTCCTCGGACGCTTTTACGGCCGTTATCTCAACATCTCCGAACTGGTCCTGCAATTCTTCTTCACCACGGCCATCGTTAAGCGCATTGGCGTCGGCGGGACACTGCAGGTGATGCCGGTCTCGCTTGCCGCGGCATCGATATTCACGTTTATATCCCCCTCCGTGATTTCAGCCTCGTTCGCGCGTCTGGTGGAGGCCTCCACTCGCTACACTCTGGCTCGCACCGGCAACGAGCTTTTCTACATGCCGCTGCCGCTCGAGTTGCGCAATCGCATTAAGGCTTTCATCGACATTTTCATGGATCGCGCCGCCCGCGGAATTTCCGGCCTCATGCTGCTCCTGTTCATTCACTGGAAATTTGGTGTGCGCGGCATCGCGGCGTTGACCTTCTGCATCGCCGTCCCTTGGGTAATCCTCACCATCTACGCTCATCGCGAATACGTGCGCACCATCCGCCGCCGTATTGAAGCCCGCCTCCTCGATATCGGCAGCGCGCGCATCACTGTAGATGATGCTGATACCATTCGCCTGCTCGAAGGCGCCGCCGAGTGCGCCAACCCGCGCCAGGCGGGCTACGCCCTCTCTCTGCTGGGTGAGACGCCCACGTACGATCCGGAGCCCTTGCTTCTCCGCCTCGCCACTTGCCCTTACGACGAAGTGCGCGCCCAGGTTTACGACATCGCACGATCCCGCGGAACGACGGCTCTCATCGATCGCGCGCTCGCCGAGTTCCAGACCGATCCATCTTCTGCAGCCGCGCGCAAAGCCGTTGTCTATCTGCTCACGGCCTCTCCCGACCGCGTCGAGCGCGCTCGCCAGCTTCTGGGCCACCCTGATCCCGCCATTCAGGAAGCGGTTGTCGAAGCGCTCGCCAGCCAGCCGGAAGCTGCCGAGGTCCTCACCCACGAGTGGATCTCGCGCGCCGCCCGCGATGGCGACCCGCGCCGGCGTGCTCTCGCCGCCAGTGCCCTCGCTCATCAGGACGGCCAGGGCACTGAACTCATTCTGGCTTTGCTTGCCGACCCCGATACGGACGTTGCTGCCTCCGCTTGCCACGCAGCCGGCACGCTCAAGAGTCGCGCCTGTATTCTCGGTCTTGCCGGCCTTCTGGCTAACTATCGCCTTCGCGGTGCCGCCATCGACAACCTCGCCCAATACGGCGTTGGAATCTGCGGGACTCTCGCCGACATGATTAACGACGACAGCCTGCCGCTCACTGTGCGCGCCAGCGTCCCTCGTGTGCTCCGGCGCATTGCTCAACAGCGCTGCGCCGATATTTTGCTCACCTGCTACCGCCACCCAGAGCCCGCCATTCGCACCGAAGCTCTCAAAGCCCTGACGCAACTCCGCCAGGAAGCCCCCAGCCTGACCTTCGCTGATCCCCTCCTCAAGCAAAGCATCCTCAACGAGGCTCATCGCTTCTACGAACTCCTTTCGGCCGGCGAGGCACTGAAAGGGTATCGAGACCGTCCCCGCACCGCCGTCTCTCTCCTCGCCCGCACGCTCGATGAGCGCACGCGCCAGACCATGGACCGCCTCTTTCAGTTGCTTGGCCTTCTCTACCCGGCGAAGGAAATGCAGGGAACGTATCTCGCGCTCTCCAGGCACGACCGGGACACGCATTCTGCAGCAGTCGATTTCCTGGACAGCATTCTCGATCAGGACCTGAAGAAAGTCGTGGTGCCCATCTTCGACGCTCCCGAGCGCGCGATCCAAAGCGGCAGAGCCCTTTTTGGAGTCGAGCCGCAGAATGCGGAAGCGGTCATCGGTGACCTCATGCATTCTGATGAGCCGTGGATGGCATCGTGCGCCATTGCCGCTGCCGCTGAGCTGGAGCTTCGGTCCCTGGCCGGCGAAATCGCCAAAGCCGTCCACCGCCAGGACCCCACGGTCAGCGATGTCGCGGTTACCGCAGCGGCTGCGCTCACGTAAACAAGAAAGGCTCCGCTATCCCCTGATCGCGGAGCCTCTTTTAAAACCGTTGTCTTTTAGGCAGGAAGCAGCAGGTAGCCGCTGATGGAATCCCGGGTGACGTTGGTAATCACCAGCTCCTTGCGCTTGCCGTCGCGGGTGCCGTAGAAGATGACGGGTTCCTGCGCGCCCTGGCCCCGCAGCCAGATCGTGCGCCGGTCGGGCATCACCCACATCCAGCCGGTTACCCGGCGATGACGCACGTCCGTGCCCGTGACGCCTAGAGAGATGCCGTCGCCCAGGTCATGGCTGTGATTTTTCGTTACCTCGAAGTCCACTCGCTTTACGGCGAGCTTCTTGTTCAGACCGTCGACGTCACGGCTTTCCTGGCCAACCTGCTCATTGAGACTGGCGATCTGCTGGTCGCGAGCCGCGCCATCGTGCGCGATTTCGCTGTGCATGTTCTCGAGTTGCGCGGCCTGCTTGCCGGTCTCCTCGCGCAGCGACGCGAGATCGGTTTGGAGCTTCTCGATGAGGGCCTGGTCGGCTTCACTCTTCGCCTGGAGACTTGCCACCTTGGTTTCGAGAGCCTGGGTCTGGGCCATTACCTCCCCATGGATACGCTTGGCCAGCTCCGCTCTCAAGTCGGCGGCCTGCTTGCGAGCATGGCGGAAGCGCGCCTCGGTTTCCTTCTGGAGGTCCGCCACCCTCTGTTGCAGCTCATGCTGGCCCGCCACCCAGTCTTGCAGTTTGGCCTCGCTGGCCGTCACACGGCCGCCCAGATCACCAAACGACTTCTCGAGCCCGGGCAGCTTCGCCAGCACCGCGGGGGTTTGGCTCAAGGATGGATAGAAATACCAGCCCAGCCCAAGCAATACTGCCAACACTACCGCCGCAACGATCCAGCGGAACCGGTGAGGCGATTCGAGTCCCTTTTCTTCAAGACGCCGCTGTTTGTACCATTCAGGTTCCGGCGGCGATTCTACATTCTGGTTGTTTTCGTACATAGGCACCTCCCGCTTGGATTAGGGTGCAACTGCATTCCCAAACCATGGAAGCGCGGGAAACAAGGTGGGTTAGCTTATGAGTACTGTGCGTGCGCCTGTATTTTTTTCAACACGTCAGTAGAATTTGGTACACACTAAAGCGGCGAGCGGGGACTCAGCCGAGGATATCCAGGAGTTTGGTGGTCATCTCATCGCTCACCTTGAGCGATTTCAGATTGGCCTCGTAATCGTTCTTGGCGTTCAGAAGCGAGACCATGCTGTCGCTCAACGAGACCTGGTCCTGCGGGTTCTGCGGAGCAGCGGTGAACGACTTCGAGACGTTTTGCGCCGCGCGGTCGAAGCTCGCTTCCGCGCGCGACAGACCCTGGAGGGGAGTGCTGAGAATGTCCATTCTGAGGCTCCTTATTTCCCTTTTCGGCCTGGCCACGAAGATTTCTAGGGGAATTTTCTTTCTTTGAGCCAGGTGATCAGCGCGGTCGGGTCGTCGCTAATGATGGCGTCGACGCCGGCGGCTGCCAGAAGGTCCCAATCCTGGGGCGTATTTGCCGTCCATGGAATGACTTGCAGGCCCGCGCGGTGAGCTTCCACGACTCGCTCGGGCGTAACCAGTTTCTTCTCCGGCGCAATGATTTCGGCGCCCGCGCTGCGGGCCACCGTCACGAAATCGCCCAGTTTTTCGTCTTCGTGGAGGGCGGCAATCCGAATATCGGGGGCGGCGGCCTTGAGCGACCGCAGGGGCCGGAAATCGAAAGACTGTACGATCACGCGGGAGCGCAATTGGTGGCGATCGACCGCCTGCAACACCAACTCGCTGAAATGCTCGGGCGTGGGCGTGTACCCGGGCCGAAGTGCAGAGATCTTCAGTTCGATGTTGAACAAGAATCGGCCGCGGTCCGCCAGCTTGAGGACCTGGTCCAGTGACGGAACGCGTGCGCCGGGGATCGGCGTCTGCCTTGGATAACGCGGATTGACCAGAGAACCGCAGTCCCATCGCTGCAGCTCTTCGAAGGTCAACTCGCGGATGACGTGGCTGCCGCCTGGGCTGCGGCAGATCGCAGGGTTGAGTACGGGGTCGTGAGAAATCACCAGCACATCGTCTTTGGTTACCGCGACGTCCATCTCGATAGCGTCGACGCCCTGCTGGATGGCGTACTCAAACGCGGGAATCGTATTCTCGGGACAAACGGCGCGCGCGCCACGATGCCCATGGACCTGAATCCCCTTCACGTTCGAATAGAATAACAGGGAACCTATGAATATTTTCAGCCGGCGCGAATTCATTTGCGGAGCGATCGCGGCCATCCCCTCGTATGCATCGGCCAAGCGCCCCGCGCTGTGTCTGTTTTCAAAACACCTGCCGAAACTGAATTACGCCGAACTGGCGCGCACAGTGAAGCAGATGGGCTTCCATGGCGTGGATCTGACCGTCCGGCCCGAAGGCCACGTATTGCCGGAGCGCGCTGGCGAGGATTTGCCTCGAGCTGTCGAGACCATTCGCGCACAGGGCCTGGCGGTTCCGATGATTACGACGGGGCTGACCTCGGCGTCGGATCCGGCAGCGCGGCCCACGCTCGAGACCGCCGGGCGACTTGGCGTCCAGTATTTCAAGCTGGGCTACTGGCAGTACGGGACCGTCCCGATCGAACTCCGCCTGCTGGAGGTGCAGCGCGACGTGGCCGGACTCGTCGCAATCGGCAAAGAACACGGCGTGGTGGCCGGTTATCACAATCATTCCGGCAACAATGTGGGCGCGGCGGTGTGGGATATTCGCAGCATCATCGCCGACATGGACCCGCTTTGGATCGGGTACTATTTCGATCCGTGCCATGCCACGGCCGAGGGCGGGGAGGGCGGATGGCGGATTTCGCTGCGCATGGCGCTGGCGCGCATCAAGATGGTCGCCATCAAGGATTTCTATTGGGAAAAGCGCGCGGGCCAGTGGGAGATGCGCATGTGCCCGTTGGGTGAGGGCATGGTCCAGTGGCCGGAGTTCTTCGCCACGCTGAAGACCGCGCAGTTTACCGGGCCGATTTCGCTGCACATCGAATACGAGGCGGCTGATGAAATCGCGGCCATTACGCGCGACCTCGCATACCTGCGCAAGCAGGTAGATGCCGCTTACGGAGGCGTATCATGAAGGTTCTCGCGCTGACGCTCATGAGTTTCGCAACGATCAACGCCGAACAAGGCTGGTACCCGCATGAAGGCGGCCTGCTGAAATATCGCGTGAACATCCGCTTTGGCGAAGAGCCGGACACGATGCCCGACGGCTGGAAGTTCGGCCGCGTGTCATCCGTCGCCGTCGATTCGACCGGTCACGTGTACGTCTTCCATCGCGGCGCCAAGGCCGATCCGATGGTGGTCTTCGATGCCCAGGGCAAGTACCTACGCTCCTGGGGCAAGGGCATGTTCGGCAATCCGCACGGCCTGCGCATCGATAAGCAGGATCACGTCTGGATCACCGACAACGGCGATCACCAGGTGATGGAGTTCACCAAGGAAGGACAACTGCTGCGTTCGTGGGGGATCAAGGGGAAGGCGGGCACGGACGAGAAAACCTTCAACCGGCCCACGGATATCGCTTTCGCTCCTACCGGCGAGTTTTATGTTTCCGATGGCTACGGCAATTCACGCGTGGTGAAGTTTTCGCGCGACGGCAAGTACCTTCTCGATTGGGGGAAACGCGGCACCGGGCCGGGCGAATTCAACACGCCGCACTCGGTGGCGGTGGACTCGCACGGGACGGTCTACGTGAGCGATCGCGAAAACAACCGCATCCAGATCTTCGACCCGAACGGAAAATTTCTGCGGCAATGGACGCATCTGGGCGCCACGCAGAACATTTTCATCACGCCCAAAGACGAGATGTGGATCATCACGCATCGCGACAATATCGAAAACCTCACCTACGACACGCTGGCGGGCCGCATCATGCACATCGATCTGGCGACGGGTAAGATTCTGGGCGCGATGGAGAGTCCCGGCCACTGGATCCACGTGACGCCGGCGGGCGAGATTTTCATCGGCAGCCTCACGGGGAACGTGTTTCGCTGGTATCCGGGCTGGCTGGAGCACGGGCTAGGTGCGGAAGAGGGGTTGAAGCCGGGGAATTCGCGGTGACGGCGGGCCGATGTCGAGCTCCCGCTCCTACATTTTGTAGAGCATCAGATAGACGACGACGCCGGTGACGCTGACGTAAAGCCAGATGGGGAGGGTCCAGCGGGCGATGGTGCGGTGTTGGTCGAAGCGGGCGGAGAGGCCGCGGCGGAGGGTTAGGATGGCGAGCACAGGCACGCAAGCCGCCAGTGCGGTGTGCGTGCCGAGAATGCTCAAGTAAACGGCGCGGATGGCGCCGGGGTGCTGAAATCGGACTGAGCCGACCTGCGCGTGATAGACGATATAGCACACCAGAAAAGCGCAGGAAGTCGCAAACGCGCCGATCATCACGCGCTTGTGCGTCTGCGGCTGGTGGCGGCGAATGAGCGTGTAGCCCCAGATGAGCAGCACGGCCGCGGTGGCATTGAGGATGGCGTTGACGGCGGGGAGATCGTGGACAGAGATCACGAATTGTCTCGCGCCAGGCGGCGGATGTCGGCGATCAGGTGCGCGGTGGGATCGTCTTGATCGGTGCCATAGTAGCCACGGATTTTGCCCTGACCATCGACGAGCACGAAGCGCGTGCTGTGCTCCAGACTGGCATCGACGTTGCCGAGCATGAAAGCATGGCGGTCAAGCGAGTCGAGCGTGTTGCGGTCTCCCGTGAGGAAAAACCAGCGGCCGGGCTGGGCCTGGTAGCGGACGGCGTATTGCGCGAGGACGGGCGGGGTGTCGTGCTCGGGATCGACGGAAAAGGAGACAAGACGCACGTCGGGCAGTTCGGCGACAGCGGCTTGTACGCGGCGCATCTGCGCGCTCATGCGGGGGCAGGGACCGGGACAATGCGTGTAAATGAAGTCGGCCACCCAGATTTTGCCATTGAGAGATTTGCGATCAAAGGGCTCGCCGGTTTGCGAGATCAACTGGAAATCAGGAATCTGGCCGAAGACAGGCAGGGGCGCACGACGGGCGCATCCGGCAGCGCTGAGACCAGCGATGATGAGAAAAAGCTTCAATCGAAGATCAGAGACCCGGGCGATCGAGCAGCATGAGTCCATAAAGCAGGGGGAGATAAATCACCGAGACCATCAGCACGCCGCGCGCGCGGAGGATGCTGCGCTCAGCGGCTACGCGAACTCCTGAGTACAGGAACCAGGCTCCGAGCGCGAGGGCGCCAAGCAGATACAATTTGCCCGACATGCCGAGCAGGCCGGGTGCGAGACTGACGGGAATCAGCAGCGAGGCGCAGAGGATGATCTGGCGCGCGGTGGAATGACCGTTGGGCTCGACCACGGGGAGCATACGGATGCCGGCGCGGGCGTAATCGTCGCGGTACATCCAGGCGATGGCGTAAAAATGCGGGAACTGCCAGAGAAAGAGAATTGCGAACAGCACCCATGCTTCGGCGGTGAGAGTGCCGGAGGCGGCGGCGAAACCAATCATGGGCGGCATGGCGCCGGGAAATGCGCCGACGGTGGTAGAGAGCCAGGAGCGCTGCTTGAGCGGCGTGTAGAAGAAGAGGTAGCTGACCAGAGTGGCGACGCCCAGCACGGCGGAAAGCAGGTTGACGAACCAGACGAGCTCGGCAAAGCCGGCGATGGCCAAACCGATACCGAAGGCGAGGGCATTGCGGGCATTCAGGCGGCCCGATGGAATGGGCCGGTGCGAGGTGCGGCGCATGCGGGCATCGGCATCGCGCTCGTACCATTGATTGAGAGCCGCGGTTCCGGAGGCGAGGAGGCCGGTGCCGATGATGGTGTGCAGTAGCGCCCACCAATGGATCTGCCAGAAACCCATGCCGCGCAGGCCGAAGAAGTAGCCGACACCGGTGCTCATGAGAATGAGCCAGGTGATCCTCGGCTTGGTCAGACTGATGTAATCTTTCATGCGGAAGGTAAGGCCACTCCTACGGGTTGAAAATCAGCGAGCGAGCGGCAGACATGGCGAAAAATCTGGATTGCCAGGATGACGCTGGAAGCCAAGGTGAGCGCGCCGGTTGCCACGTGTGCCACAGTGAAGCCTACCATAACGGGCATGGGCTGCGGGGCGTCGGCGGTGGCCAGGCGGCTCATGTACGCTGCGATGCCCAGGAAGACTTGGAGAAACGTGATCGACAGCAGGGTGAGAGCGGAGCGTCGCAGTGCGTCGTGATCGGCATGACGCATGAGGACGCGCACGGTAAGCCAAAGCACCATGCCGGTAGCGATGAGAGCGCCGATGATGTGCGGCAGAATGCCGAGAGCCTGATGGCGCGCTGACGCGCCGAGCGCGAGCTGAAGGAAGACGCAAGCCGACGCGGCGAGCGCCAGCCAGTGAAGAGAAGGGGCCCCGGTATCGTCCACCATTTGCGGGCCGCGAATCCAGCTTTGCGAGGTGAATAAGGCGATGGCGACGGTGGTACAGAAGAAAAGCTGCGCGAGGCAAGCGTGGCCGATGCTGACGGGCTTGGGCAGCAGGAAGAGAACGGTCATGCCGCCGAGCACGCCTTGCGCTACTACCGCGGCCAGCGCGATCCAGCCGAGATTACGAAGCCAGCGGCGGCGCTCGGTGCGGGCAAGCCAGATCGCCATGCCGATGGTGAGTAGGCCGACCGTGGTTGCGACCATGCGGTGGCCATGCTCATAGAAGATGTTGCCCTCCATGGGCGGCATCAAGCTGCCATAGGAGAGCGGCCAATCGGGCACCGAGAGGCCCGCGTCCTTGCTGGTGACGAGGCCTCCGGCGACCACGAGAAACAAGGTGCAGAGGGACCAGAGCAGAGCGTAACGGTGCAGCCAGAGGGTGGTCATATTACGAGGCTGACGCTTGAAAAACGGGCCGGCATGAAAAACGGGGACAGGCAGCGCTGTCCACGCGCCGGTGAAACGTTTTTCCGCATGGTTTAGGCGCCCGTGTAATCGAAGTCTACGGTCTTGCTCTCCTTGGCGCCGACGGTTACATCGACATCCTTGGTCCCGTACTTCTCCTGCCAGGCCTCGATGGTGTATTTTCCCGGCGGAAGGCCCTTGATGGTAAACGTTCCGTCGTCGCCGGTAACGGCGAAGAAGGGATGGCTGACCACGCCGATGTAGGAACGCATCCAGGGGTGCACGTTGCACTTCACCGCAATCATGACTTCTTCCCGCGGAAATTTCTTGGTGAGCGAATCACCCTTAGGCGGCTGGGACTGATTCCACTCCTGGTTGATCTTGGGCAGCGGGTGGATGTTGTGATTGGTCGGGTCGTCATTAACGATCTTGATGTCCTGGTTAGTCATCACTCCAATCACGTGCGGCCCATACATGCAGCCCTTCTGGGCGAGTTCTACAGGGGTGGGAGGCACGGGCCACTGCTTATCGGGTACACCGGTTTTCACCCAGACGAAAACGTTCTTCAGCGTGCCGTTTCCGTTAACGACTACTTCTTCGGACTTCTGCGGCGAACCGGCGTGCGCGCGGGCGCAAGCGGGCGTGGCCGACATGTCGATGGTCTTCTCCGTGGGCTTGGCGCCGGAAAAGCTCACTTTGCCGGTGAGGGTGGCGGCAGTGGCTTCGTCGATGGCGGCGGGCGCCGATGACGGAGCAGCGGCCTCCTCCTTGGCGGATTCCGGAGCCTTGCTGCCACCGCAGCCGGCGATGAACATCGCGCAAGGAATTGCGAGACTCAATATGACTTTCTTCATTTCAGGTACAATTTCTCCTTTTCGAGAACTTCATCTATTGTCCGGAACCGGCGCCGGCGCTCGCGCGCAGGCGGTTCAGTTCGTCCGGAGTGAACTGGAACATATATCGGACCAGAAGATCGGCATGATCCTTCTGGTAATTCTGAAAGCTCGCCGGCGTGGGCCCGGCGAAAACCCAGCGGTCGCCTTCGCGCCGGAACAAACCCGACGGCATCGCGGTGCCGGGCGCCATCATTTCGGGATGCACGATCCAGCGCTCCGTCCAGCCGGGTTTCAGACGCTCGCGGGCCGCTAGGAAATTGGGCGCGGTGGCACGAGCATCGTGCTTCGGATCGCCCGTCATGTGGCACTTCAAGCAGGGCGCGCCTTCGCTCGAGAACAACTGGCGCGCCATGGTGCGCTCCTGGTCGCTGACCATTTCCATCTTGGGTGTGATGTAGGGCGCGGCCTGCGAGGACATGGCGGCGAAAAAGCGCACGAGTTTCTGGATCTCTCCGTCGGAGAAGTAGAACGTAGGCATGCGGGCTTTGAGGTATTGTCGCACGCCGTCGCGGTTGGTGTCGGAATCGCTGAGCGAGGGGTTCGCCAGGAAGCGCATGAGCCAGGCCGGATTCACACGCGCGCCTTCGCCGATGAGGCTCGGCGGCTTCTGATCTTTCCAGTCGGGATCCTGGTAACGCGCGAGCGCCATAAACACCGTGGTCTGGCCGACGTGAACCTGGTGGCAGCCCATGCAGTTATACTTGCGAATCACCCACCAGCCTTCGATGATGTCCTGGCGCTGATCGCTGGGCTCGTAGTGATAGCGCTCGGGCATGGTGGAATCGACCGAGCCGAGAAGGAGCGTGGTGAGCTGGTCGATCTCCGGTTTCTCGAGGTTGAAGTTCGGCATCTTCAGCCGGTCGAGCTTGTTGGGTTTCTCTTTGCCCTGATCGTAGATTGCGGGATTTTGGAGCTTGTGCTCGAAGAAGCCCTTGTGGGTGTACCAGCCTTCGCGCTCGGCTTCGTGGCCTAGCAGGGCGAAATCGAGGCGCTCGAGTGGTTTCGAACCTTCCTTGGTCAACTCGGTGCCAATGCGCTGCTCTTCTTCGAGACCGGCGATTTCGTGGCAGCCGGCGCAGCCGTAGTAGCGGACAAGAAACTGGCCGCGCGCTTTGAGTTTGGGATTGTCGAGGTAATCTGCGGCGGCATAGGTCACGCCGTCATGCTTCCGCGTCATCAAGTAGCTGGCTATGTCGCGCGCCTCGTCGATGGACAGGCGCAGGCTGGGCATGGGCGTCATCTGCTCGACCTGCAACTGGTGGCCGTCGTTGGGGCACTTGTCGTGATCCATGTCGAAGACGAAGGGTACACCCTTCTTCTTGTAGTCCTCAGCGGTGAGGTCACGCTTTTCGAACGGGCAGTAGGGAAGAGTGCGTTCGCGTGGATTGTGAATCCAGCGGACGAGGTAATCGTAATTGTCTTTTTCGCCGACGCGGCTGAGGTTGGCGGCGAAGGTGCCGCCCTGCTTATCGCTGCCCTCGCCCATGGAGTGGCAGGCCATGCAGCCGCGGGTTTCGAAGGATTCTTTGCCTTTCACCGGGTCGCCCGTGGTTTGCGAAGGCAGCGTGCCGGTGACGCCAGATTGCCAGATGAACGCGCCGATGGCTTTGATCTCGTCCTGATCGAGGCGGAAGGTGGGCATCTTGGTTCCGGGCCGCCATTTGTGCGGGTCCTGGAGCCAGACGGGAATCCACTCTTTATGCATCTTCACGCGGACTTCTTTGAGGCTGGGTCCGACTTTTTTGACTTCACGGACCAAGTCACTCTCGCGGATGTCGGCCTGCTCGATTTTGGCATCGAGGCCGGTGATGCGGACTTTCAGATCGTTGGCATGCTGGTAGAGTCGCTGCGCTTCGGTGTTGTCGCGGGTGCGATCGGCTTTATCCGTTGTGAAGCCGATTTCGCGAGTCCATTCGGCTTTCTGCTGCTCAAACTGGCGGATCTGCTGATTTACCGAGGTCATCTCCTCCGGCTCGTGATCGAAACCCTCGTAGCGATGGCATCCCATGCAGCCGCGCAGGCGGAACGTTTCGCGCCCAGCGTTTAAGGTGTCGGCCATCTCAGTGACAATTTCCTTCACGTGGCACTGCTGGCAGCCGGCTTCAAAGTTCTCGCGATAGTGCATCGGCCACAGCCAGAATTTGTGGCGGCCATGGGCTTTGGTGACGCTATCGACGGCCGCGCCATTTCCACCGTGGCAGGGAGTGCAACCGAACTTCTCGGGGTCGTGGATCTTGAGCAGCTCCTTGTTGGGGTGGCTTACAAAGACCTCTTCGCCGCCCATGGCCGCTTTGGTTAGCTCCAGTGGCTCGCGTGTGCCCAGATGGCAGGATTCGCAGCGGTCGACCAGGTCGACGTCTTTGATGTGAATCTGGCGAATCTGGATAGGGAAGTCGTCCATCTTTTTCAGCAAGCCGGCGAGGGTTTCGGCGCTGACGTCGGCGATGCGGTCGGAGAGATACTTATCGCGTTCCGCGCGCAGCTCGGTGGCGGGTTTCAGAATCTCAACGCGTTCCTGCAACAATTGGGCTTTGCGAGCTTTCCAGGCTGTCAGATCCCGATCCATGTCGGTGTAAGTGTAGTCTTTCTTCTCAGTGGAACCGTCGGGCAGGGGCAGTTTGACCGTGTGGACTTCCTTTTTGAGCTCTTCGATTTCCTTGCGCTTGGATTCCTTGGAACTTTCGCTGTCCGTGGTTTCGATCTGATAGGTCAGCGCGCCGATGTGGCTGCGCACTTCCTGGAACGGGTCGTTGAGCGCGAGGGTGCGCGGCACCAGCATCTGGTTGACTTCACGATCGATCTCGGCCACTTTCTGAGTTACGGCTTTCTCAGCCGCCAGCATGTCTCGATCGAGTTTCTGATAATCCGCCGAAGCTTTGATCTGCTTTTCAAAGCCGGATTCGCGCGGCCGGATGGTATGCAGATAGTGCGTATACACTTTGGCAAAGCGAGCTTGATACGTTTTCCAGGGGCGGATGCCGTAGATCTCATCCCACAGCGCCCAGCCGAGCGAAAGCAGCAGAAGGGCGGACCAAATGAAGAGCTGTTTGCTCAGCGAAGCAGTAACTACCGGATCTTTATCTTGTTCTTGATCGCTCATACGTTAAACCAAGGGGTCACCCAGACGTACTTAATCCGGAACAGCAGGCGCGCGAGGATCTTGATGGGCAGGGCCAGCATGATAATCAGGAAGATCTGCATGGTTGCGATTTGCAGCAGGCTCATGCGCTTGAAAATCCTACGGGCGAACGGCGTCAGGTTCATTAGCTTGTGAATTCCGATGCCGGCGGCAATAGCGTAGAGCCCGACTACGATGGCGCCGAAAATGATTTTCGTGATGCGGCCCTTGATGCCGAAGATGTCCGGTAGGTCGCGATTGACCATGAACTCGAGCCGGTTATGATCCCACGTGGTGCCGGGCCAGAACCACATCCAGCCGGGGCCGCGGATGAGGGTGCCGATGACGATCATGGTGACCCAAAGGACGATGAAGCCGAAGATGAACGTCAGGATAGCGAATTTGCGCTGCTTGAAGGTGTAATAGCCGCTGCCCAGCGGGTTGGCGTCGATATAGGGAATCACCATCAGACCCACGATGATGAGCGAAGGCATGACGACTCCGGCGATCCAGGGGTCGAAGTAAA
>Ga0335081_10007504_pt1 | contig 17439 bp, 9 predicted proteins | sample Lox_Sample_35_FD_206713 | JGI IMG/M metagenome (GOLD analysis project Ga0335081, IMG submission 206713) | Soil microbial communities from Loxahatchee National Wildlife Refuge, Florida, United States - Lox_Sample_3.5 | ecosystem: Environmental > Terrestrial > Soil > Wetlands | place: USA: Florida... | reverse complement strand
GCCGGTCTTTCGTTCGTGCTGCGGCGTTTCTCCGGGCAGCGGCTTGCCGTCATATTTGTCGAGCATCGGCTTCGGATCGAAGCTGTCGACTTGCGAAAGCCCACCGTTCATGAACAAGAAAATGACATGCTTGGCCTTGGGCTTGAACTTCGGATCCTGGATCATCCAGGGACTCGGTGAGGTATCGGACGCATGGGCGAAGGTATCAGCGACCAGGCTGGCAAAACACATCATGCCAAAACCCGCGCCCATCTTGCAGAGCGCGTCGCGGCGGTTGATCGGTCGAGGTGTCGGGATGTGAATCATGTGCATTTCCTCAAGATTGCTGGCCCTGCGGGCGTCTCTTCAATCGATAAACTCAAATTCGTTCGCGCTGAGCAGCACGCGCGCGTATTCCCGCCACGCCGTCACAGGCTCGCCATTGACTGTGTTGCCTGGCCTTTCCGGAGTTGTTTGCAGGAAGTGTAGCCCCACTTCTATTTCTTGCTTGGTCGGAGTTCTGCCGTAAAGCAGGCGATACGCTTCCGCGATACGGGCCTCATCTGTTGGTTTCGGCAGAACACGTTCGGCTAACTTTCCCGCCTGCGCGTAAACAAAATCGTTATTCATGAAATACAAGCGCTGCAGAGGCACGTTGGTGGAGAAGCGCTGCTCCGCGGTGAAGCTCGGATTCGGAAAGTCGAATACCTGCAGATAATTGTTCAGACGGAAACGACTGACTTTGCAGTAGACGGTCCGGTGCATATTGTCGGAAGCGAAATCTTTCGAAGGCCCGCCTGGCTCTTTGAGATCGAGATCGCCGGCTACGAAGAGGATCGAGTCACGAATGGATTCTGCGTCGAGGCGCTGGCGATTGAAGTGAGAGTAGAGCCGATTGCCACCATCTTTTTCGTGAGCTTCTTTGGATTCGTCGGCGCCGGTCTGATAGACCGCTGACAGCATGATTTCCCGCTGCAGCTTTTTCAGCGAAAAGCCGCCCGCTCGGAAGCGTGCGGCTAGATACTCGAGCAACTCGGGGTTGGTCGGTCTCTCACCGGCAAATCCGAAGTTGTCGGGCGTGCCAACGATGCCACTTCCGAAGTGCCACTTCCATACGCGATTGACGAATACTCTACTCGAGATCGGGCTCTCGATGATGGCTTTCGCTAGCTCGAGACGTCCGCTGCCTTGCATGAACGGCAGCGACTGCTCCGGACTGAGAACTTGGAGAAAGCGGCGGGGAACTTCTTCCCCGAGGTTGTGAGGATTGCCGCGCAGGTTTACGGCGATATTGACCGGCTTAGGCTTGTCGGTGAGGCCGTGCACGAACGGATAGCGCGGCTCGAGCGATTTCTTGAGCCCATCGACCTCTTTCTCCATGCCTGTGATGTAGTCACGCCACTCCGCGTTCAGCCTTCGCTTTAGTCCCCAGTCGTAGAACACAAAGAGACCAGGCTCAAACTTCTCCTCATCGGAATTCAACGACATCATGAACAAATCCACCCAAAGGCTAGCTTGCTCGGTGGGCAGGGTCTTCAATTCCAGATTGCAGCCGGGGCAAAACTGGTCATCGGTTTCAAATTCGTTGGGAAGCGCATCGCGGCGCGAGTGCTTCTTGACATCGTTCTTGGCTTTGATGATGTCGTTTTGTTCTTTCACAGAGCGCTGCGCAGTTTCGAGACGGAGCACCAGATCCTGGAAGGCGTCGGCAAGCGCTTTGGCCTCGTCTTCTTCCTTGCCTCCAGCAGCGATCATCGCTTGCCAGTCTTTTAAATACGGATAGAACTTCGGTGGCTGAGCCAGGAACTTCACCCAGCGTTCGAGCATTTCGGGATCCAGATGATCTTTGTCTGCAGCTTCACCCACCGTGAGCTTTGGCTTCCCAGTCACACGCCATGCAGCAACCATGTATGCAGAGGTCTGATTTGCAAGGATGCTGGCGAGTTGGTCCTTCTCCGCTCGCATAAAATCGTCCAACTCTTCCTCGAGATCAAGGTAGCGCTGCTCTTTTTCTTTCCACGCTGCCACCTGAGCCTCGGATGCGAGTGGATACTCCTTGTACGTCGAGCTCGCGAAAACGCCGGCCATCGCGTAATAGTCTTTCTGCGAGATCGGGTCGTACTTGTGATTGTGGCAACGGGCACACGCGACTGTCAGGCCGAGCAGGCCGCGAGAAACGGCGTCGATCCGTTCGTTGCGCTCGTCGGCCCTCCCCTGCACCGGCTCCGCTTGGTCCCATAGCCAGGGGCCTCCGCCAAGAAACGCTGTGCCCGGCAGAGCATCGCGCAGATTCTTTTCGCCACTGAGATCCCCAGCCAATTGCCAGCGGACGAATTTGTCGTAGGGCAGATCGTCATTAAAGGCTTTGATGACCCAGTCGCGATACACGTAGGCGCCGTTGAACGGCATGAAGCCGCGGCCCTTGGGATCGAGGCCGCGTACATCGTCTTCAGCGTAGCGGGCAACGTCGAGCCAGTGTCGTCCCCAGCGCTCGCCATATCGGGGAGAGGCGAGCAAGCGATCGACAACTTTTGCGAAGGCGTTGGGAGATTTGTCCTTCTCGAAGGCGTCGATTTCTTCGGGGGTCGGCGGCAGGCCCGTCAAGTCGAATGTGGCGCGGCGAATCAGAGTACGGCGATCGGCGGTCGGTGCGGGTTCCAGACCTTGAGCTTCCAGTTTTGCGAGGACGAAGCGGTCGATATCCGTCTTAGCCCAGTGAACATTCTTCACCGGTGGCGTGGAAGGCAGGTTGATCGGACGGAACGACCAGAAATCGCGCTGCTCGGCCGTGATCTTGAACGGTGCGCCGGACGAGGCAATCAACACGCGCGATTGCGGCCATGGTGCGCCCATCCGCACCCACTCGGTCAGATTCTGAACTTCTTCGGAAGTCAACTCTCCGCCCTTCGGCATCTTCAGGTCGCCGGTCTGGCGCACAGCTTGAACGAGCAGGCTTCTTTCGGGATCACCCGGAACGATTGCCGGGCCTCGGCGGCCGCCTTGCAGAAGTGTGTCGCGCGACAACACGCGCAGGCCGGAGGTTGCTGTGTCGCCGTGGCAGTTGGAACAGATGTTCACAAAGATGGGGCGGACTTTCGTCTCGAAGAAATCTTCTCCAACGGATGACGACGCAGCGGCTGCACTGACAACAGGAATAACAGGCTTCGCACTGTCCAGTGGGTCCCACGGAGCGCCCATCTTCACCCACGCGATCAAGTCCGCGATTTCTTGTTCATTGAGTTTGCTATCTTGCTTGGGCATCTTCAGCTCGCCCGTTTGACGGACGGCCTCGATGAGCAGACTCCTGTCGGGATCGCCGGGGACAATGGCGGGACCGCGCTTGCCGCCTTGCAGCAGAGCCGCACGAGAATCGACACGCAGGTGGCTTAGCGGATCGTCGGTGTGGCACTTATAGCATTTCTGGACGAGGACAGGGCGAATCTTCTCGACGTAGAACCGTTCGCCTTCGGTGGGAATGTTATCTGAGGCACGCAAGCTGCCGCACCACTCCGGCAGCAGAGCGCACCCCAGCAACAGCGTTCCGGCAGTCAGCAAGAATTTCATCGTCCCAGCCCGAGGTTTGAAGAACGGCAGTCCTGTGCAGAGGCCGCACAACCCCTTCACAGATCACAGACCCACGGCCAAAAACTACTGTGACATATACCCCAGGATCGAGGAGGGAAGCAACTCATTTTACCTCATGTCTCCTATCTAAAGCAGATGCTTTTTCGTTTCTGGCATGGATCGCCTTTTCTGCCATGGATCGCAATAGTGAGTGGCGTACCTGTTTTCGTGTGGTATGAATGCATGCGGAGTAAGAATGTTCACCGCTCGGCAGAGGGGGATCTCAGACCTTGGTGCACGCTTCGAGACACATCCGTCGCAAGTTCTTGTTAGCTCCGATCGTGGTTCTTGCTGTCTGTAGTTCCGGCTCGGCTCAGAGTCCAGATACTCCGAGGCCCGGCGTGAGCACTCCCGGCGTTCGGCGTTCCATGGCGGACGTTCGCCCGACCGCTACTTTTGCTGTGGAGGGGCAACCCGACTGGATGGTTGTCACCGACGATGCCGTGTGGGTCACGAGTTCCAATGTGAATCATGTCGTGCGGTTGGACGCAGCCACAAACAAGGTTGGCACGATCGTGAATGTCAGCAAGCCTTGCTCTGGTCTTGCGGCAGGATTCGGAAGCATCTGGGTGCCGAGTTGCGGATCGCATTCCGTTGTGCGGGTGGATGTGAAGACGGGGAAGATTCAGGCTGAGATCGCCATAGGCCCGGCCGACTCGGAAGGTGGAATTACGGCGGGCGCGGGAAGTGTCTGGATGGCGAGTGACAAGAAAGGCGTGCTGGCTCGCATCGACCCGCAGACGAACAAGGTCAGCGCGGAGATCACTGTCCCGTCCGGTTCCTACGCTCCGGCCTTCGCTGATGGTGCGGTGTGGATCACTTCAACTGAACACAATTCGCTAACACGCGTTGAGCCCCAATCGAACCGTGCTGTGGTTTCGATTCCAATCGGGCCGCAGCCACGGTTTCTGACCGTGGGAGACGGCTCAGTGTGGACGCTAAACCAGGGAGATGGAACGATCTCACGCGTCGATACTGCAACGAACAAACTGGTGGCTACGATTGCTGTCGGTATACCGGGAACCGGCGGAGAAATTGCGTTTGGAGAAGGATCCGTCTGGGCGACGGTGTTTCAGATACCGATGTCGCGGATCGATCCCGCAACAAATATGGTTGTGCAGCAGTGGAGAGGAGTTGGCGGCGACAGCATAAGAGTGGGACATGGTTCTGTCTGGCTGACCGACCTGACCCACGGCAAAGTGTGGAGACTGGACGCGAAACACCTTTGATTACCGACTGGGTTCAGCGGCCGCCTTCGTCGTCACTGCTTGCGTCTTTGCTCTCATCTTTCTTCGGCGCCGAAGGCTTGTTCTTGCCCGCCAGGACGTCTTCGATCATCACGCGGAGTTCGGGCGAATCCGGTGCGATGTGCGGCTCGAATCGAGCTACGACCTTGCCGGTGCGGTCGACGATGAATTTCGTATAGCTCCAGTGAACGTCTCCTCCGGTCGACCCTTTCTTGTCGGTCAGGTATCCGTAGAGCGGTGCTTGATCTTTGCCGCGCACAGACACTCGGGCAAATACTGGAAAACTCAGATGCATGTCGGAGCTGTAGGTCTTCTGAATGTCCGCCTCCGAACCAGGTTCCTGGTCCCCAAAATCGTTGGACGGTACCCCGATCACGATTAGCCCTTGATCTTTGTAGGCCTTCTGAAGGCCGTCGAGCATAGAGATTTGGTCGCGGAAGATCGACTTGCTTGCCAGATTTACGATCAGCAACACTTTTCCTTTATAGGTCGAGAGGGAAACCTCCTTTTTGTCGAAGCCCACGAGCGAGTAATCATATACGGTCCTCGCCGGCTTCTCTGGCGCGTTCTTGTCCGGTGGCTTTTCGCTCTTGGCACCTTGGCCCGCGGCGAGGGCAGCGATCAGCAATGCGCAACATACCGCGGTCGGTTTCAGAAGACGCTTGGCGGTGTCCATGGCGCAGATGATACGGACGAACCCGGTACGAGAAGATGCGTTCATCGGGAGAGCTTCTGTCTCCGGCATGCCGGCCCAGAGCTACGGAGTAGTATGATCCCACATCTTCCGCTTCCCGTCTGCTTGACACTGCTCGAACTGCTTCATCTCGAGATCGAGGGTTGCAGAGTCTTCATCGCGAAGTCCTCGAGCATCCGCGACCGACGGGGGCGTCGGCTTGAGCCGTTTATCTGGCTCCCAGCTTACTCCACAGTGAACTTTGTAGCCGCGGTCACAACGCCGCCTTTGGTCGTGATTTTCGGCTTGCTCGTGATGGCACCAGCAGGGACCACCGCAGTCACCTGCGTATCGGAGTTCACCGTGAAGGTCGTTTTGACGCTTCCGAATGACACCGCAGACGTCTGACTCAGGCTCAAGCCGGTGATTACAACGGAAGTTCCAATGGGGCCGCTGCTCGGACTGAATGACGTGATCGTGGGTAGCACTTTGAAGGTTTGCCGAGTAACTAGATTGCCGCTGGGCTCCAGAACGGTCACCGGGCCTGTCGTCGCACCTGCGGCAGCGGTTGCGATCATGTAGTTGTCGCTAATCACGGTGAACGTGCCTGGACCAGTACCGAACTTCACGCCAGTCGCCGAGGAGAAGCCTTGGCCGATGATTCCGACATGGGTACCGACTTTACCGGACCAGATAATGACCAGCGAAGCAAACGGCTTCAGCCCAGCGTCGAAGCTGTAGAGCGTGCCGTAACCGCTCGATATGGGTCCTCCGTGAAAAGTGGTCCCGTAAATGATCCCATTGGTGTGGAGGACCGGAGTGCTCATTGGTGTATCTCCGAATGCAGTCTGGAAGGCGTACAGTACGGAGAAACTGGTGCCGGTGGTATTCACCTTGAACAATGAGCCCTGGCCGTTCGCTCCACCGGCCTCAGCTACGCCGTAAAGGAACTTGTCGCTTCCCTGGACCAGCCCCGCGGTGGAGTTGCTGCCCTCAATGTTGGAGAAATTATGCAACACTTTGTAACTGCCGCCGACCGTGGTCATCGAGTAGATGAGGCCTTGACCGTTTGTTCCTCCCCATGGGGTCGTGCCGTAAAGCTTTCCATCGGCCGCTTGCATGACAGGGCCCGATGGCGACTCGGCGGTGAAGCTGTAAACGATCTTCAGTTTCCCCTTTGTGGTCAACTGGAAGACGGTACCGCGATTGTAAGTACCGCCGTATGGAGTGGTGCCATAGAGATTGCCATCGCCGCCCAGGATGAAAGGAGCTTGGGTCTTGGAAGGCAGCACCGCAATCATTGTGAAGACTCCCGCCGGAGTAATTTTGTAGGCCCGTCCCTGATTCGTGCCGTTGTATGTCGCGCCATAGATGTTGCCGTCGGGAGCCTGGATAGGAGGGGCCCACGGGTATGCGCCATCGTTGCCATTAGCGAAGCTGTAAAGCGACGTCAATCCTCCGCCGGGAGTGATCTTAAAGACGCTGCCGTAGCCGTACGTCCCCCCAGTTTCCGTCGTCCCATAGAAGTTTCCGTCAATTCCGAGGCTGAGTCCAGATTGCGGTGCGATGCCGTCCGGACCAAGGAAACCGTAGATCTCTGAGAGGCTGCCACCGGAAACGGACCAGCCGTAAACCGAGCCCTCGCCGAAAAGCTGGGTCTGCAAAGTACTGTAGAGGTTGCCATCCTGGCCCTGAGCCAGGAGTGCCGGAGCCATGGGATTGGCGCCTTCCGCATGCCAGTTGAAATTGTAGAGTTCGGTATAGACCTGCGCGTGTAGCGACACGGTCGTCAGCGCGACGAGAGTCAGTACTGCCCCGAGATGGGCGTGCATGCGCTTCGTCATAGTTCGCTCCTGGGACACAGGTGATTCCGGGCAGCCGCCGTCGGCGGATCCGCCTTGTAGAACCTCTTCGGGTTTGCGTGGCCGGGTGGTCCGGAGTGTCGTAAAATCTGCCGTTAAGATTCCCGTCGAACTCCGGACACCCTTTGGGCTTGCAGCCGCGAATTTCCCCCCGAAACTCGCGACTCAGCGGCGTGGAACTTTGCCCGCCTATCTAGTATTGCGACAAAGCTCGACGAATCAGCTCAGACCGCAGAAAAAAATCAAGATTTCTTTGCATGGACGCACGAACTTGGAACTCGGGGTGTAACGGAATCCCGACGATAGCCAGCTCGAGTTCTGACCCCCCTAAGACGCGTGTTTTCATGCCGTTGACACGAAAGCGAATACTCGATATGCTTCGCGGCCAATAGGGTTTCTTGCGCTTTGGGGCGTTTGGCATTGGACCGGGAGCCGTCGAAGGCAGTTACGGAGTTGTTAGTGCGCTGGCGCGACGGCGATCGCGAGGCGCTCGACACCTTGATGCCGCTGGTCTACGCCGAATTGCGCCGTCTGGCGCAGCACTATCTTCGGCAAGAACGCAGTGACCACACGCTACAAAGCACTGCTTTGGTGCACGAGGCATACTTGCGGTTGGCCGGGCAGAATCCGCCGCTGTGGCAAAACCGCGCTCACTTCTTCGGTATTGCTGCTCACGTCATGCGGCAGATCCTGGTCGAGTACGCTCGCGCACACAACACCGAGAAGCGGGGAGGCGGGGCCTGCAAACTCACGCTGGATGCAGCTCTCGACATCCAGCAAAAGACGGATGTCGACGTGATCGCACTCGATGACGCACTCGATCGACTGTGCGAGCTTGACCCGCAACAGAGCCGCATCGTCGAATTGCGTTTTTTCGCCGGACTGACCATCGAGGACACCGCGGAGGTCATCGGAATCTCGCCGGCAACCGTGAAACGCGACTGGACGTCAGCGCGAGCCTGGCTTCACCGCGAGATCGCCCGGAGCGCGCTCGAATGAATCCCGAGCGCTGGCGACAGATACTGACAGTATTCGACGAGGCGGTTTCTTTGTCCTCGGCAGAGCGCGCTTCGTTTCTCAACAAAGCCTGTGCGAACGATGAGGAATTGCGGCAAGAGGTCGATTCACTCTTGCTTTCGGATCACCAGGCAGGAACGAAATTCTTAAATATCCCTGCCGCGGACTTAGTGAAGCCAATAGCCAATCCTCCGGCGCGGGTTGGACGCCGCATCGGTCCGTACTACATTCTCGAAGAAATCGGCCGCGGAGGTATGGGCGAGGTATATCGTGCCGGCCGTGCAGATGGTCAATATGAAAAGGAGGTCGCAATCAAGCTCGTCCGCGGCGGATACGATTCAGCGGCAGTTCTCGATCGCTTCCGGCACGAGCGGCAGATTCTCGCATCGCTAGATCACCCCAACATTGCTCGGCTTCTCGACGGAGGCACCACCGACGAGGGAATTCCTTACCTCGTCATGGAACTGATCGAGGGCACCCCCATCGACCAGTACTGTGACGCGCATCAACTCAACATCACGCCGCGTTTGCGAATCTTTCTGCAGGTTTGCTCTGCCGTGCAATACGCGCATCAGAGACTGGTGATCCACCGCGACATCAAGCCCGGAAACATCCTGGTCACGAAGGAGGGTGCGCCGAAGTTGCTGGACTTTGGCATTGCGAAGATTCTCGACACCTCATCTGGAGCCGAGTCCACCGTTGCAGCACCGATGACGCCGGAGTACGCCAGTCCGGAACAAGTGCGCGGTGAGCCCATTACCACGGCGGCGGATGTATATTCCCTAGGGGTTGTGCTGTACCAGTTGCTGACCGGGCGCTCTCCTTACGATACGAAGACGCGTACACCTCACGAGTTCGCGCGCGCTGTTTGCGAACAGGAGCCCGGACGTCCAAGCACAGCGATTCGTGTGGACCCGGAAACGGCGGCCCCAACGAATCTTGCCAGCGAATCACGCGCCACTGTTCTGCGGACGACACCAGAGGGTTCCCCGCCGAGACTGCGCCGCCGGCTGAAGGGCGACCTCGACGATATCGTGATGATGTCGTTGCGCAAAGAGCCGGCGCGTCGCTATGCCTCTGCTGAGCAGCTCGCACAGGACATTCGCCGCCATCTCGATGGACGCCCCGTGAGCGCTTGTCGGGACTCGTGGCGATATCGCGCGACGAAATTCGTAGGCAGGCACAAAGTAGGCGTCACGGCCACGGCTTTAGTTGGGCTTGCAGTCGCAGGCGGCGTTGCAGCGACCGTCCGCGAGGCACGCATCGCAGCGGCACATCAGCGTCGTGCCGAGCAGCGATTCAATGACGTTCGCAAGCTGGCGAATTCGCTGATGTTTGAAATCCATGACGCAATCCGAGACCTGCCAGGCTCGACGCCTGCGCGCAGGTTGCTGGTAACACGGGCTCAGGAGTATCTCGACAGCCTGAATGACGAATCAAAAGGAGACCCCTCGCTGCAGAAGGAATTGGCAGCAGCCTATGAAAGAGTCGGGGACGTATTGGGCTATCCCTATGCGGCCAACCTCGGCGACAAACCCGGGGCACTCCAAAACTATCGCAAGGCGATGGCAATCCGCGAATCGCTCGTAGCAGCAACCTCGAACGACACCTTACTTGAACGTGACCTGGCGGGAACATACATAAGACTGGCGCAGGTGCTGGAATCGGAAGGCGACTTCGATCAAGCGCTCGCGAACCTTGCGAGAGCACAGCCGATCACCGAGCGTTTGATCGCAGGAAACTCTGATCCCGTCTTAGCAGATCAATACGCCGGGAGCTACTACTTCACTGCCGGCATTCAGGTGCGGACGGGCAATTTGGCCGCTGCCGAGCAGAACTATCAGCGCTCGGCTGCTATTCGCGATGGGGCGTTGCAGGCGAATCCGGCGAGTTTCCCTCTTCGCGCTCATCTTGCAGCTGACTATGGCGGCCTCGCCAAGTGCCTCGAACTTAAAGGCGATCTTCTGCACGCCATCGAGACACAATCGAAAGCGACCACAATTCTGGACGAAGTGAGCAAGGCGAATCCGGCAAACGCGACGCTGTCAGAGTACCTGGGCGAAAGTCTCAACCGTTTAGCGACTTATCGCAACGAGCATGATGAACTGCTGCCCGCGCTGGAGACCTATCGCAAGGCGCATGCGATCTTCGGTACGCTGCTGGCTGCCGATCCGAAAAATTCACTGGCAAGGTCGAATTTCGGCTTCAGCGACAACGGAATCGCGCGCAGCTTAACTGCGCTCGGAAAGCCGTCGTCCGCCATAAACATATATAAGGAGTCGATCGCCTCGTTTGAGGGAATGTCTCCGCGCATTTCCAGCAATCGCTATCTTCGAACTGGGCTAGCGGACGCGTACTCTGGTCTAGGAGAAACATACTCGATTCTCGCCTCGAGCAAAAACTCTTCGGCTGCCGAGAAGAGGGCCTATTGGGAGGAAGCGCATTCCTCATGCCAGAAGAGCCTTGCTCTATGGAAAGACAAAGAAAAACGCGGTGAACTAGAGAGCGGCGAAAGCGCTAGCCTGCCGAAGGTCTCGCAATGCGTGGCCGCATGTGAGATCCGCCTGGGAATAACGCAGCAAGCAAAGACCGCGCGCTAGCTGCGTCAGTTCTGGTGGTTGTGCGGGATTGCCTAGCACCAATCCGATGGTTTAACCTTGCGCCGTCCCAACACACTTCCATGTCAAGATCTCTTGCATTTCATCTTTTGGGCAGCCTCCTGCTGATGACGTCGTGCTTTGCCGCCAACGATGCCGCCGACCGTGTCTTCCGCAATGGCAAGATCTTCACGGCGGATGCCCACCGCTCGATCGCCGGAGCAATCGCGATCCGTGACGGACTCCTCGTCTACGTCGGCGGTAACGAGGGAGTCTCGCCTTTCATCGGCCGTTCGACGAAAGTCACCGACCTCAAGGGCGGATTCCTGATGCCGGGACTTGTCGATGGCCACCTGCATCCGCTCGAAGGGGGACTGAAGTTGCAGGGGTGCAGTCTGAACTACGAGTCACTCACCGTGGCGGAGATGCAGCAGCGGATCCAATTGTGCCTCGACCAGACGCAAAGTCAGGAACCCGACGGTTGGCTGGAAGTCGTGAGTTGGTTCCAGGAGAGCATGCGTCCGGCGGGCGTGAAGACGAGCCGCGCGATCCTCGACGTGTTGAAAACCTCGCGGCCGATAATTGTTCGATCCTCGTTCGGACACACCGTGCTGGCGAACTCGCGGGCATTGGCCTTGGCGAAGATCACCAAAGAAACACCGGACCCGCCGGGCGGAAAAATTTGGCGCGACAGTAATGGCAATCCTACGGGCGTGCTCGAAGACTCAGCCTACGCGGTGTTCTCTGCTCTGATTCCCAAGCAAACTCCTAAAGAGAATATCGCCGCAGCCAGAGCCGCACAAAAGGCGCTCAGTGCCCAGGGTGTCACTTCATTTCTCGATGCAGTTGGGGCTCCCGAGGACATGGCTGCTTTCACAAGAGTACAGATCGCCGGAGAGCTCACCATCCGCGCGCACTTCGCGCCGCTGATCGATGTAGAAGAAGGCAGCGATCCGTCAAGCGCCGTCGCGAAGATTGCTTCGTACCGAAAACAGTATGACCAAGGTGGGCTGAAAGCCAAGCCCGGCATTACGGTACGGAATGCGAAGCTGTTTCTCGATGGAGTCATCGCCGCGCCTGCGATGACGGGTGCCGTGCTTGAACCTTATCGGATGAACAAAGGCACGCCCGAGAAACCTGACTGGGTGTCCAGCCCGAGCCGCGGGCCCGCCGTTTACTTTCCGCCGAAGCTTCTGGCAGAAATTCTCGTGCGGCTCGGACGTACCGGAATCGATCCGCACATGCACGCAGACGGCGATGGCGCCGTCCGCGCAGCGCTTGATGCTGTCGAAATCATGCGCAAAGAAATTGGCACCGCGGACATCCGCCCGGCAATCGCACACGACGAGATCGTCAGCCCTGCTGACTTTCCGCGATTCAAAGTTCTCAATACACTGCCCGTACTCTCGTTCCAGTGGGAAAAGCCGGCAGGAGATACGATGGGACTGAAGGACTACTTCGGTCCCGAACGAATGAGGATTCTCGAGCCCGCTGGGTTGCTGGCAGCCGCCGGGGCGCGTATCGCTTTCGGCAGCGATTGGCCTGTCGATCCGCTGAATGAGTGGTTTGCGCTGAACGTCGGCGTGACCCGCACAAACACTCCGAACGCGCCGCCCGAGTTCCAGGGCAAGCTGGGTGACGATCCGGGCCTCTCGCGCGAAGCTGCCTTGCGCGCCGCCACGATTGACGCTGCTTACGAATTGCATGAAGACGATATGACTGGCTCCTTGGAAGTCGGCAAGTTCGCCGATCTTATCGTTCTTGACCGCGATCCTTTGACGATTCCAGCGGAAGATATCGCGAACGTGCGCGTGCTTGAAACGGTCGTAGGCGGTCAGACGGTATACCAGCTAGAACCTCAGCACTGAATCGCTGCACCGTTCTCGCCGTTGGCGCTTTCACGGCCCGATGAATGTAATCGTCTGAGCGAGAGTCTCGGGGTTACAATGGCTGTCCCCGGTAGATGGCAATTCTACGATTCCCAGGAGATCACCCATGTTCAGAAAAATGTTCTTATTGATCGTAACGCTCGCGTTGGCGGCTCCTTGTCTGTGGGCCCAGAGCGTGGACGAGATCATCGCAAAGAATACCCAGGCTCGCGGCGGTGCGGAAAAACTGAAGAGCGTCCAGTCGATCAAGGCCACCGCGACGATGACGATGGGCCCAGGGATGGAAGCTCCGGGCATTCTGCTTCAGAAGCGACCGGCACTGGCGCGGTTGGAATTTACCGTCCAGGGATTAACCGCCGTGCAGGCCTATGACGGCAAGAACGCATGGCAGATCATGCCGTTCATGGGCAAGAAAGATGCTGAACTGATGTCGGCCGACGAGGCGAAGGAGACGGAGGAGATGGCGGACATCGACGGTCCCCTCGTCGACTACAAGAATAAGGGACATCAGGTGGAGTTGCTCGGCAAAGAGAAGGTTGAGGGCACTGACGCTTACAAACTGAAAGTGACCCTCAAAAATGGCGATGTGCAAACGATCTACATCGACGCTGATTCGTTCCTTGAGATCAAGGAAGAAACCAAGCGTACAGTGCGAGGGAGCGAGCAGGTAGTCGAGTCCGCCATCGGGGACTACAAGGAAGTAAACGGGCTCATTTTGCCGTTCGCAGTCGATAGCGGCGTCAAGGGAAGCGCCGAGAGGCAGAAGCTCACAATCACGAAGTATGAAATCAACGTGCCGACGGACGATTCTATGTTCAAGATGCCTCCGCCGGCTCCGAAGGCTGACGCACCGAAAACAGATCCGCCCAAGAACTAGCACATATGCTGAACTGATCAAGTTCTGGACACCGTACGGGCGCCACGAAGCCGCGCCGCTCAAAATCGTCATGCGTTCGAGGACGTCCCTTGCGGTTTCCTTTCCGAGGTGATCCATGAGCAAGCGCTTTCGTCTGTTAACGGTTGGCTGCATCTTCTGTCTAGCGTTATCGCTGTCAGCCCAGGAAGTCACTCTCGATTCCGACACGGTGAGTGGACTGCCCATTCGGTCCATTGGGCCAGCCGCGATGGGTGGCCGTATCGCCGACATTACGGCAATTCGCGAGGGACAGCGCCTCACTGTCTACATCGGTTCGGCCAGCGGCGGAGTGTGGAAGTCGGCCGATGGTGGCACTACGTTCAAGCCGATCTTCGACAAACAGCCTTCCCTGTCCATCGGATCGATCGCGATCGATCCGTCGAATCCGAAAACCGTTTGGGTAGGCACGGGCGAATCGTGGGTACGAAACAGCGTGTCGGTCGGGACCGGCGTGTATCGCTCGCGAGACGCTGGCGATAACTGGGAAGCCGTCGGGCTTCCCGACTCCGAGCACGTGAGCCGGATCGTCGTTCATCCGAAGGACGGCAACACGGTGTACGCCTGTGCGCTGGGACATCTCTGGAATTCCAACACCGAGCGCGGCGTTTTCAAGACTACGGACGGCGGGAAGACGTGGAACAAGATCCTCTACGGCAACGACAGCACCGGCTGCGCCGAACTGGCCATGGACCCCCAAGATCCGAACGCGTTGTATGCGGCCATGTGGGACGTGCGGCGCGAGCCTCACAATTTTCGTTCGGGGGGCCCGGGTAGTGGCCTGTTCAAGTCAATCGATGGTGGCGCAAGCTGGCACGAACTCCGCAAAGGGCTACCGGACGGCGACTTGGGGCGCATCGGAATCGGCATTGCGGCCAGCAAGACTTCGCGCGTCTATGCGGTCGTGGAGGCGAAGAATCATACGGCTTTGTTTCGCTCCGATGACTCCGGCGACAGCTGGGCCGAGGTCAACAGTTCGTTCAACATCAGCGGACGGCCGTTTTACTTTGCGCGTCTGGCAGTCGATCCCAAGAATCCGGATCGTGTGTATAAACCGGGATTTTTCCTGACCGTCAGCGAGGACGGCGGCAAGAGTTTCAGTGCCGCCTTTTCTACCAGCGAAGGTCAGGCCGGCGAAGGCCTGCACAGCGACATGCACGCTCTTTGGATCAACCCGGAGAATCCCGAGCAGATGTTCGTTGGCTCCGACGGAGGCGTTTACGAATCGCGCGATCAGGCCAATCATTGGCGCTTTCTCGCGAATCTTCCGGTCTCGCAGTTCTACCACGTGAGCTACGACATGGCGGATCCGTACAACGTCTACGGCGGACTGCAGGACAACGGTACCTGGATGGCACCATCGCGCGCGGTCGACGGAATCGCCAACCGCCACTGGCGCGTAATCGGCATGGGCGACGGCTTCTGGGCCTTTTCCGATCCGGCTGACTCCGACTATGCGTACGTCGAATATCAAGGCGCGATGATTTCGCGCTTCCGCAAGTCCACCGGCGAAGCGAAAGACATCAAGCCGTTGCCGCGAGCCGGAGAGCCGGATTTTCGCTTCAATTGGAACTCGCCCATTCACCTGAGCCCCAACCATCTGGGAACCATCTATCTCGGTGGACAGTTTCTGTTCCGCTCGCGCGATCACGGAGAATCCTGGGACCGCATTTCTCCCGATCTCACGACGAATGATCCCGCTCGCCAGCACCAGGAAACATCCGGCGGATTGACCATCGACAACTCCGACGCCGAGAAATACGAGACCATCTACACGATTGCGGAGTCTCCGAAAAACGGCGATGTCATCTGGGCTGGCACCGACGATGGCAACGTGCAGATCACGCGCGATGGCGGCAAGCGGTGGACCAATGTTGTGAAGAACATCTCCGGGTTGCCCGCGAATCCGTGGGTTTCGACCATCGAAGCCAGCCACTTCGATCCCGCAGTTGCCTACGCGACATTTGACTGCCACGCAACGGGCGACATGAAGACATACGTGTACCGCACCACCGACTATGGGAAAACGTGGACTTCGCTCTCGACTCCGGAACTGAATGGTTATGCTCATGTGATCCGCGAAGACCTGGTGAACAAGAATCTCTTATTCGTCGGGACAGAGTTCGGATTGTTCCTATCGATTGATGCCGGCGTGCATTGGGCGCAGTTCAAAGGCGGACTGCCGAATGTTGCGGTGCGCGATTTGGCGATTCATCCGCGCGAATCGGATCTGCTGGTGGCGACTCATGGCCGCGGGGTCTACATTCTCGACGATCTGACGCCGATTCGGGCCCTCACTCCCGAGATTCTCGCGAAGGATTTCGCGATGCTGCCATCACGCCCTTCCGTGCTTGCGTTAGCGGCAAGCGAGCAGAGATTTGACGGCAACGCGGAATTCGAAGGGCGTACTCTGCCCGATGCCGCCGCCATCGCGTATTACCAGAAGAAACGTCATATTTTCGGAGACCTGAAACTGGATATTTACGACGCCAAGGGAGCGCTGCTGACTTCTCTGCAGGGAGACAAGCGAAAGGGCCTCAACCGCGTGCAGTGGCCGGAGCGCGCCAAGCCGCCAAAGGTTCCGGCGGCTGCCGGACTGGTGGAAAATGAATTTGTTTTCCTGGGACCGCAAGTACAAGAAGGTACGTACACCGTCAAGCTGACCAAAGGAAAAGAAACCTACAACTCAGAGGTCAAGCTGGTACCCGATCCCCGATCCAAGAGCACACCCGCGGACCGCGCGGTGCAGCACAAGACTGTGACGCAGCTTTACGACATGCTCGCGCAGTTGACGTTCATCGTCGATTCGACAAACAACCTGCGGGATCAAGCCCAGCAGCGCACCGCGAGCGCTACCGACAATGCACTGAAAGACCAACTCAGCGGCTTGATCCAGAAGCTGGAAGAATTCCGCTCGACGCTGGTTTCAGTGAAAGAGGGCGGAATGATTACCGGCGAAAAGAAGCTTCGCGAAAAACTCGGCGAACTCTATGGAGGCGTCAACGGGTACTGCGGGCGTCCGACGCAATCGCAGATCGAGACCACCACTGTATTTCAGAAGAAACTGGACGATGCGACTAGCCAACTCCAGTCCATCACAAGCTCTGCGCTTCCATCGTTAAATACAGCGCTGCAGGGCAAGAGTCTCGCTCCGCTGAAGGCAATCACCCGGGAAGACTGGGACAAGAGTCAAAAATAATCGCACCGCTAATCAGAGGACAGGTCAACCCAAGGGGCCAACTTCGGGAAGTGTTCGGAGGCAGCATACGACGATTGGCCTCCCAAACTTTCGCTACTTCACTTCAAAAGTATAGATCCCGGAACCCACGTGGGCGACCGACGCTCCATCCTCCAGCTTCGTCTCGACCGGATTGCCACTCTCGGTCACATGCGACCCGGCAATTCGCGGCAGGAACACCGTAGCTGAGGTGTTTGCGGGGATCGCGACTCGCAGTGAAAACGGTCCCGCAGCAGTTCCCTTCCAATCGCTGACAATCTTTCCGTAAACAGAATCGTACTGGGCTCGCGCCGATGTCATGCGAGCGTCGAGATGGGGATGAATGATGATCTGCTTGAATCCAGGCGCGCTGGTCGTAGTGTCGATCCCTGCAGCATATCGATATACCCATGCGATGACA
>Ga0335081_10007503_pt1 | contig 17444 bp, 18 predicted proteins | sample Lox_Sample_35_FD_206713 | JGI IMG/M metagenome (GOLD analysis project Ga0335081, IMG submission 206713) | Soil microbial communities from Loxahatchee National Wildlife Refuge, Florida, United States - Lox_Sample_3.5 | ecosystem: Environmental > Terrestrial > Soil > Wetlands | place: USA... | reverse complement strand
AAAGATGTTGATCATTCTGCCCTCGGAAGCCAAACGAGACCTCCTCAATGCATATCGGACGTTCGCACGAACACTCGCCCGATCGGGCCCAGACGAGACAGCAGTGAAACTCGACACCGATATCATTCAACTGCCAATGGACCGTGCAATAACGGTTATCGGATGGGAGAACCGCTTTGCAGCACATGCCATCCAGGCAGTATCGGAGTATGATGTAACCATAAGCACAGAAAAGGTACGAATCGGGAAAATATCGGTGTCGCATAGGAACCACTCTTTTGTGTTTACAGCGCGATCCCCGGAAAATAGTTATATGCCGATCAGCCTGATAGCCACAGGCAATCCCCTGTCGCTGATCGGCTTGGCGAACAAGCTCCCTCATTATCACAAGTACAGTTACCTCGCCTTTGAAGGATCAGAGCCGACAAACGTGGCAAAAGGCCGCTGGCCCGTGGAAGCGTCTCCCCTGACCTTTTTTTTCTCGGGGGAAAAGGGTGCGACGCAGAAAATCGAAATGGGAAAACTCTCCCCGCGCGAACCCCTCGCAAACCTCGATCAGCCCTTTTCCCGGTAAAGGATGATGGAAACGGTCGGTTATCTGGCGAGTGGGGATGAGCTAGCGAGCCGCGGTTTCTGATATCGCCATAGATTCTTTTTACGTTTTCCAAACGAGTTTGCCTGCTAATCATTAATAAATCGAGATTATGGTGAAATTTAAGACTTAAGTATCAATATATCCAATTTGTTTCTTGACATGAATCGTAATTTATATTAATCTATACGCAAAGTTACAGGATATTAGGCAACATTCCCACTTTACCCTCACAAACAAATTAATATTGCAAACTAGTCGTTCCGGCTGGTCGGCGTGTATCTGTAAAGCAATTCATATTTTTCTAGTCAGTTCAGTGATCATGCAGTATTTTGGCAGTAACTCCGTTCTGTTTATCTATACCTATTTTTTGCCAGGAGGAGACGATGGTCGATCCGTGGAGTTTCGGAAACGAAGATATCAAGGAAAGCTATTTGCATGTCGGAGAGGAAAGCGAAAAACATATCGCTTATCTGGAAGCGACGACAGACCAGTATATGGTTGCGCTCAGTGATATCGAACGGAGATGCTATAAGCCAGGAGAAGACCCTGACCGTATCATGCAGGATCTTACGACGCTCAACGAGTCAATGCTTCAGGTTTGTGAACAATTCGAGGTGGTTGTCAGAAATAAAGCTGCGCTCAGCGCTGCGCGGGTTGCTTTCCGCGATAAAACGGACTCAATATTGTCAAAAGCCTATGGTGCGAAGCGGGTTCGGACGTGGCCGCAGGGATACCAGGGTGATTACAAAACAATAGAATTCATATATAGAAATACGCCCCTGTCCGAAGGTATAGGCTACTACCTCGACAAGTATTTACTTTCCGCGACACTTGCCGTCGGCGTCAGAGAGAGAATGCAAATGCTGGCTGAGCTTTTAAAAGCGGAAATCACGAGGAAACATTCTCCAAGCATTCTCGATATCGCTTGCGGTTCATGCCGAGAATTACATGAAATCGTTCCAGAAATTATCAAATCCGAAGCCCATTTCACATGCATCGACTTGGACTCCGAAGCACTGGATTTTGCGCTCAATCGACTGTCCTACGCAGGCCTGTCGTCCGAGCGCGTCGAATTCATGCAATACAATGCCCTAAGATTATTCGACTTCGAGACCGCTTTGTCTGCTTTCGGTATGAGAGACATCATCTACAGCGTAGGTTATTTTGACTACCTCACCGATGATTTTCTAACAAAAATGCTTAATGCACTCTATCTCATACTCAATCCGGGCGGAAAGTTGATCGCCGCGTTCAAGGATGCGAACCGCTACCGGTCCCAGGCATATCATTGGTTCGCTGACTGGGATGGTTTTCTCCAACGTACACCCGATGATTTTGACAAGATATTGCGTCGGGCTGGAATTGCCAGTGATGCTGTGTCGATGTCCCGTGTGAAGTCCGGGTCAATCATATTTTATGTGGCGACGAAACCGTAGCTTCTTATTCGCTGATGGAGACAGATATTAGCGTATCATGTCTCTGAAGCGACTAAAGTTCACTCCCCAGTGCAAAAAACGTGGCTCAGCATATCACGCATTCGTGCAAGTCGGCATGCCGGCTATTCTGGTTCTCGTTGCCCAATGGCGCGCTCAAAAAGAACGACTCCGGGCAAGCTTGAATGTCGCCAAAAAACGTAAAACTCGACTTTATACGGGATCAGCGCACATCTGGCGCATATGAATTTACTTCTTGATAAAGTAGCGATTGTCACAGGAGGAACACGAGGTTTAGGCAGATCGATCGTCTTGGCTCTTTGTCGAGAGGGTGCTAACTGCGCTTTTACATACAGGAAGAGTTCCTCGGCTGCGGAATCTCTAGCGCAAGAACTCAGGAGTATGGGCAGAAAAGCTCTTCCGATCCAATTGGACGCGAAGGATTATAGCGAGGCGTTTCGTTTCGCAGAAGAGGTTAAGAAGACCTTCGGTGTGATTGATATTCTCGTGAATAACGCGGGAATCACACGGGACAAGTCGCTGATGATGATGAGTCGGGAGGACTGGTCCGATGTCATAGATACGGACCTTACGGGCGTCTTCAATATGACCCGTGCATGCATAATAACATTCTTAAAACAAAAAAGCGGCTGCATCGTGAATATATCGTCGGTAAGCGGTATTCATCCCCTTGCCGGTCAAGTCAATTATGCGGCAGCTAAGGCGGGAGTAATCGGCTTTACTAAGTCGCTTGCTCAGGAAGTAGCACCGTATAATATCAGGGTCAATGCCGTGGCGCCCGGCTTTGTGGAAACCGATATGACTTCGGCGCTTAGCGATGCGTTCAGGGCGAAGGTCATGAAAATGATCCCCCTCGGACGCTTCGGCACGCCTGAAGAAGTAGCGCATGTTGTCGTTTTTTTGGCAAGCAACGCATCTAGGTATATGACCGGCCAAGTAATGCAACTGGACGGTGGATTGGGGATGTGAATTTCTGACATGGATAGAAATGTCGTCATTACCGGCATAGGGGTTCTTTCACCTATTGGGGTCGGCAGGGATGATTACTGGAAAGGGCTGTTTCAGGGCAAGACGGGCTTCAAGGAAATCACATTATTTGATGCGGCTCCGTTTCACGTTCGTCTTGGCGGAGAAATTTCGGATTTTGACCCACTTGCGTTCCTTGGGAAAAAAGGATTGAGAGAACTCGACAGAAGTACTAGGTTGCTCTGCTCAGCCGCGAGGCTTGCCATCAATGACGGCGGGCTTGAACTGATAGATACTGCGGCATATTCCACCGGAGTCTCCATTGGAGCGACATTCGGCAGTCTGCACAGCATTGGACAATTCGACCGGTCAAGGCTCCTAGAAGGCCCAAAAGCCGTCAATCCTTCCCTCTTTCCGAACACGGTTATCAATTCGCCTGCTAGTCACGTATCGATTCGATTCGGCATCAAAGGCTTTAACACTACCATCTCCACGGGGTTCTGCGCTAGCCTCGATGCCGTCATCTACGCGGCTGACTTCATACGTCTGAACAGGGCTGAAGCCGTGCTCGCGGGAGGGGTTGAAGAGCTCTGTGAAGAGACATTTTTTGGATTTCATAAGCTTGGCTGTTTGTCTGGAGTCGACGGTTCAGAAGCGGTATGCCGCCCGTTCGACGCAAAAAGAAACGGCGTCATTCTTTCCGAGGGCGCGGCTATACTGATACTCGAAAATGAGCGTCACGCCATAAACAGAAATGCGTCGCTCTATGCACGCGTCAAAGGATATAGTAATGTGTTCGATCCGGCGGCAGACTGGAATTTTAAACACTCGGGACAAGGCCTCAATAATGCCATCGCTTTTGCCTTGAAAGAGGCGGCGCTTGTTCCGGAAGACATTGACTATATCTGTTCCTGCTCAAATTCGACCATCGGCCTCGACAGGATGGAATCGAAGGTAATTAAGGATATTTTTGGCCGACGGGTTCCGGTGAGTTCTATAAAATCAATTATTGGAGAGTCCGTGTCGGCATCCGGCGCGCTTGCCTTGGCTGCCGCCGTAGGTGCAATACAAAAGGGCAGAATCCCACCAACCATGAATTACCGGAATGCGGACCCCGACTGCGATCTCGATTACGTTCCCAATCAGTCGAGACCAGCCGATATCCGGAGAGTGCTCATTACCTCGACCGACCCGTTCGGAATGAATAATGCAGTCATCATCGGTAAATGACGCCCGAGGAAAGAGGAATATGCAGCTTGACTTCGAGGAGATAAAAAAGATCGTGCCGCAACGCTTCCCCTTCCTCATGATAGACCGGGTAGTTGATATAGATCCGGGGAAACATGCAGTAGCCGTAAAAAATATTTCAGGCAATGACATGGCCTTCCTTGGTCACTTTCCTGACAAGGCCATCATGCCCGGAGCGCTTATTATCGAGGCGATAGCGCAGGCCTCCATCATACTATTTGCTGTGGGAAGAGAGAATCTGACTGACGGTAAAAAGCCGCATTACTATTTTGGATCGGTGAAAGCGAGATTTCTCCATCCGGCCGTGCCGGGAGACCGACTCAAGATACATGTTGAAAATGTCAAATTCCTGCCAACCGCCGCCTATGTGACTGGCGTTGTCTCTGTTGACGAGAAGAAGATCGCCGAGGCAGAGTTGGTATTCAGCGTAAAATATGAATAAGAGAATTGTCATAACAGGACTGGGCATTATCTCCTCCATTGGGATTGGATGGCGCGACTTCTGGGATAATCTCCTGAAAGGCAAATCAGGAATCAGCCCCATTTCTTCCTTTGATACCTCGAACCAGTTCACGCACAACGGCGGCGAGGTCAAGAATTTCAGACCGGAAGACTACATCTCCGCAGACCAACTGAAGTCATTCAGCAGGGCAACCCAATTAGCTCTCGTGAGTGCCCATCTTGCTATGAAAGATGCAGCGTTATCCCCAGCCGATCTCTCAACGAGAAAGGCCGGAGTTTGTGTCGGCACTACTATGGGGTCGATTCAAACAGTGGAAATAATAAATGAACTGCTGATAACCGACCAACGAAATGCTGTAGGAGCCGATCTTGTCCGTCAAACATTGACCCATTCAACCTCCGCAGCAATTGCCCGTGAATTTTCGATGCAGGGTCCAAATCTCATGTTTTCGACTGCCTGTGCCGCAGGAAACTACGCAATCGGTTACGGTTGCGATCTGATACGTCTTGGCAGGGCAGATCTGCTCCTTGCAGGTGGTGCCGATCCTCTCTCGCGTGTGGCTTTTACGGGATTTAATCAGTTTTCGGCTGTAGCGCCTGAAAAATGCCAACCCTTTGACACAAACCGGAAAGGCATGATGGTAGCCGAAGGATCAGCATTTGTGGTGCTAGAATCCCTCGATAGCGCGTTGAAGAGAAATGCTGGAATCTATGCTGAGGTGCTAGGGTATGGCCTAAGTTGCGATGCCTATCATATGACCACCTCCTCCACGGAAGGGATCATTGCATGCATGAACAAGGCGATGGAAGAGACTGGTATTGCCCCAGAGCAGGTTGACTACATCAGCGCTCATGGAACGGGAACGCTGACGAACGATAGAAACGAAGCCGCAGCGGTCAAGAAAATCTTTGGATCGTCGGCAAAAACGGTCCCTATGAGCTCCATCAAGTCCATGCTAGGCCACACCATGGGCGCAGCTTCGGCGATAGAAGCTGTTGCCTGCTCTCTTGCTGTTAAGTACGACGTGGTCCCTCCGACCATAAATTACGAAACACCCGACCCTGAATGTGAAATCGACTGCGTGCCAAACTGCGCAAAAAAACATCGCGTCGGTATCGCCCTAAATAACTCCTATGCATTCGGCGGGAACAATGCATGCCTGATACTGAAAAAATTTGCCCCTACGGATGAATGAGAAAGACCTATGAACGAAATTATCGAACATGATATAATCAACATAATTGCGGAAGTTTCAGGTTTTGATGCAGAAGAGATTACAGCGGAGAAAAACTTCTTCAAGGACCTTGAAGTGGATTCGATAAAAGCGATCGAAATTACCGTGGCTATTGAGAAAAAATTCAAAATATCCGTACGGGATGAAGACGTCCCTAAGATTACCACTGTTAAGGAAGCAGTCGAACTTGTTAAGAGCCTGTTAAACCAACAAAAGTCTGCCTGATGAAAGGTAATGGTAATAGTTACGAAGTGATAACAATAGACACCGGACTGAGCAGGCCAATAAGTGGCCGCTATCGCATATAAGGATTGAAAGTCCATTGAAATTGACGGGTATGACCATTTTCGGATACGATAATATATGGACAAAAAAAACTATATAGAACAAGAATTGGCAGCCAATCTGCAGTCAATGAGCGGAATGATTCCGCTTGTCGGTGTGACTGTAACGCTTTTATTTAGTTTCCTGGACTATTTTGTAACTCCAGAGAATTTTATAAAATTCCTCACATACAGAATCGTTGCATCCATATTACATGGAGTATTATATGTACTATTAAGACTTCGCAAAGATAAAATATATCAGATTACGATCCTTTTTATTAGCATTTTCATAGCAGCTGCAATGCTGGAACTGATGATATTGTCTTTCGGTGGTCCTCAGTCTCCTTATTACGCCGGTTTGACGATTCTTTTGATATTTATCCTAGGTTTTGTCCCGGTTTCTTTTAAAGTGACGCTGGCAATGGCTTCCATGATTTATACAGTATATTTATTGCCTATCCTAGTCCTTGACCATATCACAAACGTCAGAATTTTTACCAATAATATTGCCTTTCTGACCGCATCTGCCTTCATAGGAGTTGCATGGCGATATTTAAACTACAATCTTCTTGTTAAAAAGCTCTCTCTTGAATATGACCTATCGCAGGATAAAAATCAGCTCGAGCAATACTCTCTCCGTTTGGAAGACTTGGTATCAGCGCGGACAAAAGAACTGAATAAATCCGAACAATGGCATCGCTCACTCTATGAGAACGCCACGGACGGCATTCTCGTTCTCGATAAGAATGGCATTATTTTAAATTCAAACGAGAAAGTATGTGAAATGCACGGATTCTCGCGTGAAGCTTTGATCGGAGCACACATAAAGCTCCTTGAGGCGGAAACCGAGAAGGAAAAGATGGCCGACAGAATGCGCCGCATCTTGTCCGGTGAGGCCATGGTGTTTGAGACAAAACACAATAAGAAGGACGGCTCGCCGATTTTCGTCGAGGCGAGTTCAAAAGCGATCATCGTCGATAAGGAGCAATTCATTCAAACTTTTTATCGCGACATTACAGAAAGGAAGAAACTCCAGGAGCACTTGTTTCAATCACAAAAGATGGATTCCATCGGCGTTTTAGCCGGAGGAATCGCCCATGACTTCAATAATATTTTAACGGCCATCATCGGGCATATCGAGATTATTCGTAAGAATCCCGCGCTGGATGTCAAAACGACAAATAGCCTGAGCGTAATCGAGGACGCTTCTCGCCGTGCGGGGCGAATGATCTCCAAGCTTCTCGGTTTTGCGCGCAAGAGCAAGTATGAACTCGTTCCGCTCAATCTAAATGATGTCGTTTATGATACGATCAAACTACTAGAAAGAGTCATCGACAAGCAAATAGAGATGAGGGTGGAACTCGACAATCATCTCCCTGTTATTCAGGGAGATACGAACCATATCGAGCAAATCGTCATGAATCTTATCATCAACGCTCGTGATGCGATGCCGAAAGGCGGGAAAATCGTCATCAACACTTCCGTGCTCGATGTGAATCCCGATATGCCGGACGTGCCGCAGTATATCATTCCAGGACAATATGTCGTGCTCACGATTTCCGATACAGGCATAGGGATGCCAGAAACTCTAAGAAATAAAATATTCGAACCTTTCTTTACGACAAAAGAACGGGGAAAAGGCACCGGACTAGGATTGTCTATGGTGTACGGAGCGGTTAAAGAGCATAAAGGATATATCACCGTTGCGAGCGAAGTGGGAGTCGGTTCAAGTTTCACTATTTACCTGCCCGCTTTTACACAGTCGCCTGCAACCATGCCGGTCATTGAAGCGACTGCCTCCCTACGAGGTGATGAGACTCTGCTTCTGGTCGATGATGAGGTTGATCTTTTAAAATTCATCCAGGAGGCCCTCGAAAACCATGGCTATAAGACATTAGCTATGAATGATTCCATTGATGCGCTCGCCGTTTTCGGGAAAATTCCACAGGAAATAGCGCTTGTCATTACGGACATCGCAATGCCGAACATGGACGGCAAGGAGCTTATAAAAAAGATCAAAGAAATAAAACCAGAGATAAAGATTCTTGCCATGTCTGGTCACACGAAGTATGTCGCGGACAAGGATGGTATACGGGAAATCGACGGTTTCCTGAAGAAGCCTTTTGAATCACACTATATGCTTTCGGTGGTTCGTCGGATTCTTGATGCGAAAAGAAGAACATCCCTCACTGTTTGACAATACAGTGCTTTTCGTCCATCCGCTCATTTTTTTACGTACAAGACGGAGATAATGTGCGAGAGAATTCAGGTTATTTCAGGAAAACGGCATCCCTCCCATACGGTGAACCTTGATATTAACTATAATTGGTCGATTTCCCCGTTTTGTAGTGTCCTGATCGATAAATAATTATTTTTGGATAATCAGCAAATGCATATTTCCTGTCAAGTATCCTAGGCACTCATTGTGCTCCCCATGTCTCAGCTGTTTACATTGTACAGTTAGGACAGCATAGCCCATCTAATAAAATCATGAATTCAACCATGGAGGATACTATATAATTCGTAGTAGTTCAGACCAACTGATCTACTGCTGTCTATAGCGTTCCCTTGCGGCATCAGAGGTCCCCTGAGTCTTCTATCCTATTTCCAGTATCAAATGTGATTTCTCCCTTCAGTCACCTTCCCCAGGCAAGTCGTTCTGCGAGCCGAGGCGGCAGGCCCGCATTGATAATTTTTTCCTGGCACCGTCGCAAGTCGTATTCGATACGGTAAAAGGTAACATTCCTGTCTCGATCGTCATAAACTAGGAACGCGGCACGGGGATCGCCGTCGCGCGGCTGCCCCACGCTTCCCGGGTTGATCAAATACCTCTTGCTCTGCTGCAGGAACAGATCCTCGTGCGCAAGCGACGTCGCGATGATGCCGTTCTGTTCGCTGAGGACAGTCATGACGTGTGAATGGCCGAAAAAACCGATGACCGGAGATTGGCGCAGCCGTGCAAGTTCGCGGAAGTTATCGACAGCGTCGTCCCGGTAGAGAATATAGCGGTCGGTATCATGAATGGATCCATGAAAAAGGTAAAAATCACGGACAGATAGTTCACGCTGCAGATTAATCAAAAACTTCCTGCTCTCGCCAGTCAACTGCTCTCGGGTCCAAAGAACGGCTGCTCGAGCCAGCGGATTGAAGGTATCGGGCTCTTCCAGTCCCGATGCTGCTACATCGTGGTTGCCCAATACACACAGGATCTTCTCGCTTCGCACGATGTCGATGCACTCATTCGGATTGGCGTTATACCCTACCACGTCTCCCAAACAGACGATCTCATCCACCTGCAGAGTCCTGATTCGATTGAGCACTGCAGTCAGTGCTTCGAGATTTGCATGTATATCAGCAATTACCGCCGTCCGCATACGATTCCTGTTCAAGCTCGTGTTGCAGCCAATCTTTCTTAATTGTAGCAAATATAGCGGGGTGAGAAACGTCAACAGGGAAATAGAACGCTAGCTGTTCTTTTTTGTCACTTTGTCGTTCCAGGGCAGGTTCTTGTGGACCATTTTCTTTTTCCTAGTGCCAGTGAAGTGCAAGAAAGGTTCTGCAACTCCGGAAGCCGTCAACGGCATCGGACTTCGGAAACCTGGCGTATTTGCATTCAAGATCACAGCATTCCATTCAATCCTCAGAGTTGCTTAGTGATTCATCCGGTCAAAATACATTCAGCTCCGCCGCACCGTCAAGAACAAGAATGGCCCTCAAAGCATTGTCGGTCAAACCGACGGCAACAGGGCGAATCGAATCAATCTTGCCACTAATTGCAACATGCTGCGACAACTTGCGGTTCAGAGCTTTTGTTAGAAAGCCGCTGAGTTCGTCAATTCTGTCCCCGATATACCATTTTGCTGCATCTTCAAGGCTTTCCCGAAGCCGAGTGTGAAACATCCAGTCTCCAGCTTTAACGAGAACCTGCCTCGTTTCTATGGTGTAATCAACGTCCCGGATATACAGACGCCTGGACGGCTCATCATATGCCGGCAAGCCTTTCAGATAAATTGTGCCTTTTATGGTTCCGGTAACCCCTAACTGCAGGACAGCCGATTCGCCCGAACCGTAGACCCTCACTTTCTCAATTCTAATCCTCCTGTTGTCTCTCGCAAAGACTCGGCCTTCCAGTCTTTTGGCAAGTTCGCTACCGACGATATCATAGGGAAGCTCGCTCTCCAATTCAATGTGAAAACTGCTCCCAGGAAGGACAGCCGATAAATGGGGAGCCGGTGGAGCTGATGGATGCGACGCATTATTAGCAATAATCCTCGGCCTTGCAACAAGGCCGATAACCACGGTAAGTTTATCTCCCTGATCACGTTGTTCGGAGGGGGGAGAAATATGCACTGATTGTGGGTTCAGCAAGAGCGCCAGGTTGTCGGTAAGCGGAATCGGATGTTGCAGTGCATCCCAGGCTACAGATGCCTGCTTCCGGATAAAGTCACTGTTCACAACATTGTCGTCAACTTTCGTAATTTGTCTGTTCAGAAATCTCCGAATCCTGCTAGCAGAAGCGTCTTCATCATTACTCCTATCGCTTTCTTTGCCCGGCGGTAACAAGGCGTTGGTGATGTTTTCAAGTGAATTCAATGAGAGACTGACCGGCAAGCTAATCGTGGAGTCCTCAACGATAATCTCAGCGAGCGGTTTTATTGGAGCTGTGGGAGCGGGTACAGTAAAATGCGCACAACCTAAGATAGCTACAGCATACACAGAAAAAAAGAACGTTGCAACCCTGCGAACAATAATCATGGAAAGTGTTTCTCCCGTGTCCCGTAAAATATGAAGATAACGGGCTGTTAAATTGAGACAATTAATAAAAGGTGTGCCTTGACAGGGTGAAAAGCGCTATCTATACTTAAAAAAGAAGTAATATTCCACGAACGTTGGGAAGTTCGTATACCATCAAGGGTAAAAACCCGGTGAAATAATACCCACTTCGCACCATGTGCAGCGACTAGGTTCTTCGACCTGAGCCGGGAGTGACCTATGAGAAGAAAACGGGCCATTATCTTTGAAGACGATATAGTCATAATGGGTCTCCTAAAAATGTTTCTCAGTTTGCGCAGTTATGACTGCTATGCCTATCGGGAACCCCTGATCTGCCCGGTATACAAAGACGATACAGAGTGCAGCATCAAATATCCTTGCGCCGACATTATGCTCATCGACTTCAGCATGCCCAAAATGTCCGGCACCGAACTGCTCAAAATTCAAACAGCCCGTAAATGCAAACTCACAATGATGAACAAAGCGCTCATTACCGGCTACTTCGATGGACTCAACAGGGCCGAACTGGAACAACTAGGCTGCACGGCCTTCGAAAAGCCCATCGATTTCTCACGGCTCGCAGAGTGGTTCGACCAGTGTGAACTGCGCATGGATCTTACGAAACCTCTGGGCCTCGTCAGAACGGAAAAACGCCAGCCCTGCAATATGAAGATTTCATTCCAAACTGGCCCTGTCTCCAGCATTCAGACAGGTGTTGCAACGAACTGCAGCCCCTCCGGTTTCTGTTTAAAAGTTTCTACGTCCTTGTGGCTGCATCAGACCCTGACAATAATGCGTTCTAATAAAACCCAACCTTCGCTTCCCGCATCAGTGCGTTGGGTCAAGAAGCTCTCAAACAATTCTTTCGAAACAGGACTGCATCTCGAAGGGACTACACAGTAAACAGCGTCATGGCGCGATCAGCATGCCATCCCTGATCTTTAGGGCCTTTTCCCGTCCGGCTAGTTTTTCAACTATTGCTAATCCAAAGTCGAGCGCTGTTCCCGCCCCCCTGCTGGTCAATACATTCCCGTCGATGACTACGGATTTCTCCTCATAGACACCCCCGCCAAGGCGATCTTTGTATGTAGGATAGGACGTAACATGCTTACCCACAAGTACACCCGCGTTCGCGAGTACATAAGGTGCCGCGCATATTGCGGCGGTGATTTTACCCTTCTGCGAGAACTGCCTGATCAGTTCCTTCACCCGTACGTCTGCATTCAGGTTGTCCGCACCCGGTTGACCACCGGGTAAAACGATCACATCGAAATCATCGGCCCGCACCGTGTCGATCACCGTATCCGGCATGACCCTCACCCTCCGAGCGCTCGTAATGTTACCGTCATGCAGGCCCGCAATCACCGTATCAATCTCTCCACGCCGCAGTACATCAATGACGGCGATTGCTTCTAGTTCCTCGAATCCATCGGCGAGAATAACTGCCACTCTCGGCATTGTTACCTCCTCGTCCCATGCTGCAAATATGTAAATCGCAAACGCATTGTAACGCTTTTTGTGTTTTTCATCAACTGTTTACAATTCCCCTGTTTGCAATTGTCTTCCCCTCTGCTTTTTCGTACTCGCTCAGAATGAGTCTGTTTCAGATAGTAGCATCGGGCTGTTTCTGTCAGAAAACGATCCACCACATGTCCTAACGGTGAGGAATTCCATTTAGCCGGTACATATCCCCCCCCCCAAAAAAGACAGCTGCCTTATACTTCTGCCGTACAGTGCACAAAGACGACGGGAGAAAACACTCCGGTTTTTCTCCCGTCGTCCGTAATTCAAAAACTCACTGAAATACAATTTTTAATTATATGCTCAGTAGCCGCTCTTCATTGATTCGCCTTCTCCGGCTTGGCTTTTCTCCCCTCCATGGGACATATATTTTTCAATATGAGATACCAGTTTATCTCTCTGCTCCGGTGTGAGCATATCGTGAATTTCCATAAATTTTGTGGAGATGAACCGGATCATATCATCAGCTTGGGCAATGTTTTTCTCCGTAAGAGCGTCCAGCTTAGCTTTGTCTATTTCGGGACTTCTCATTAATTCGTTCGCTGCTTTCACCGTCTCTTCGCGCATTTTTGCCATTTCAGGCCGCTTTGCCAGAAACTCGTTTTTGATCTTTTCCAACTGCGCTGTTTGTGCATCGTTTAGCTTCAATTCGGCCGCCATATGCTTTACAAAGTGTTCCGCTCGTTGTTCAGGCGTCCGAGAACACCCTGCTATTACCAGCGTGGACACGGCCATAAGCAGGGTCAACTGTACAAATCGATGTTTTAACATTTCAGTACTTCTCCTTTCCAATGACTGCAACCCCCTTACGACTTCCTTTGAGCTTACCCATGCTGCATAATATTATTTTAGCACTTTTCGGATATCAAATTTTGGAAACGCTGATTCTCAACATACGCCCTCGTTTTTTCCGCGCATTCTCGCATTTTGACTAACCCAGACAGACCGGAAAAGATTTTTCAACAGAGGTCACAGAGATAATCTTGTAACGTTTTAAAACATCATCCTGTCTTTTCCCTTTTTTTCTGTAAGCCCTTTGTGTGTTCTGTGGCATTTCCCCTCCAGTCATTTCGCGAAGAGCTTGATTTTTAACTTACTAAGTATTAATCGTACAAGGGTGTCTTTACATCCTCCACCAGTTGTGGTATGAAACGGAGGGGAGCAAAGGGAATGAGTAACCCCTCCGACGAAATACGGCTTAGATATCTCTACCGAGACCTGATACTCAAGGGGAAGGCCCGGATATCTATTGAATCAGCGCGCAATCTCATTGGTCCTGACTGCGCGTTTCACCTCTACGGACGCAACTATCCCGGTAAAAGGAAAACATACAAAAAGTCCAGGCATCAGGCTCAATAAGCCTCTGAGGTAAGACGGTCAGCCCACAGGACATGCAATTTAGGATCGCTTCCGTAACTTGGCTGACATCAAGCGGCTTTATGAGATAACCTTTTTTCCAAAGTCTAATTCGTCCCGCCGATCGCTCAATTCCCTCCCCCCACGTGTAGGGGATGACGATGACGCTGTTCCCTCTTCCGGTCCTTGCAATCCGGATTGATATGTGCCCCTCCCTTTCGGGCATATTCATAATCCGTAAGAATCAGAATTACCTGTTATTGTTTCGGCCACTCCAGAGCGTCTGTGCATTTCACTGCATCGATTTCCTTCATCCCGAAGCAACTTAATCAGAGGGAAAATGAGAAGCATCCTCATCGATTGAAAATCATCAGTTACGAACGCCCATCTCTCGGTCCACGTTGTCATACTATTTTAGATATCTCTATCATAATCCTTTTTTAGCGATCTCGGCTTATCCACCCGGAAACTGCAATCCGGCCCCTTCGGAACATACCCTATTTCCCATTCAATAGTCTGACGAAGGTTGCTAAGTTACGAAGAGGGGGTAGGAAAATATCGAAATGACTGAGGGACTTGCTTAATGGAGCTGCAACAGCTACTTTCTCGGCGGTCACTGATGGCCATCACGCCGCATGTCTCAAATTCTTCGGTTGAACCGATTCCCGATCCTTTCTGTCAAGCTTACTCTGGCGCATCCATTCCGTGATTAGATCGGAGATTTTTTCAGGATTCTCTTCTTGAAGATAGTGGAGGCCGGGACCTAAGTCCTTAATGATAAGCTGGGGAAGCTGACCTCGGAGAAGATAAAGATGGTATTCCGTATCATTCGAAAGCACTGCGCCCGGAATGGCCTTGATCCAAAGAGCGGGAACCTTGATGTTCTGAATTCTTTGGTGAATATCCTCGAGAAACAAATCGCTTTCCAATGGTTTGCCATCAATGGGTAGGAGTTTCAGAAAAGCCCTGACAGCACTGCGCGACCTGATGGTCGGGAACGGTTTGTGGTAATGACGCATGACTTCTTTCGTCATATTGTCCTTTTTCAGGACTGCCCTCGGCATCACGTTATTCATGAAGACATTCATAACCTGGACCAGCATGTGTCCCAGCGGCGAGCGGAACAACTTGAATGCTACTGCATAGTTGCCGAAGTCTTTCCAGACAAGAGGCCAGAGGAAAGTCTCCATAAACGCAATACCGCGAACATTTTCAGCATGGTTTACCGCATAAGCAGTCCCCAGTGGGCCGCCCCAATCATGAAGCACAAAGACAAGATTCTTTAGACCCAATTGCTCAATGAAACCATTTAAGATATCGACGTGCATGCGAATGCTGTAGTCCACCCCAGCGGGCTTGTCCGACTCGCCGAACCCAAGCAGGTCGAGGGCAATTCCCCGGTTGCCAGTGTCTCTGGCCACCTGCGAAAGGATATTTCTCCACAGGTAGGATGAGGTAGGATTTCCGTGGATAAAAAGAATGGGATCTCCCTCCCCCGATTCTATATAACCAATCCGATATCCATCGATGGTCACGTATCTTTGTTCAAAACGGAAGTCCGGGGATGGTTTCTCTGTTTTCTTTTTTCCCTCAGTAACGTTCATTGTTTTCTCTTTCATAGAAACTGCACAGATACGCGATATTAAATATTAACCGCCCGTCTCACTGCAATCGCGGCTCGGGAAAGAGTGAGACTCCGCTACCCCCCTTCTTGCGAAAGGTTAAGCCTATCACCCCATTTTTTCAAAGCCTATCACTGGACCGGCAACATGTCAAGGAAGCGATCGCCTCATGATCGAAAATATCCACCTCAACGATCGGTGCTTTATTCAGAAGGAATCCGGGAACAAATTCGCATGCCTCCCTTTGGTCATTGACATCCGAAATGGCGTAGCTTATATGGTAGCCCGACTTGCAACCATATTTGAGCTTCTTCAGCTGCTTCTGCCTCTTTTGCAAGTTGTTCATCCAAGCCCTCAGACACTCCTCGCATCAATATAGAGTTTCGATCATAAATTTCACATCAACCTCCCTGCTTTGTGCACTCGGCTGTTTATCTTGATAACTCTATTCCGGATAATAATCACCCTAACTACGAAAGTATTACTGATCGTGACCTATGTCATATTGACTCCCGTTCTCCTGGAGATCTCTGCGTTCGTTAGTGCCGTAAGTATAATCAGCATCATCCTTTGGACGTAATGAGCCACCGTAAAATTCATCGGAAGGAGGAAGACGCCGCTGCATGCGGTTCTTTTCACTTCTTCGAACTTCACCATATTTTCATAGCGTGACGTAAAGGTATCCTCCATCCGTATTTTTTTTATTTTTACCATCTCCCCTTTCAACCTGATCGCTTCGTTCTGAACGGTTCCTGAATCAAATTTGAAACGGTACCAGACATCCTCATTTAAGAAAGGACGGGATTCTGTTGCAATCATAAACCGGTTGTCTATCTTCGTCATCTGCGCATCGGTTATCCTGGTCGTAATGGTATCCGCTACAAAATAGCTGTACAACACCGTCAAGATGCATATTAGAATCCCAATCAGAATTGCCTTGACCTTCATTCGTCTCATAAATTCCGCCAGAAGCCCTCCTTACCGTCTTCGTACAGTTCACTAGAATTGCTCCGGCTTGCCAATTACCTCATCAGCAGAATCGAAAACAAAGCCAATACTATGCCGAAACCTTGTTTCAGCGTTATTGTTTCATTAAGGAGAAGGAAAGAAAGAATGATCGATACGGCGGGATAAAGGGCTGTGAAAGTAATGACGACTGCCGCTTCACCCCTGCTCATCGCCTGCAGAAAAAGCAGTCCGCCGAGTGAACTGCAGACGCCGGCAACCAGAGCAAAGAATGCTCCTTCGAAATTCAAGGATATCGTAAAACGGCTCGTTGACAGAATGACGATAACAACCAAGAGAGCTCCAAGCGCGGAAACGAAGTAAACACTCCGAGGAGCCATCTGGTTCGTGGCAATTTTTTGAAACACCCCCCAGGTGCCCCACAAAATCAAGGCAAGTGCTGCGGGAATGAGCCATGGTGGCGTTCTAGTCATTCCTTGTCCTCCTCTTATATATTCTATTTATATAATCTAAAATTGTTTTATATAATCATCCAATATAAATAAACTAACTCCTGGAGACCAACCGTCAAATACCTTCAGCGCATGGCGCCCCACGGCATTTCCGCAACCATTGCCGAACCGTACTGCCTCACAGTGCAGTTCGCTTCTGGCCGATTACCTTTCGGACCGATGCCTGTAGTTCCTGGATTAAGTCAGGTTTTATAAAATAGCAGATACCCTGCGCAATAAAATCTACCTGCTCAGCAGTCGGGTTGGCGGTAAGAATCAGAATTCATTTACTGAGACCCAATGTTTGGAAACCGCTTGCCGGCATGAAACCATAACGTTCACCGCCTGCATTTCCAAATTGAACTGTATACCGCTGTGATGACGCTTCACCGTCATGTAAATAAATTCAAGGTCGCTTGTCGTGGTCTA
>Ga0335081_10007502_pt1 | contig 17446 bp, 14 predicted proteins | sample Lox_Sample_35_FD_206713 | JGI IMG/M metagenome (GOLD analysis project Ga0335081, IMG submission 206713) | Soil microbial communities from Loxahatchee National Wildlife Refuge, Florida, United States - Lox_Sample_3.5 | ecosystem: Environmental > Terrestrial > Soil > Wetlands | place: USA... | reverse complement strand
GCTCGCTGGCCCGCTGGGTGGACCGGGCCAGGCAGGACGGACTGTCCGCCGAGCAGATCCGGATGCTCGTGGACGACGCTCTCGATGAGCCGGCCGTCAGCCGCGATGACCGCCGGGCGGCGGGCGGCGCCGCATGAGCACGGCGTTGCAGTGCGCGAACCTTGGTCACCGGTACCGCCGTGGTGTCTGGGGCTTGCGTGACTGCAGTCTGGAGGTGCCGGCCGGCCGCGTGGTGGCGCTGGTTGGCCCCAACGGTTCCGGTAAGACCACGCTGATGAGCATGGCGGCGGGACTGCTGCCGGCCAGCACGGGCAAGGTCGAGGTTGCCGGCGGCGCTCCGGGCCGACGGCTGGACCGGATTGGGTTTGTCGCCCAGGACGCGCCGTTGTGGCCACGGCTGCGCGTCGCCGATGTCCTGGAGATCGGCCGGTGCATGAATGGCGGCTTCGACGCGGTGCTGGCGTCAGCGCGGATCCGGCGGATGGGCATCCGCCCGCGGGCCCGGATCGGCTCCTTGTCTGGCGGCGAGCGGGCCCAGGTGGCTCTCACTCTGGTGCTGGCCAAGAAGCCGGAGCTGTTCTTGCTGGATGAGCCGATGGCCAATCTTGATCCGCTGGCCCGGCGGGAGTTCCTGGGCTCCATGTTCGAGGCCTGCGCCGAGACCGGCGCCACCGTGCTGTATTCCTCCCATGCGGTAGCGGAGCTCGAGCGTGTCTGCGACTACCTAATCGTGCTGCGCGCAGGCCGGGTGCGTATCGCCGGCGATATCGACGAGCTGCGCGACCAGCACCGCATCATTTCCGGGTCAGACGGCTGGCCCGGAGGCGGCTGGCAGGTGATCAGCCAGCGCAGCACGGCCGGCCGCACGACCGCGCTGGTACGCCGCGATGACGCCGCCGCGGCCGCCGGACCGGGCCTGCAGGATGCGGCGCCTACCTTCGACGAGCTGGTGCTCGGCTACCTTGACGGTGACGCCGCCGCACGCCCGCAGGAAGGCCTGGCATGATCTGCCTCATCTAGCGCCAGCACCGCGGGCAGGCCCTGTGGACCGTGATCACCGTCACAGCCTTGTGCGCACTGACCGTGAGCTTCGGGATCAGCGCCGGGCACTGGCTGGCGGGCTATCACGGCTGGCTCCGCCAGCTGGCCGCTGCCGGATGCCCGCCGCCCGAGGCCCACAGCGGCGTATTCCACGTCCGGTCAGCCGCCACCTGCAGTGCGCTGAAAGGCCGCTATCCAGGCGGCCTGCAAGCCGCCTTCTCGAGCCGCTTCAGTTCCGCGATCCTGTTCTCCCAGGATGGACTGCCCGCCGGGTTCGCGATCATCGGCGCCATGATCGGCGCGCCGCTGGTCGCCAGGGAAATCGAGCAGCGCACTCAATTCACCGCCTGGACCCAGTCCGTGTCGCGCCGCCGATGGTATGTCAGTAAGATCGCCGCTCTCGCCGCCGCCCTGACCGTCGCGGGCCTGACCGCCGGGACGGCCAACGCGTGGCTGCAGCACCAGCTCACCGCCGGCGACACCGCAGCCACGCGCTGGTCATGGTTCGTCTCCATCAACCTGGCCCTGGCCGGTGAGGCCGCGCTCGCCTTCGCTCTCGGAGTGTCGTTCGGCGCGCTGCTGCGGCGCACGCTACCTGCGATCGGCGCGACCGCGGCCGGATTCATCGTCCTTCTCCTCGGCGCTCGCTGGATCGTGCAAGTCCTGACACCAGCCAGCCAGGCAACCGGACCACACGTCACCACGCCACCCGGCAGCTGGATCCTCGGCTCAGGCACCGGCACAAGGGTGTCCTACCACCCGCCCGCCCAGTACTGGCCCCTCCAGCTCACCCTGCTCGCCATCCTGCTCGCCGTCGCCGGAGCCGCACTGGCATCAGGCTGGCAGGCCACCCGGACACGCGGCGTCTGAACGACACCATGATCGCCACCCGGTGCCTGCCGCACGGGACATCATCGACCCGCCCGGGCTGGGGCCCCGGCACGAGAGCGACTAACCGATCGGCTTCGATGATCAACGCGGGTCCACCGGCACCTCGCGAAGTACGGCATCCGGGCGCTAGCTACCCGGCCAGGCAAAGTCCGGCAAGAACGACAGCAGCCTGCGGTAGCGCCCTCCTCCTGCCAACGTCCAACGGGGCTCCGGCCGCCAGAATCAAGGCCACAAGTCCCGTAACCGCGGGCAGCCACGAAGGCGAGCGGCGGAGAAAGAGCATTGCCGTTCCATCACGACCTTGCGCCGAGCTTCGGGCGGACGGCTTGCGCCGATTTCTCGCAGGCGCAACGCCAGTAGTGCTGCGCGGTACTAGCCACACTGCCTAGACAACAGTCGTGAGCCCGACCGGCTCGCGGCAGTACCGCGCGATTTCTTCGACTTGCTCGCTATCCTTTTATCCGGACGTCAGGATAGCTCTCTCCTGGGCAGCGCGACAACCATCTTCTTTCGGAGAGCTGACGTTGAAGTAGCCCTGAATTCGCTTTGGTCTTCGTACAGAATCGTGTCCCACGCTCCAGGAGACCACGGTGAGGTCGAGGGTGATGGTGGCCGGGACCGCTTTGCCGCCACAACGTACGGCGCCCAGGTTGGGGCCTGAGAAGTAGATCGTTTTGCCGTTGAGGGCGACTCTAATCGACCCTCCCCACTCGACAGGCGGTGCCGTGGCCGTGCATGAGCCGCTGGCGGGGCAGTTGATGTGGATGACAATGTGCGCGGGATCGCAGACGGCGTAGGTACATAGGGTCGCGCGCTGGGTGAAAGCGTAATCTCCGGTGATCCTGGTCACAACGGCAGAACCGGACGACGCCGTCACGGCTATGACGGTGCCCGCCGTCACGATGATGACCGCGACGGCGATGATGCCGATCAGCTTGACTGGGCCGAGCTGCCGGATCACGGAGAGCAGGACCTGGGGCAGCGCCGGAGGCGGAGGGAGCGGCGTAGGTGCCGAGGGTACTGGCGCGCTGGTGGTCGGCGGCGCATTAGATACCGGCGGTGCTGGGGATACCGGCGGTGCTGGGGATACCGGCGGTGCTGGGGATACGGGCGGTGCTGGGGATACGGGCGGAGCGGGCGTCGGCGGCACGGGTGATGCGAGCGGCGGGGGCGCGGGCGGAGCGGGCACGGGGTGCGGCGGCGGCGGCGCGTTGGACGGGGGCGGCGTGGGCGCGGGCGGTGCGGGTGAAGCGGGCGGCGGGGGCGCGGGGTGCGGCGGGGCCGGCGGTGCGTTGGAAGCGGGCGGCGCGGGCGCCGGAGATGCGGGCGGCGCGGGTGCCGGCGGCGCAGGTGAAGCGGGCGCGGGGTGCGGCAGTGCGGGTGCCGGGGATCCGGGCGGCGCGGGCGCGGGCGCGGGGTGCGGCAGTGCGGGTGCCGGGGATCCGGGCGGCGCGGGCGCGGGCGCGGGGTGTGGCGGCGCGGGCGCGGGGTGCGGGGGGACCGGGCTGGCTGGGTGGCCGGGCGGCACATGCGTGATGGCGGTGCCCTGGGCGGCCGGGGTGGCGGCGGTGGGCCACAGGGCGGCCAGGAGGAGGGCGGCCTCGCCGAGGAAGGACCGGCCGCGCTCACGCCAGTCCGGGCCGTAGCCGCCGGCGGCGGCGGTCTCGAGCTGGGCGGCCAGCAGGGCGGCGTCGGCGGGCCGGGCGGCGGGCTGCTTGGCCATCCCGGCGGCGACCAGCGGTTGCAGTGCCTCGGGGACCGGGTCCAGCGGCACCGGCTGGGTGCGGTGCTGGCGGGCCAGCTCGGCCGGATCCCCCGTGAAGGGCGGGCGGCCGGTGATGCACTCGTAGAAGGTGGCGGTGGCCGCGTACACGTCGCACGCCGGGGTGGCGGGCTGGCCGTCGAGCTGCTCGGGGGCGGCGTAGGCCAGGGTGCCGGCCGGCAGCGGCCGGTCCCCGGACCGGGCGGCCAGCCCGAAATCGGTCAGCTTGCTGGCGCCGGCGCCGTCGATCAGGATGTTCTCCGGCTTGTAGTCCCGGTGCACCACCCCGGCCCGGTGCGCCGCGGCCAGGCCCATCAGCGACCCGTGCAGCACCGCCAGGGCCGCCTCCGGGCCGGTCGCCCCGTACCGGGCCAGGACCTCCCGCAGCGACACCCCGTCGACCAGCTCCATCACGATCGCCGCCCCGCCCGGGGCTTCGATGTAGGAGACCAGCCGGACGATGTGCGCATCGTGCAGGCCGGCCAGCGCCCGCGCCTCGGCGCGGAACATCTCCGCGAACAGCGGATCAGCCAGCAGACCGGGCCGCAGGTACTTGATCGCCACCAGCGCCCCGGTCCGCTCGTCCCTGGCGGCGACCACGTCGCCGAACCCGCCCGAGCCGAGCATCCTCAGCTGCGCGTACCCGGGAACCCGCCACCCCTGCACCACAACCCCGCCCCTTCCAGCACCTCAGTAGCTCAGCACCTCAGCCTGACCACGGCCGACGCGCTGGCGTGACCAGGATCCAGGACCTGCAACCTCACTCGCTGCGACGGGCTCCCCGGCCCGCTGCCTGTCACATCGACGGCGACCCGCACCGCGTGCTGCCCGGCCGCGACCGACTGCTCCAGCCGCTGCCCCGGCGGGCTGCCAGGAGTGAACACCCACCGGTAAGCCACCACCCCGGGCGAGCCGTTCGTGGCGATCCGCCCGGTCACCACCGCGCCGCACCCGGCAGAGACGGGCCGGGAGATCACCACCCCGGTCACCGCCAGCGGCCCGTGATGCAGCCGCGCGAACAGCACCGCCCCGGCCGTGCCGACCAGCACCACGCTCAGCACGGCGCCCGGCAGCCGTCTGGCCCGCCGCGCCCCGCCGGGCGGAGCCGCCAGCCGGCCCGACCGCCACGCCTGCTCCACCGCCGGCCCGGGCACGCCCGCGGCCGGGCCCGCTCCCTCCACCCCGCCGCCGAGCGGCGTCGGCTCGGCAGGCAGGCCGGGTACCACCTGCGTCGGCACCCGCGGCACTCCATCCCGTTGCCCGCCGGCCAGGTGCCGGGTCACCGGCTCACGGCCCGGGCCAGGCCAAGGCTCACCGGGAAGATCCCGCGTGGACTCACCGTCCCGCCCGGCACTACCCTGCGCCATCTAGACCGTCCCCGGGCGCCCGGCGCCTACCGGGAGCACCCATCCGACCCAAAGCCTGCCGGGGCGAGGCCACACCGTCGCCTGCTCCCTGATGAGACGCCGACGCACTTTCGCAATAGCCGCAGCGCGCCGGGTATGGCGTGGCACCGCACGATAATGTCAGATCATTCGGAGATTATCAACCTCCTGCACATTAGCTAAGAATTCACTCCGCCCACACCCAGAGGATCCTGACCACCGACGCTAGGAGCTGGCCGATAGGTTATTTCCTTATTCACCTAGTCGGTCAGCAAAAACGCGGATTGCCGCAAATCCGCGGCTGTCAGTGCCACGCAGTCATCGCATGAAGCAAGGCTGCCCGGGCAGCTGCGGGGATTCTCGTTCGTCGAGGCCGGCCGGCGACCGGCCGGGGATTCAGGTGATGGTGCGGTCGAGCCAGTCGAAGGCCGCGGTCCAGAACAGGATGGGGGCCATGCCCTCGCAGTGCCCTTCGGCGCCCTCGGCCCGGGTGAACAGGCGGAACTGTTTCGGGCAGGCCAGGTGATCAAATAGTTGCCGGCCCTGGCCGGTCGAGATCGGATCGGTTTCGTTGTCGGTGACGTAGCTGGGGCAGGTCACTTGCGTGATGGTCGGGGCGTTGGTGTAGCGAAGCATGTCTGCGAAATAGGCCCGGACGCTTGCCGCGCCGTTGGTCACCATGCGGGGTGCGAGCAGCGCCTTGAGGGCAGGCAGCTCCAGCAGCGCGGAGAACTGGTCGTCGGCGGCAGGATCATCGATCCGCTTCGCTAGGTCGCCGAGCCTGGCGGTGGCCGCCGCCCCGACGTCGTACTGGCCCGGATCGACAATCATGGCCGCGAGCCGGGATTCGCCCGCCGCCCCGCGCGGGGCCAGGAACCCGCCGAACGACCTGCCCACCAGCACGATCTTCGCGGCATCCAGCTCCGGTTCGCAGGCCAGGCTGTCTACCATCTGCGGGACGACGTGCTCCCAGTCCGGCCGCATCGGGACGCGCTGGTCGTAAAGCACCGAGCCCTGGCCCGGGCCGTCAACGGCGGCGAACGCGTACCCTCGCTGCAGCGCGGGACCGGCCGAGGCGTACAGTTCCTCCGCCGTGCCGTCGTAGCCGCCGATGTGCAAGACCGTGGCCCGCGGGACAGTCGGCCCGGCCGGGCCGAACAGGTACCCCGGCCACGGGCTGGACAGCACCCGGGTCGGGTGGCCGAGCAGCGGCAGCGCGGCCCGGAACGCGGACACGCTGGCCGGGTAGGCGGTGCGCAGCTGGATCCCGTCCAGATCGTCGCGGTGGAAGAAGAACGCCTGCCGGAAGTACTCCGCAGCGCGCAGGTACGCGCCGCGCGCGCTGACCATGTGACCGGCCTGCACGGCAGCGTCTGCCTGGTCTCTCAGTCGCGAGCCGAACGCCGCCCACGCCTGGTACCAGCTGTCCCGGTCGCCCGGCGTGATCTGCGCGGCGATCGCCAGGCACTCGCCGACATTAGCCATGCCTGAATCGGCCTTGCCGACACTGCGCTGCAGCTGGCCATCGAACCCGGCGTCGTCGAAATACAACTTCACGCCAGGAGGCTACTCCGCAGAGCCAAACCGCTGCCCGGGGCCGCGTCCGCCGGGCCGGCCTGCGCCCGGGCCTACGGCGCGCCCGGCGGGCCGCGTATCCTGAACGCGTGGCTGGCCGTCGCGATCGGCCTGATCCAGGTCTTGTCTTGATCACTGGCGCGGCCGGGCGGATCGGGACGATGCTCAGGCCGCGCCTGGCGTCGGCCGGCCGACGGCTGCGGCTGGTCGATGTGGCCCGGCTTACCGCGGGTCCCGGCGAGGAGGCAGTGCAGGCGGACGTGACCGACCTGGCCGCCATGACCAGGGCCTGCGCGGGCGTTTCGGCCGTCATTCACCTCGCCGGGATCAGCAGCGAGGCGCCGTGGGACCTGATCTCCACGGCGAACATCCACGGGACGTACGTGACGTTCGAGGCGGCCCGGCGGGTCGGCGTGGGCAGGGTGATCTTCGCCTCGTCGAACCACGCCGTCGGCTTCACTCCCAGGGCCGCGTTTCCGGCGAAGGACTACGCGTTCCCGGCGCCGGACAGCTACTACGGCGTGTCGAAGGTCGCGGGAGAGGCGCTGGCGTCCCTGTATTACCACCGGCACGGCATGGACGCCATCTGCGTCCGCATCCTCACCTGCACGGACCGGCCGCAGACCGTGCGGGCGCTGTCGACATGGCTGTCGCCCGACGACGCGGGTCGGCTCTTCCAGGCCTGCCTGACAGTGGACCGGCCGGGCTTTCGCGTGATCTACGGCGTGTCGCGCAACACCCGCGGCGGGTGGGCCAGCCTGGCCGAAGCCGAGTCGATCGGCTTTTACCCGCGCGATGACGCGGAGATCTTCGCCCCCGAGGTGCTCTCCAGGCTCGGCCAGCCGCACCCGGGCGACCCGGAACTCGCCTACCTCGGCGGCGAGTTCTGCCTGCCCGATCCCGCAGATGGCCAGCTCCCATGAGCATGATCACGTCCGTGTCCTCGCGTGCCTGCCGGCTGCCGATGCCGGTCCCATGGGGGCCGGGCCGGGAGCACCAGTACCTGATCGTCACCGACCTGGCGGCCGACGACGGCGCCACCGGGACCGGTTTCACCTGGACGGTCGATGCTGGGGCGCGCGCGATCCTGACGATGCTCGACAACGACTGCCGCCCGACGATCGAGGGCGGTCCGGCGGCCCCCGAGCTGGCCTGGGACCGGCTGCGATGGCATCTGCGAGAAGTCGGAGGCGGCATCGCCACGCTCGCCATCGCCGCGATCGACATCGGCCTGTGGGACCTGCGCGCCAAGGCGGCCGGACTAAGCCTTGCCGACCAGATCGGGCGGCGCCGGGACCAGGCAGGGGCCTACGCCAGCGGCGTCAACCGGCACCTGACGCTCGACGAGCTTACCGAGCAGGTCGGCTCGTGGATCGCTGCCGGCCACTGCCGAGTGAAGATCAAGGTCGGATTGCCGGACCTGAGCCAGGACATCGAGCGGGTGGCCGCCGTCCGCCGCGTCATCGGTCCCCGACGGCTCCTGATGATCGACGCGAACCAGCTCTGGGATCTGCCCACCGCGCGCCGGGCCGCTGCTCTCCTGGCGAGCTACGACATCTACTGGCTAGAAGAGCCACTGCCGGCGCACGACATCCGCGGTTACGCCCGGCTGCGTTCCGCCATCGACATCCCGATCGCGACCGGAGAGAGCCTGTTCAGCGAGGCCGAGTTCCTTGACCTGCTGGTGGCACAGGGCTGCGACTTCATCCAGCCGAACGTGTGCCGGGTGGGCGGCATCACCCCGTTTCTGCGGATCGCCAGCCTGGCCCGCGCCTTCAGCATCCCGGTCATGCCGCACCTACTGCCGGATATCTCCGGGCAGCTCGCCATGTGCCTCCCCCTGCCCCCGCTCGTTGAGGCCATCGACCAGGGCTCCTTCGCTGACCTCGGCGCGCTGGAGGGATCGGGTGCGATCGCCGTGCACGGCGGAAGCTTGCGCACGCTGCCAGGACGGGGCCATGGACTGACCTTCACCATGGCCGCGGCGGAGGAGATCATTTGACCGGCGCCGGCCGCCTGGCCGGCAGGCCAGCCAGCCGCGGGCCGGACTCTACGATCTTTCCTCCGTGCATCGCGCGGGTTCTGCGGCCCTTGAGAGCGGCCAGGTAGTCTTCATCTGCTGGCCTGGTGTGCATGAGGAGTATCGGATGACCGTCGATAGCAGCCCGGTCAGGTTCACCCCCGGTCGCCCCGGCCAGCCCGCGCCTGACATCCGAACGATCAGCGGTGGCCAGCCGGTCTTCCGGGCTCAGCTGCCCGACGGCCGCGTCGTGTGGCTGGTGAGCGGCTATGAGAACGTGCGCCAGATGATCGTTGACCAGCGCTTCTCCAGAGCGCTTGCGGCTGCGCCCGGCCACGCTCCGCAGGGCTTCGAGATGTTCGCCGCCGGTTCGATCAGTGGGATGGACCCACCCGAGCACACGAGGCTGCGCAGGCTGGTGGCCAGCGCGTTCACCGCTCGCCGCGTCGAGGCCATGCGCCCGCGGGTGGCGAGCATCGTCGGCGAGCTCATCGACGCGGTCCTGGATGGACCTCAGCCAGCGGACCTGGCGGCAGGCTTCTCGCTGCCGCTGCCTGCCAGGGTGATCTGCGAGATGCTCGGCGTGCCCGCCGAGGACACCGCCCAGTTCCACGCCTGGTCGGACGCCGTCATAGGCGACTGGCAGCGCGACTCCGACGAGATCATGACGGCCCTTGCCGAGTTGTATGGCTACTTCGGCGAGCTGATAGAGATCAAGCGGGTGCAGCCCGCCGATGACCTGATGAGCGCGCTCATTGCCGCTCGCGACGACGCCGACCGGCTGTCGGAGGCAGAGCTCACCGTGATGTGCTGCACGCTGCTGATCGGCGGCCACGAGACCACTGCCAACCAGATCAACCTGTCGCTGCTGCTGCTGTTCGACCATCCCGACCAGGTGGCCAGATTGCGGGCTGACCCGGGATTGATACCTGGAGCGGTCGAGGAACTCCTGCGCTGCACCCGGCTGGGAGGCCTGGCGCCGGCCCGGGTGACCAAGGAAGACGTAGCGATCGGCGGAGTCACGATCCCGGCGGGCGAGCAGGTCATACCGCTGTACGGCACTGCGAACCGGGACCCTTCGGAATTCAGCGATCCGGACCGGTTCGACGTCACCCGCGACGCGGCCAGCCACCTGACCTTCGGCGCTGGCGTGCATCACTGTCTCGGCGCTCAGCTTGCCAGGGTGGAGCTCCAGGAGGCCTTCCGCGGCCTGATCGGCCGGCTGCCGGGGCTGCGGCTCGCGGTGCCTGCCGGCGAACTTGAGTTCAAGCCGGCCATGGCGATCCACAGCCTGCGCGAGCTCCCCGTTCGGTGGGATGAGCCCTGAGACGCCGGAAGATCCCGGCGGTGCCGGAGCGGCGCACCATCACCAGGGGATCTCCGTGTGGTGGGGCGAGTGTGCGCGAAGCGGTTGAATGGTCCGATTGGGCTTAGCTACCCTGGCTGACCAAGCTCATCGCTCGGCAGCCGCCACGATGGCGGCGGCGATAGGCCGCTTCACCGTTCTCGAGCTGGCCGCGAACCAGCTGGTGAACCGGGAGCCCCCGGAGGAGCGTGCCTGCGCGTGCATACTCCGCTCGCACTTCGCATTGTCACGGCTGGACGCAAGCTCAAGGCAGGGTGGCTCGGCGCGGTCAGCCTTGCGACAGTGGTCACCTTGATCGGCCTCGGCGGGCCGGCGGGCGCCGCCCCGCATCCCACGCCCGCGCAGGCTCAGAAGATGCTCGCCCAGCTCAATGCGAAGGCGACCAAGCTCGGCCAGCAGTACGCCGCGGTGATACAGCAGCTCACGCAGGCCGACCAGCGGCTAACGTTGCTTAACAAGCAGACCGGGGCCTACCGCGCTGTCTTCGATGCGATGCGCAAGCAGGTCGCCAGGCTCGCCGCCGTGGCCTACGAGCAGGGCGACACGGACTCACCGCTCGTGCTGCTGACCTCCGCCTCGCCGCAGCACATACTCAGCGAAGCGGGGATCCTGGGCGAGCTGACCACCACCGAGACCACCCAGATCGACCAGTACCTGAACGCCGCCCGGCAGCTGCTGAGTGCAGAGCGGACGACAATCCGCGCCCGAGCACGGATCCTCAAGCTGAAGCGCGCACTCGGCAAGCGACTCGCGGTGCTGAAAGCGCTGAACCGAAGGGAGGGGACCCTGCTGCCGATGCTGACTCTGGAGCAGCTCGCGACGACCGGCCACCCCTACCTGAACCCGCTGCGGGACGTCAGCGGCTTGGATCCCGAGCGTGTCGACATGGGCGTCGACTTCTCCGGAGCAGGGCCCGTGTATGCCCTCGGTGCTGGCGTGGTCACCAACGCACAAGCGGACAGCGGCGGCTGGCCGGGCGGCGGCTGGATCACCTACCAGCTCACCGACGGCCCGGCGGTAGGCGAGGTCGTCTATTGTGCCGAGGACGTTACCCCGAGCGTGCAAGTCGGCCAGAAGGTGACACCCGACACGGTGATCGGGCAGATGTTCAACGGATTCGACGGCATCGAGACCGGATGGGCGATGCCCGACAGCGCGTCGTCGGAGTCGGAGCTGCCGGAGGCCGGCGGCATCAGCGGCGCCGGGCCGTTCCCTACCGCCATCGGGATGAACTTCGAGTTCCTGCTCCAGGCACTCGGGGTACCTGGCGCGAACAATCTCGGCGAGCCAACGTCCGGCACCGTCCCGTCGCGCTATGCGATCGACTGGGTTAAGTCACTGCGCTGACGCCCGCAGACGCTGGGGCCTGTCCTGTAGATCGTGGGACTGATCGCGGAGCCAGATCCTGATGACTCGCCTCGCGGTCTGGCGCGGGCTTTCCCCGAGGCCGCCGTCGGCCGCCGCGCCCTGTGCCGTCCGGAGATGATCTTGATGGATGTGGCGGATGTCCCAGAATATGCAGTGGATGTGGCATTCATTCCACGGACACCCCGATGATCATGTGCGGTTTCGGGTGGTATGCGGGGTTCCGGGCGGGCCGTGCTCGGCCAGGCGGCCGCGGCCGCGTGGCGCGGAGACCAGCCGCGCTGCTCCGGGTCCTTCACAAAGACGGGGTCGGCCCGGGAGGCGGCCATTCCGCCGGTCGCGCGCGTGGGGACGACGGACTGCGCGACTCGGGACCAATGACACTACCCGCAGCGATTCGCACTCCGCTGTAGTCGCTCCGATGTAGTCGCGGGGACGGCTATGAGGAGCGAATGCGATGGACAGCACGCACAGCAAGGACCGGGCGGAGTTGACGTGCAGCGGGGGTATGGACGGAGGCGCGGTCAGCGGACGTTCGCGGATGCTGTCGGCGGACAGGCGGCCTGTTTACACGGCGGCCGCGGCCGTGCTCGTCGCGGCCGGGTCGCTCGCCGTGTGCGGCTTGTGGTGGCCGGCGTCGGCGCAGCCGGTGTCCGCGGCGGCGCGAGTGTCCACGTCGGCGCGTGTTTCCTCAGTGCCGAAGCTGCCGCTTGTGGCGGCCAGACGGGTTCCGCGCGGCCTGGGGGACGTTGTGTGGGACGTCCTGCCCACCAGCCGTAAGGTTGTGGCGATCACCATCGACGGCGGGTGGAACCCGGCCGGCGTGAAGAGCATGCTGGCGACGCTCCGCCGGTACCACGTGCGGGCGACGTTCAATATCACGGGCCGCTTCTGCAGGCATTACCCGGCCTACGCGAAGGCCATCGCGGCGGACGGTGAGCTCATCGGGAACCTGTCGAATAACCACCCCCACTTCCCCACGATCAGCGACAGGCGGATCCGCGAGGAGGTACTCGACGGCCAGGCCGAGATCAAGGCGGTGACGGCGAAGGATCCCTGGCCATGGTTCCGCTTCCCCTACGGCGACTACGACGCGCACGATGTTTACGTCGTCAACTCGCTCGGTTTCGTGCCGATCGGATGGACGGTCGACACGCTCGGGTGGGAGGGCACCTCAGGCGGCATCACCGTGCAGATCGTCGTGGACCGCGTTCTCGCCAGTCTGCGGCCGGGCGAGATCGTGCTCATGCACTTCGCCTCTAACCTGCGCGACCACTCAATCCTGGACGCTGACGCCCTGCCGATCGTGATCAGGAAGCTCAGGGCTGACGGCTACTCGTTCGTGACCGTCAGCGCGCTGCTGCGCATGACCGCGGCCTCACGCGGTCAGAACTGACATCGATCAGGGCGGCGGTCAAGGCGGCGTCTGACGGTACAGAGCCAGAGTGACTGTGATGCCTGCGCCGGCCGCGAGCATGAGGGTGTTTCTGGCGTCCCCGAGTCGGCCGGACTTGATGGCTGCCTGCAGCGCGGCGATGAGCCCGGTGGTGTAGGCGCCGGCGAAGTCTTCGGCCGTGTAGGCAACCCGGTCGCCGGGAATGCCGAGTCGTGCCCTCAGGGGGTCAAGGAAGTCCGGGGACGAGGAAGCCGGGACGAGCAGGTCGATCTCGCCGATGCCCATTCCCAGGCGCCCCAGGAAGCGGCGGGTCGCATCCTCGGCGCAGTCGGCAAGGCGGGCCTGGTACCCGAGTCTCTGGTCAATGATCATCTGGCTCTGGCCGTTCGGGCGTCGCGGGACGCGGGGACCGCGCCGTCCCTGCCACACCAAGCCGCTCACGAACAGGTCTTCGTACTCGGTGAACGTCTCCGTGCAGAAGTCGGTGAACCCGGAGACGCTGTCATCCCAGCCAAGGAGCATCGCTCCGCCGGTGGGCCGGAACGGCGCCGCTCCGGGATCCTTCAGGTTCGGATCAACGTCGCTGGTCACGATCGCGCCGACCCGGATGACGCCGGAACGCAGCAGGCCCGCCTCGATCTGGATGGCGTTGATCACGCCGCAGGTGCCGTTGGCCAGGTCGAACGAGAAGGTTCCCTGCCCTCCGACGGGCGGCTGGCCAAGGTTAGCGCCGATATCCTCCTGGATGAGGGCAGCGAGCGCGGGCTCGCCCATGTTGTCTTCCCGGTAGATACCGGCATTTATCAGTATGTCCACATCGCCGGCTTCTTTTCCCGCGTACGCCAGGCAGGTCCTGGCGGCGGCATCGGCGAGGTGCCGTGCGGTTGGTCTGCGCCAGCCGTGGCTGGTCAGCGCGCTGGCGGCTTCAATGCGTGTGCCCATAGCGTTCCGCCTGGCTGTCGATGGTGAATATGGCGATGCCTATCTGGATGCCTGAGGCGAGTGCCAGCAGCATCACCCTGTCTCCCTTGTGCATCCGCTGCTCCTCGAGGTACTTGTGGAGCGCGACGAACAGCGTCGTCGATGAGGTGTTGCCGTACTCCTCGAGGTTGAGGACCACGTGCTTCGGCTTGGCGCCGAGGCGCCGGGCGAATTCCTCCGTGCCCTTGCGGATGGCCCGGGCCGAGGTCTGGTGCGGGATCAGGTAGTCGATGTCGGCCAGGTCGATTCCGGCCTCGCCGATCGCCTCGGCGACCAGCGGCGCCATGTCCTCGATCGCCACCCTGTGCAGCTTCCTGGCTTTGGTGTACATCTGAGCGCCTGGGCCGACGGTGCTGGGAAATGCCAGGCACAGCCGGCTGTGCTCGGCGAGGGTGGTGAAGCCGATGACGTCGATGCCAGGAGTGCCGTCGGGCGTTCGCTCCACGATGACGGCGGCACCCGCGTCACCGAGGGTGAGCGACGCGAGCTGCTTGCTGAAGAGCGATCTGATCTGGTGCGCCGCGTTCCAGCTCAGCTGAGAGATGTACTCGCCCGAGACCACCATGCCGCAGCTGATCTCACCTCGGGTGATGAGATCCTGCAGGACGAACACCCCGGTCAGCATGCCCGCGCACGCGTTGGACAGGTCGAAGTTCACCGCCTGCGTAGCGCCGATCGCCTGCTTGATGTACAGGCTGAGCGGGGGCTCGAAGGACTGCGACGAGCGCCCCCTGGACCGCGTGATGCTGGTGCTGATCAGCATCTCGATATCTGGCGCCTGATGCTGCGAGTGAGCGAGGCAATCGCGGGCGGCGCCGGTGGCCAGGGTGAAGGAGTTCTCGCCCGGCCCGACGACGTGCCGTTCATGGATTCCGGTCAGCCGCTCCAGCTGGATGCGGGTGCGGTGGCTGGTCCGGTTCATCAGGTCTCTTGTCGTCAGCATCTGAGCGGGCAGCTTCACGCCCACGCTCTCGATCCGGCACCCCCAGGAGCCCTCGGGTCTGGGCGACGCGAGTGCCAGCCAGTGATCTGCCTGTTTGCTGCTGATTTCGGCCATTAGACCCTCCGTGCGCCGTAGCGCATCACACATAGAGCTATGCTCACTTACAACGATGGCTAGCCCTGCATCTCGGCTGGTAGGGGCGAACGTCATCGGCGGAAGGGCATATGGCCGTGATCGATCGTCTTCACCTCCGGCGGAGAGCAGCGACCGAGGACGACGAGCCGGGCGCCGAAGGTGACCGGCTCACGCTGGCATACGGCGGGTACCGCCTGGCCTACGAAGTCTACGGGTCGGGCGACAGGGTGCTCGTGTGGCTGCATGGCTTGCTGCTCGACGCCAACCTCAGCCGTGGCCTGGCCCGGGCACTGGCCGCCCGGGGCAATCGCGTCGTGCTGCTCGACCTGCTGGGTCACGGCCGGAGCGAGAAGCCTCGCCACGCCGGCGCCCACCGGATGGATCTTTACGCCGAGCAGGTGCTGTGCCTCCTCGACGAACTCGGCGTGGATCGGGCGGTGCTCGGCGGCGTCTCGCTGGGAACCAACGTGAGCCTGATCGCCGCGGTGCGAGCACCGGAGCGGATCCGCGGCCTGATCCTGGAAATGCCGGTGCTCGAGTCGGCTGTCCCGGCGGCGGCCGTGGTGTTCCTGCCGCTCCTGCTTGAGGTGCACTACGCCCGGACCCCGCTGCGCTGGGTCTCCTCGGCCGCCTCCCGCCTGTCACCGTCCAGATTCGGTCCGCTCGGCTCGTTCATCAGTGCCGCCGCGTCGGGTCCCGACGAGATCGCGGCCGTGCTGCATGGCATCCTCGTGGGGCCCATCGCCCCGACCGTCGACCAGCGCCGGGCCATCACTGCCCCGGCACTGGTCCTGGGGCACGGGATCGACCTGATCCACTCCTTCACCGACGCGCGGCGGCTCGCGCGGCAGCTACCTAACGCCAGGCTGATCCGAACCCGTACGTTCGCCGAGCTGTGGGTGCGTCCTGCCCGCCTGACCGCGGAGATCAGTGAGTTCCTCGACCGCATCTGGGCGGGCAGCGAATCGCAGGAGCAGCGCAGCGAGGCATCGTGAGCCGGGCAGGCCAGGGACGGCTGTGACGGTCTGTCCTCAACGGGTGCGCGGGATCAGATCGATGACGACGGCGTTGCCCGGGCCAGCGGCCAAGAGGTTGACGAGCGGAGTGATCCATCCGCACCCGGTGAAGGGCGGCCGGTAGTATCCGCCGACCAGGCGGCCGCCTTGCTCGAAGTCGAAGCCGGGCTTGGAGCGCAGCGGCACGGTGGCGTGCGTGGCGGTCCGGCATGAACTGCCGCTGATCAGCGTCCGCCCGGCGGCGCGGACGGCGGATAGGACCGCGTCCACCGTGACCGTCGCGACCATCTGTCCTTCGCGGTCGACGCTGCCGATGACCGGGGACTCGGCCGTGATCTCGACGGTGGCGCTGAAGAGGCTGGCCCCGAGAACAGTCCGGCTGATGGCGGACTGCCGGAGATCGAGATCGCCGGTGAAGAGGCCGGACTCCAGATCCGCGCGGACCGCCAGCGATCCGCTCAGAGGGACGCGCAAGGAATTCCGGCGGACCGTGAGGAATCCCCGTACCGCGTACGCGATCTCGTGCATGAACATCCTCTCCGCTGGACCGTGCTGCCGGCCAGGAGGCTGGTCGCGCTGACACGTCGCGCTGACCATGCAGCGTGACCGCGCGGCATCAGCGAGTGGCCGACGTGCGCTCCTCGCACGCCCACGGGGCGCCGTGGCTGTTCAGGAGCTCGAGGAACGGCTGGGCCGGCAGCGCTTCAGGGCCGAGGACGCCGACGCCGGACCAGGCGCCCGAGTCGATTAGCTGCAGTGCCACCACGGGGTTGATCGCCGTCTGCCACACGACGGCCTGCGAGCCGTACTCGGCCATGGACCATGCGTTGTCGACGACATGGTAGAGGTAGACCTCCCGCGGCGACCCGTCCTTGCCCGTTCCGCGGACCCAGGTGCCCGCGCAGGTGAGTCCGTGCATCTTGTCGCCGAGTTCGGCCGGATCCGGCAGGCAGGCGGAGAGCACGTCTCGCGGGGAGACCGCAGCATCGCCCACCCGGACCGGTGCGGTGGAGTCCAGGCCGAGCTTATGGATCGTCTTGAGCACGCCGATGAACTCCTCGCCCAGGCCGTACTTGAAGGTCACCCGGCGCGCGTCGATCCAGCGCGGGATCAGGAGGACCTCCTCGTGCTCCACGTTGACGCACTCCACCGGCCCGATGCCGGCCGGGAACGTGAAGGTCTCTGGCTCGCTGAAGGGCTCGGTCGTGAACCAGCGCCTGCCCCGTTCCCAGATGATCGGCGGGTTCAGGCACTCCTCGATCGTCGTCCAGATGGAGAAGCTCGGGGCGAACTCGTAACCGTCGACCGTCAGGTTCGCGCCGTCCCGGACGCCGATCTCGTCGATCGACTCGAACAGGTGGTCTGCCGCGTACCGGGCGAACACGTCCGACAAGCCCGGCTCGACTCCCATGCCGCACAGCGCGAGCAGCCCGCGGTGCTCCCACTCCTGCGCGAGGGCGAACTGCTCGTCACCCAGCTTGACCCCCGGCTGCCGGTACGGATCCGCCGGGTTCGGGTGGGAGAGCGACATCGCCATGTCGAGGTAGGTCACTCCTGCGGCCAGGGCCGC
>Ga0335081_10007501_pt1 | contig 17447 bp, 26 predicted proteins | sample Lox_Sample_35_FD_206713 | JGI IMG/M metagenome (GOLD analysis project Ga0335081, IMG submission 206713) | Soil microbial communities from Loxahatchee National Wildlife Refuge, Florida, United States - Lox_Sample_3.5 | ecosystem: Environmental > Terrestrial > Soil > Wetlands | place: USA... | reverse complement strand
CCGCGCCGGTAAACGGCGCAGAGATACCAAAGCGAACCTCGGTACTGGTCACACCGCGAACGGTCGAGGTCCCACCACCGGGCGCCTCATTCGCTACAACGCGCGCAGGAGCTCCGCTGGTTCGTGGTGGAACCGTCGATGATGCAGCCGTGGGACTCGCATTGGGTGGCGCTGCATTTGCTGGCGGCGTGGTCGTTGGAGCAGTTTGAAGAGCAGCGGCGGAAGTCGTGTCATTCGTTTGTCGCAGTGGGGCCGATGCAACCGAAGGACCGGCGCTCGGTACGACCAAATTCGTCGGTTGCGCAGTGCTCGAAGCAATCGAAGACCCGTTGGAGGGTGAATTTGCGCGATCCTGTGGCCTAAGAATATCAACCGTCGATCGGCCCTCGGCTGGGAAACCAAGAATCTTGCGCCACGCCGGCCCATCAGCGAAATAAATCCCAATTACGGCCCCGATCGAGACGGCGACGAGAAGACCTCCCAGGATGGTGAACCAGCCGGGCCGCCAAGGTGCAGGACGGAAATTGAGGAGTTCGGGCTCAAGCGACCGAAGTAGGCGTGCGGCCTCCCTGTCAGAGAGCTGTTCGCTACGCTTGGGGATTTCGTCTTGTGTAACTTCTGGTCGGACTTGACGCACGGGGCGCACGGATTTTGGCGCATACGCTGATGGCTCGATCTTGTCTGCCGGGTCACTCATGAACAGCTACCCTCAACGACTCACCTTCGGCTTTTTAGGGACAATCACATCTTGCGGTTTGTCTTTATTTGCCCCCTTCAGAGCCGATTTTTGAATAATATTACACCTTTAAAGTGAATTGTACACCGCCGTGAGGGGCCCCGCATTTAGTCGATGATGCCATGCGTACTCCGACCGCTTGCTGTGTTTGCAGGCGCTTTTGCTTGCTCGCCCCGCACAGCACGGCGCGCGGCCAAAATGATCGCATAATGGGCGTGGCATTTTCGTCACACGGCTGGCAAGTTTAGTATCGCCACAGAGTCGTCACAAATAAGAACGCGGTGGCTCTCTAGCGTGCTCTCGGGGCAATGGTTGGCTCGTCAGGCTAATCAGACTGGGCGGCGTTTTGGGACGCGGAGCCGCCCGGCTCGATGCGCGAAAACCGCCAAATCTCAGCCAAAAACAGGGATGACGCTATGACAAATATAAGACCACGTGATCTTAAGTCGGCCGACCTCCATGGAAATATTCGCGAGTTAGCGCGACGGCAGATTGGCGCTCCTCGTCGGCCAGACGATACCAGCGAACAAGCATCCAATTTCATTCGTCGCGTTGCCCTCGAGTCGGTGGGTGCTATCGACCGACTGATTGACGATCTGAAGAATTTGCGGGGTAAGCTGGAGGACGAAGGCAATCGTGTTCAACGCGATGTCGCCACCTACGCGTCATTGAGTCAATCTGTTGTTCAACTGGCGAATATAGTTTCAGACAGTATGACTCATGTAAAAACGTTTTCGGACTTCAGCATTGGAATAGACGCGCGCAACTCAGCCATCCTGCCCGACGATCGGGAGTAGAAGGTAAGGGTGACCTCATGAGCATGAGTCCGCGCATCGCCGCGCAGGTGCCGCGTAGAAGCAGTGGTACCTTCTGCCCGGGAACTTAGTGCTGCCCGCCGCGCCGACTGGGTAAGCTTTCACCAGTACGGAATGAGACCTCACTGCAACGGTTCAAGCGACACGACGCCGGTATTGTAATTTGCGCCGGATCACCAGTAGGTCCTGGCTCGGTGCGCCGTCCCATCGCAGCGGATAGTTGTGCGTGCGGCTATCGCGCAGGTCCATGTCCTCGACGATGCTGTAATGCAATGGTCCGCTACTTTGGATGACGCTCCCATACATGAGCGCAATATGACGATTGGCTATCGGCGAGCAAGCTGTTAGGGCTTAACTCGCGCCTTTCTGTTCGGTCGACGGTCTGACGAAGCGACCCGGTAACCTCTCCCTTGTTTCACAACACGGTGGCTATCACGGCGCGCGCCGCAGCGTCGGAGCGGAGCCGGCCGACCTCGCGCTGCAGAGCGCTTTCGTAGCCGCTAGTAGTATCCGGTTGGCGACGACAGTTCGCGTTCACTCGCCAAAAAGTTACGTTCGGTGTCCTCGCATCTAATCTGATATTGGGGCTCACCGGCCGCGGCAGGCAACCGTTGCGTAATCCGATATTGTTGATTTACGGGCGCAATAATCCGGCGGTTGGCTCTGGGGCGAAAGAACACCATTTGTCCGATTTTGAATTTATACTGGGCCATTGAACAGAGCAGATTGTGAGTAGAGCGGCGCCCGTCACACTTAGCGCCGCCCCAATTCCCCGACTAGGTACGCAATACCGGTCCCCGGTCGCACATGACTATGAGCGCCGGCTCTTACAAAAGCTTTATTATGGCGGACTGCTCTCAGGCCCTTGCTAGGATCCCGACAAATAGGCTGTACCCGACAAGCGTCGCCATCCCGAGCGCCAGCATTGTCGGACACGTCCAAAAGCCAGCGACGGGGCGATCGCGACAATAGCACGCCGTGACAAGGGCCTTAGTCCTCGCGAAGACGGCAGCAAATTCCGCCCAAGCGTTGGACGAGCTCATGTCTACGACGCGGATCGCCTCGATCCTGGGCCTGGGCGGCTCGATGCCGAACAGGCGAGGGGGCTCCCCGCTCTCGACACAGCGCCAGAACTTGCGCTCGGCGGTGACAATGAGGTGCTGGTAGAGCGGGTCGGCATTGGCGACGATCTCCACCCACTTGCCGCCGCCGGTGATGACCGACAGCACGGCCTGGCGGGCGGCCACCACCCACATGTTGTGTTGCAGCTGAGGCATGTACTTCTGGGCGGGTGCCTCCTCCGAGAACGCCCACGGGAGCATGAACTTGGCCTCGAAGACCGCCCCGGACCCTTCGATTCGCCCATCGAGGGTGGCCCCCATCCTCCATGGTGCACCGGCTCTGGCCGAGCTTGCGGTCACCATCGGCGCACTCGATCCGACGGATCGCCGCACGCAAGCCACGTTGGCCCCGATCGTGGAAATGCTTACGCGGATCAATCCCTCGCGCATTGTTGTGCCGAACTACGAATTTGGTTAGAGGCAGCAGTGATATCCGGCATATTGGCGCGCACCCAAGCCATTCCGAAACAGGATCGTCGTAAATTTCTCAACGACACGCTGCTTTTCCTGCAGGCAGCTGATACCGGCGCCGTCACGATCAGCAGAAATTCTCAGGAATCTCGATTTGCTATTGCAAATAAAGCCGCGGGTGGGTGTTCTTCTTTACGATAAGAGCTGAATAGGCCGACGTCGGTCCCTCGATGGCCACGCACTGCGAGAGACTGTCAAGAGTAGCAGAAAAGCGAAAAATGATGGCTATATGATAACGGCAATTCCTCATCAACAACCGAGTCTCATATCGCGTAGAAGCATCATCCGCGGCGCCGCTGTTTCACTGATATTTGCTCCCGCCGTCGCGCGGGCCACAAGTCTAATGCCCGTGCACGGATTGCGGTTGCCAGTTGGATGACAATATGCAGGGTTTGTCGATCGTTTATATTTTCATGCGCTCGACAGTGATTTGAGAGTGGGTCACATGAACACGCGTCTTAACGGCAAAATTGTCTCCATGGTCGACGCTCGAAAGACCGTGGCGCATGCGCGAGCCTGTGGGTGGTTGCCGGCGTGCGTTACCAGTTGACGCTAATGTCGGTAGCCCGAGAAAGAGTAGGGGGTTAAACATGAGCACATTGGAACGCGCAATTGCCATTGCGGCTGAAGCTCATGCCGGCCAAGTAGACAAGGCCGGCGCACCGTATGTGCTGCATCCATTGCGCGTGATGTTGGGCATGTCGTCAATCGATGAACGCATTGTCGCGGTCTTGCATGACGTGTGCGAGGATTGCCCCGGATGGACGTTTGATCGGCTCCGCAGAGAGGGCTTTTCCAATTGCATTATTGACGCATTGCAGTCGATGACGAAGCGCGAGGCTGAGGACTATGACGACTTTGTGCGCCGCTCAGCCGCCAACCCGATCGGCCGTCATGTCAAACTGGCCGATCTGCATGACAACAGCGATCTTTTCCGCATCGCCGCGCCGTCAGCACGAGACTTGCAACGCATCGAGAAGTACCAAAGAGCGATCGACCTGATCAGCCGGATCTCGGCTTGATGCAGCGAGCCACCAGTCATCCGCGATCGAATTCTTGACGGCTCGGGGCGGCGGCTAAGGAAGCGGCTTCAAAAAAACAACAAAGGATTGATTTCAGGTTTGCAACAACCAAATAAAAAAATCTCGACGCTTAGCAGCTTATATTATATTCTGTCGCGTCGAATACGGACGCTGAGCGTGTAAATCCGAACCGCAGCGTCACGTGCCGCGATCTACAGGTTCATTACGCCCAGGCCAGCGTCACGTCGCTAAGCCGGAAAGCACGCTACCTGGCTGTGCTGGCAGTAAGTCCGGCTTACGCGCGTGCATACCGTTCTCGGCAACCGCATTGGAGTTGCGTAATGAGTAATGACAAGTGGAAACGGCCCAACGCATTGCTGCACGGAGTGTTTAGCCGAATCACGATTCTTCCTGGCGAAGACCCGGAAGAGTTCGAAGAATTGTATTCTGCTTTGACAGAGGAATGGGCGCCGGCAGGGGCGCTAGAGGAGGATACCGTTCTGACCATTGCCAAAGCCATGTGGCGCAAGCGTCGAGCACAGAAATTCATCCAAATTCAAGTGATGAAAAACTCCGTCGATCCTCATCACGCTTCATAGTAGTAAGTCTGACCAAATGGAAAGGAAATACTATCGATTCCACAATATGTTAGGTAGCCGCTGCACGCGAGCGCTGTGCTGGTCCGCAACGGACGCATCGCGTCCTGCCGGCGACCGAGGCCATGGGAAAGAGATGCTGCCGATGGTCTACCGCTGCTCATTCAGCACGTGGTCGACGAGGCGCGGGAAACCGACGTCGAGCATTTCATCTTCGTCACCGGCCGCAACAAGGGCGTCATCGAGGATCATTTCACGCGCGCTGAGTTTGGGACAACAGCGCCCATTGGTGTCCTCATGATGCCGTTAGATCGTTGCCATTTAAGTCGAGGAGCCGGCTCCCCGAGTTGTCAACAAGGTAATTGGTTGGTGGAGGCGGCGGAGGTGGTGGGGGCGCGCTGGTTGGTGGCGCATTGTTACCGCTCGTGTTACCGCTAATGACGTTATTACCTGAGCTGATGACCTGACCACCGTTGGCGGTGGTCCATCCTGTGGCATTGCCAGTGACCGTCGATCCCGACGTTTGCAGCAGCGCGCTGGTGTTTTGCGCCTCAAGTCCAACGCCATTACTGGCGATGGTGCAGTTGGTCACGTTTACGACAGAGTAGCCTTCAGAGAGAATGCCCACTGTGCCGTTGATGGCCACCACGCAGTTTTGGATGGTGACAGTGGCCGGAGTCTGGCCGTTGGTGCCGACGACCGAAAGGCCGGTGTTATTGCCGATAATTTGCACGTTATCAAGCACGTTAGTGCTAGAGGCCGAGCTCTGAAAAGCCACACCCGTCGCATTGTTTTCGATTAACGTAGCACTGACAGAAAGCGTGCTTGTGCCCGCTGTGGGCTGGAAATTAATGCCATTGTTGAAACTGCGGATCACGCTGGCTTGAATATTGAGCGCGGCCCCGCTGATGAACTGAATGCCATTGGCCCCGGAGCCGGCCCCGTCAAGCTCCAAACCCTGAAGATTGATGACATCGTTTGCGCCGGCGTTAATTGTGATGCCGTTGACGCCTGCTGGCGCCAGTGTGCCAGCGGTGCCCTGGACGCTGACGATGCTGACCGCCTGGTTGATCGTCAGATAGCCATAATTCGCCGAATCAAGCACATTGATCTGACCGCCAGCAGCCGTCCGTGCCAGCGCCGTCTGCAGGGTGCTGCACGGCTGGCTGCTGGTGCAAGGATTGCTATCATTGCCCTTGCCGGACACGTAAGTGTTGGCGGACTGGGCGTGAGCTGGAATGGCCGTAAGGCACGGCGCCAGTGTTATCGCCAGCAGCAGTGCAATGGCCAGCTTGGTCACCAGTGCCAATCGATCACCACACTGTGCTTGGATCATGACGTCTGCCACCGCGCGCATGGGAATGCTTTTAATTCTTCAGCATCCGGGCCTTGCCTGACCTTGTTTGAAGGATGTTGGCGAAGTCATCCTCAGCCGCAATCATTGCAAGGCAAGTATGCTGGTCGGCGCTCCATCGACTGCGTTGCCACTGAGGTTGTTGTCGCCGTAGCTTGCTAACTGGGCACCGTTCTGCACGCTAAAGCCAGTGCCGTTTGCTGTCAGTGTCGATTGACCAACACGAACCAGCGCCGATTGGTCCGCTGCTATGCCGATCGTGTTATTGTTGAACGTTGAGTTTCGTACCATCACCGTCGACGAAGTTATAGCGCCGACGCCATAAGTGTTATTTCCGGCAACGGTATCGGTCATGGTCAGGTTCACGTTGCTACCACTGGCAAGAACGGCAACTCCGTTTCCGGTCGCCGAGATCCGGGCCATAGTACCGATCACCTCGCTCGAACTTGCCGGTGCGATCAAAATTCCGTTGGCAGCGTTGCCATTGACCGTCGTATCGGTGACAAACAGCTTGGCCGCTCCCGTGGGGGCAAAATTGATGCCATTGCCCGTAAAGTTGCGGATAATGGCATTTTGGACGGTCAGCTTTGCGCCCGAATTGAACTGGATTCCCGTGGTGCCGGTTTGACCCCCGTCGAGAACTAATCCCCGCAAGTTGACGACTTCATTGGGTCCAGCGTTGATCACCACGGCATTGCCGCTGGGTATCAAGATTCCGGCTCCCGCTCCCGCGGCAGTGATGGAAACCGCCTGGCCGATAGTCACCGGGCCATAGTTGGCCGAGTCGAGCACGAAAATTTCGCCACCTTGCATTGTCAGCGTCAACGCTGCTTTCAGCGTCTGGCAGGGCTGAGCGACGCTGCAAGGATTGCTGTCGCTGCCCTTTCCAGAAACATAGGTCCGCATCTGTGCGATATAGGTCCCCGGTGCCGGCTTTACGCCGAACGGTGCCGGCTGAACAGCGAGCGGTGCCGGATTTGAAGCGACCGGTGCCGGATTTGTAGCTGCCGGATTTGTAGCGAGCGCCGCATCGTGCGACGAGCCAAGAATCACCGCTGCACCGATCATTGCAGGTGCGAATGTCTTTTTGATTATGAACTTCACTGTTATCATTGCTCTTCCCCGGCCGGTCTAACACGGTGCCTACCAAACTTCGCCAAACCACGGGCCCAGCGACGACCGTATTCGACGCCTTCTAATCCCCGCTAAAGATGGAACTGATGAGTTGCGACAATTGATTGCCGCTGAATTAGCCGCTCGTAAAGCAATGGAAGGACTGGTTCGAAGCGACCCTTGCCGGTTAACGGGTCCCGGTTTCTATGCCGAGGTGTTACGGGTTTACGATGGCGCTAACTGGGAGTCATAGACCTTGGCAATGCTGCTGATAGTTTTCCGAATCCTCGGTCTACCGAAACCAAAGGCTGTGGGTTTCTGAAAGCTAAGCCGCAGTTTGGTACCTGCGCGCCGCTGTTTAGGTTACCCTCGGGTTTCTCTAGAAAACCCGGCCCGCATAGGCGATGGTCTGCTCAGAAAACGTTAATAAAGACGGAGCGGGCGTCGATGTTGCGTCTAACCCATTTCGCCCTTGCGACCGCTGCGCTTATCGCCGTGGCGTTCGTTACCGGGGATGCGCTTGCCGGTGACGTCGGCTTCTCGATCGGAGCGGAGTATCTTGGAGGGGTATTTGAACCACTAGGCTCCTATAATATCGGAGCACCTGCTTTTGGAACCTACAGGTTTCATGGAGCGCCGTTCGCTCGTGCCGCAGTTCCGATTGGCCTGGGGCCGGTTTTCCCCTATCCATTTTACGGTTATTACCCTGCCGGCGCGGAATGCGTCTTTGAGCGTCTGCCGGTCACAAGCATTTACGGCCTGGGCTGGCGAAATTTCATCGTTTGCGACAATTGAGACAAATCCGGATCTTTCGTTCGACGGCCGTTGGTGCCGACGAAATGCGTGGCTTTTTTGCTAAATTGTTGCAATTCAACTGCTCTCCAGATCCGCCGCTTCCGCCACTTCAGCTTCACAGGCGCGCACAATCATGAGCATTGCATTGCGAACTTTATCGTTGGGTGCGACCTCCGCCAATTCTCGGCAACGGTCGACAAATGTCCCAGGCGCTTTATCGGTGGGGGCAGCCGTTTCGGGAAGGCCCTCTGGTGTTACTTGCGGGGCATGCTGAAGAACGCGCTTGCGTATTTCCTCGTAAATTAATTCCCTGTCTACTTCCGGAAGTTTGTTACATGCCTCAAACACAGCGTCGAGTCTGCTAAGAGTTATTCGCAGGTTCAATCTTTCTTTAAAGGATGGGGTGCCCTCATCCATTCGCGTCTCCAGACCGTTGGCAGTTGTAACTAGGACAATCATCCTCTGTCTGTACCTTCAGAGGAGGGAATGCAATTGCCGCCCAAGAAAGTACCGCAGCTACCGCCCGTTCCGCACATCGGCATCCCACAGGTGAAAGTCGGAAAATAGTGCGGGCCGCTCGCAATTGCTTCCAAATCTTCGTCCGAGAATTCGGAAACAAAGATGTCTTCCTCCGCCTGATGCGTTTTAGGCTTCATGCTTTCGTCTTTCATATCACAAGATTAGCGCTGAGCGTCGATGTTTATCAAGAGCACGATCTAAATTGGCACGAACAGGCTGTTGCGATTGGCTGGGACCGCTCGCTAAGTCGCTATATAATACCCACGTACCGACTCTCGCTACTTTGCCTTTGCACGGCTGCCGCCGGTCCAGTCGCGAACTTTGCGCGAGGCCGCGAACTCGGTAGCCTCAGAAGGCGGGGGACGGCGTTGCCCCAATTCCAAATACAAATCGTGATGGTACCGGTCGTCACGCGTTGCGACAGCGATCATTGTGATGTACCATCATGCTCGCCATTTTAGCGCGCGTGAGTAGGGTCTGATGGCGCCGCTGCACAAGCTGCAACGCTCGGTCATTACCGATTATATATCGAACTTGCTTCGGGCGATCGATGCCGTGAAAAGCGACTCCGCTCAATTGCGCAATCTCGTTTATGAGCTTGCAAGAATGAGAGTGGGTCAGGCTAACCCGGGCAACCTCAACGAGGAGATTGACAATCGCGAGCAGCTTAGGTTGCTCGAAATGGCGATCTATCGGGTAGAAATTCTTTCAAGGCTTGACGATGATCTAGTGGACCCAATCCCGCCAGTACTTGTAGATCGCTCCTCGTCCGACGCTCTGCCGAGTGAACCATCAATGGATGTGAACACTTTTCCTACCACTGCAGAGGGCGAGTTATACGACGCGTCGAACAATCGGGAAGAAAAGCCGGATAATCAGCTGTTGGCTATGTATCAGGAACATCCTAGCTCGTTTTATGATAGGTTATCGCTTTCCGCGTACTTGCCTCCGATTAGAGAGTGGTGGTCCGCACAAGGACTAAGACCCATCCAGATTTGGAACGTCGCTTCTACTGGGCAAGAAGGGTCTCTTCAGCGGTCTCGCAGGAGCGAAGCGTTCTCGATTGTGCTGTCATTGGTAACCGCCGCAAGCGTCGCGCTGATGGCGTTTCTGATTACTTATAAGCTGTTGTCGGACTACGGGAATGGACCGCTGCGTCGCGGGGAACCCGCCCAAGAGGTGTCGTCGCCGTCGAAGACACCGACATCCGAGCCAGATCGAATAAGCAGCGTTGCAAACTCAAGCACTAGCACCGACAGCCAAACACTTGGATTCCCGTTGCCAACTGCGTACGGCATTTATGCTGCCAGCGAAGGAAAATTGATCGAATTAAAGCCTTTGCCTATCAGCGTCCCCGATCCACGAATTGCAATCTCGGCAACAATATCCACTCCCAGCGAGACCGTCATCCCAACCGGAAAAGTTCAGTTCATCATTTTCAGGCGTGACACCCTTTTCGCCGCGCCTGATCGGATTTCTATCAGGGTCGTAGCTCGCGTCGCGAGAGAGTTGCGTTTCACCAACAACAAGCCGACGATGATAACCAAGTCTGAAGGCGAATGAGCAATTCGCAGCAATTCATATGAATTCCGAGTCGGTCCACTTCCCGACCATTCGGAAATGTTGCTCGTTCGCCCAGAAGACGAGACGCCATTGCCCGCCGGCCGCTACGCGCTGGCGCTTAAGGGGATAGGTTATGATTTCACCGTCGCTGGTCAGATAACAGATCCACCTCAATGTATCGAGCGCACCGATTCAGCTAATGGCACCGTTTATTCGGAGTGTCGCCAAGGGTCTTATTAAAGTTTGCGAACTGCTGGCGACTTCAATATTTTGAGTGTGCTTGCTCGCACCTCGTAAGCTCTGTAGGTTTTGTCTTGGCCTTTCCGTCGCGGCTTGTGCCGCCGGCAGCGGACGCGTTTCGAGCCACAACTCCGCGGAAGGCTGCTCTCCGCGCGGCACCAGAACTTGGGCTCGGCGGTGACGATGAGGTGCTGATAGAGCGGGTCGGCATTGGCGACGATCTCCACCCACTTGCCGCCGCCGGTGATGACCGAGAGCACCGCCTGCCGCGCCGCGACCACCCGCCGCTGGCGTCCGTGAATTATCCAGCACCAAATGCAGGAAGATCATGATCTCTTCGGGCGGCACTAGATCTGCCGAATGCCGAAGCAATACCATTGTGATACGTGCGCAAGACTTCGATTAAGTCGCCGCGAAGCGCCGGCGCCATCTGGTGCGCCTCGACCACGCGCCTGAGGGAATTCAGGCACCTTTTGAACTGTCGCACAGCCTTTAGCCGTTCTCGTGCTTTGGCCGTGGGGTCAGCCATAATCTGTAGCAATTCCTCAAGCACAGGGGCAGCGTCTTCACGCAGTATTTTAGCTGCCAGTTCGTAATGACCCATTTTGCCGCAGTCTCAGTCGGGACATTGCTCGAGGTCAGAGTTGGCGGGGCGGCGCTGGGAGGTGACGAGGCGCCGGCCCGGTCCCACGACCTTATCAGGAGAATCACCTGCGGCTCTAAGGCTGGCATCTGGCCGTTAACGATACGTTAAGCATGTTCTTGCCGGCCGGGCGGCCGACGTTAATTTTGAGCCGCTATGAGCAACGTTATTCCGTTTTCGCGCCCAACGGCCTCTGTGGAGACCATCGATCGGCTTATAAAGCTGGGATATTTGAAAGCTGACAGGCGTCATAACGCCAGTGCCGTTCATGAGGCGCTCGGTAGAATGCGAGCCGATCTGTCTCGTGAGGGGACCATTTGGGAGCACGACCCGCCGCCTGTCGCGTAATGGTAGGCGTAATCGGATAGCGAACATTGGCGGCTCAGGTTTGCTGCTATGTCTACAGACCGTCAAACCCCGATTTCGCGATTGAAAATAGCGCCGGCAATTGGATCATAATCGGCTCGCCTCAAGGCCCCGGGAAACGCAATGCGACAGCTTCGCTCGGCGCGGCGGCTCCGACATCTGTTATTTTGCCGCGTCCAGCCCGAGGCCGCTTGCGCGTACCAGCGATTTCGGGGCAGCATGTTCGCGGGTGGGCTATGACGGCTCGCCCAGCAGCATCACCTCGAAGCCCCGCCCGTACTCCTTCAAAGTCAGGCGGGGCCTTTTTTGTCCGCTCATCGCTGGCGCGCATGTCGGTCCCGAGCAAAAAAGCAGCCCGCCGTGGATGAAGGGCTGCAAAGTTTGTTGAAGCACCGTAATGAACGCGCCGCAACTTGATGCCCCGGCGCCGACATGCAAGTGAAGTCCGCGGCGGTGGTCAATTCGGCGGCGGAAATGATGGAGCCCCGCCGCTGTGTAGCGCTGCCAGAGCATGGATTTCGCCCTGGGGACGTGGGGTTGTTCGGACACGTCCAACAGCCAGCGACGGGGCAATCGCAATGATAGCACGTCGGCCCCCACCCGGGGAGCACCGATTTATTCCGGCGCGGCCGACTCCCGGCGAGCCAGGCCATAGGAATTTAGACCGTCATTTTCCGGTCGTCGTTAAACTGGCATACTGGGGTTGGGTGTCGGGCACTGTGAGGGGTGCCATGTACGGCGTTTTGCGAGGCTTTGACGCGCCGGAAATTCTCATGATCGTCTGCGCGACGGCTTTTGCGGTTATAGGCGTCGTCTATTTTTTCTGACCGAGCAGCAGCTGCTTAGCGATGTTGGCCGCGATCCGTGGCGCCTCGTCGTGCGACACGAGCTTGGCCGAGCCGGGCTATACTGCGGGCCGCTGAACGAATCCTGCTCGCTTTTACATCTAGGCCGCCGCGACGAAAACAAGGTTCCTGAATTTTACGCCAATTTCCATTTCCGAGCGCCAGACCACACTGCACCTACGTCGCATGTGCACTTGGTCAATCGCCAGCTCAAAGTCGTCCGGAACGTCTGTGGCGCTGGCAAATGCGAGGCGAGCGCCTAAAAAGGAGATATCGCGAATCACGCAGTCTTGGAGCGACTGGTTCGCGGAAATCTTGGCACACCAGTACACTTGGGTGCGGTGGTTTCGTCTGCGCTCGGACATGCCCGATCCTTGGACCAAAATATTTGCATAAAGATCAACGGCAATACGCTTAAAATGCTAATTGTTGGCAACCAATCGGTAGGTTGCCTCCAGTATAATTCATGGATCGCCCTCATATGGGGCCAAATTGGACTGGAAACCCGTCAAAGGGGGTATCCGATGAGGTCATCTATCGCACGGGCGACCGCTATCGAGATCGGTCTGATCGCGGCGGGTATTTTGGTGTCCTGCATCGTACGATATGTTCACTACGGCTCGGGAGCCTCCGCGACCGAATACGGCATAATTGCCGCCGGCGCCTCGGTAACGCTCATGGTCGCAGTGGAGAGCCTCGTTTCAAGACTGTATCGACCGCTCTGACGACGCACGATGCCCGCCGTTGCAGGTCGAGCTGACCGGTCGTCTTGGTAGCCACCAAACTTCATGGTCGGGCGCTGCACCGCCTCGGCCATCGCCCCGGCGCTGCGGATGTCGTTCCTCTGTCCCTTCGCGTACGGACGCAGGTACTTTGCCGACCTCAGCCGGGCGTCATGACCAAGCGGCTTGAGCTTGCGGCTCAGGTGACGCGCACCGACGCCGGCCTGCAGGCCGATCAGGCACGGCGGCATATCGGCGAGCCGCGTTTCGACCTGGCCGCGTGACCATTTCTGACGCAGTGCGATGGCGCCAGGATTAACCTGGCCAACGACGTGGAACCAGTTCTTGCCGATATCGATGCCGAGGACGGTGGGGGGATTGCTGCGAGGCTGGGACCTGGTGTGCTGCTTGTCTGGGGTGTCTCCTGGCGGGGCAAGAGCGCGGCCGGACCATCCCATGAGCCAACATGCGCGGCTCTCGATTGGTGTAGTGCACAATGGCGCTCGTTTATGGTGCGCGTCTTGTCTTGCCACGCTCGCTATCAGTAAGGAGCTCCACTGGTGGAAAAGCCAGCGGCCCCGCGCGACACACGTTTTCCTAAGATCGGCGAATCTTGTAGAAGACTGGCTTGGCTTCATACAGCCAGACTGCGGGGCTTGCTGAAATGGACACCGCCGTTCGCCCTGTCTTGGATCAGCTGCGATTCCAAGTCGCCCTGGTGAAGACGGATCTTTTGTTTGAGGCGTGCGACAGGCTCGCAGAGGTAGATAGGCAAGCTCTCTACGAGGAAATAAGGCAGCGGCTGCTTGAACGAATTGTTCCTGCCGAGGCGCCGACGCGTGCTGAATTATCTCCAGCCCAATTTAATTGCGAGCCAGAGCAAGCCGCTGGCCCCGAAGTCACCACAGAGCGATCAGAACAGCCGGCTGAAGATCGAGCATCGACGGGGGAAGATGAGCCCGCGCTACCAGCCTTAATCACGGCACCGATAATGCGACTTTTAAAGCTGAAAGGTCGTGCATGATCCGAGATATGCGGGGATCGGCCGCCAAGTACCCCCTGAACGCTGGATCGCTGCTCGAACGGTCGCAGCGAAAACGCCGGTTGGCATTGCCTCACGCCACAAACGGATCGAGCAATGAAACTCCCGTCCGCGCCACATCAGCAACGTTTACGAGTGACAAGGGTGAGGCCGTGCACTATAGCGGTCGCAGCTAACAGCCCATCGATCGGCGGCAAAGGATCGGGTACACTCAGCCGCGCCCAGGCTTCCGCAATTGATTCGTCGATAGGAAGTACACGATCTTCAAGGCGTACTCGCATCTGGGCGAACCATCGATCCAGCAATTCCGCCTGCTGCGGGTCACTTTGCCGTTTGAGTTCGATGCCGCGCCGTATCTCGGCGAGGACGATCACGCTTGTGCCGATCTCAGTTACCGGCGTTCGCGCAACTCAGCTGGCAACATTTGAATTGGCGCGATCGCGTTTGCGGATTTCGGAAATGATGTTTATGTCGAGCAGAAATCTCACAGGTTGATCTCACGCCAGCGCAACTGGCGCGGCTGCTCGAATATCCCGGCGAACGCTTCGTCGGGAAGATCGGAACCAAAGACGTCAAACGCAGTCCCGATATCAGAACGGACCAGGACCCTCACCAGAGTCGGTCGAAGCGTTTTCGCCTGTTCGGATTCCTCACGCAAAGTCGCAGCGACCGCCCTGATCAGAGCGGCGTCCCTCTTAGCGGCCTGAACTTCAAGGCGCAGAAGCCCCCGCGCCGCAGCCCGACGGCGATGTGATTTGGTAGCCTTTCTCTGCGCTTTGCTCGCCATTTCTGTCGCCCGGATCGGTCTCCCGCAGTTCCACCCTGTGTTTCCGGTTAGATAGCCGGGCAATGCCGCCGCGGAGTGCGGGACGGCGCGGAGTGGTCCGGGTTCGGACCCGTCGCGGGCTCAGTCGGCCCACCTACCGTACTGAAGTACCGCGGGGAAATTGGGGCCAAGCGCTCGATTGCATGGAACTCAGCCCTAGACAGGACAACGAGAAAATTGCCAAAATTTCTACTAGCGCGGGTTTCCGAGGGCGTCTCCGCTGACCGAGCCCCGGCGCTGTTGTCAAGGCGCGGTCGGCGCCGGGGACTCACCTCACAGCGTAGAGCAGCCTTTGTCATCGGCAGCACGGGCGGCGCTTTCCTAGCCAGCATCATCGGCCAGCGGCACGGGGCCTAAAAGCAGGTCGAGATCGACCCATTTCCGGCAATGGTCGGGGCAGGGGGCGCGACCCGTTGGAACGTTTGCGGTCGTTTCGTCAACGGCGGTTGCGATTGAGTAGGCCGGCCCATCCGTTTCCCCCGGGCCGGCCAACCCATGGGGCCCCGGAGGCGCGGCGGACCTGAGCGACGATGAGCGATAATTGGTCTTGCCACCCCGGTCGCAGCCGCCTGGTCTTATTCACCGTAGTGCGACCGCCTAGCACGGACGTTGTCATGCACAAATTAGGGGTAGCCGGAAAAGGCGTCACCGACAGTCGCCGCGCACAGACCGCGGTGCTTCGAAAGCGCTGTTTTTATATCGAATCGCTGACCGCAATTGACAGCCGGTCCGGTGGTGATCAGGTGGCGGGCCTAAGCCCGCCACCTAGCTCCGACTGATTCGACCTGAACGGTTAGTGGTCGTCGCCGTCGTGGTCACCGTCATCGTGGTGATAGTGATGGTGCTCCGGCATGCGACCGACGCACGCCGGCACCGGATTTGGCTGCGATGCGCCAGGCGGCGGTGCCGGCACTCCGGCTGTGACGCCAGCTGACAGCAGCCGTGTGACGATGTCCTGGGTGTCATCGCAGATGAAGAAGCGCTGCCTGACCAAGTTATCGACCGCTGCAACAACTTGATTCTCATACACGTCATACGACGCATATCGTTCCTGGACCGACGGCCGCGGATCGCCCGCCGCTACGCGCGCTTGCTGTGTGGCCAGGAATGGAATGTATTGGCCGGAGCCTTCACATCCGTCGGGCGCCTGCGGTCCTGAGCGTAGCGCCCAGCCCGTGTAGGTGGCGAGCGGCACCTGCAATTCCGGCAGCCTGATGCCGGCGATGTCGTTGCCGTCGCTATCGGTCTTGGGCACGTAGCTCGGATAGATCGGTCCGTTCGCCGGATTGTCCTCATAGGGAGGCCCGCCGGCGGGCGGATTAATCGTCGGAATGAACGTTTGATAGAAGTTGGCGCCGTAGTTGAAACGGTACCGCGTGGTTTTCAGCCCGGTATAAAGGACTCCTGGGATGCTGGGGAATCCGACTGCCGACTGCGGCAGCGGCGGCGCCAACGTGTGGCCGCGAAGCGTCGGAACCTCGGAGTCCGGCGGGCGCACGCCTTGGGACGACCATTCGTCGAGATCGGTCCAAAGCGCCCGTTCCACCGGTGCGGGATCCAGCGGATCGAGAAACTGCTGGCAAGAGCCCTTCTTCGTGGGATCGCCCGCGCTGGCGTGCTGCGCGCTCGACAGCAGATACAATCGCGTCAGCGGATGATCTGGCAGATCGAACCGGCCGGTCGGATCGGTGCTCATCAGCGAGGCGGCCTTTACCCAATACTCATTGGCCGAATAAAACTCCAGTGCCAACGGACAGGTGTTGGTCTGTTCGCATTTCTTGTACCGCCAATCGCTCGTGAGCGAAATCGGATCGAACGTCGGCACGTTTGCGAACGGATAGAGGCCCTCAAGATAGAGCTCTTCCTGGCGATTACGCTCGGTGCGCTTGGTCTGCGACCACCGATAGTTCATGTTGAGGCCGTCGCCGGCCCCGACCCACTGCAGCATGCCGTCGAAGACTTTTCGATGATGCTCATCCTCATTGAAGCCGAGATGGACGAAGTCATTGAGGGTCCGCGCGGGTTGCGACAGCGTGTACGTGTAGATACGCCGAATGTAGTTACCGAGCGGGTTCGATGTTCCAACGTCATCGGCGCTTGAATAACGGAGAAAGGAATTGAAGTCGCGGATAACCGCCAGACCCAAACCATTTACTGTCGGGTTCTTCGCAACATAAGAGAATTCGTAGATGTCTTGGGGGACAAAGGGCCCCGGTACCAGCTTAATCGCCGTATTGGTCGAGTCCGTATAGGCCCAGCCGGTGCTTGGAATTGTCTGCTTATCGACCGGTGGCAGAGCGTCCAGATGCACGCGATGGGTCAGTACCGCTGCGCTTTGATCGCCTGAAGCAGCCGGATAAGCCAATGTGTAAGAATTTACTGCGCTTGTCTGTACGATGTATTCGTAACCTGGACCAGTGAGCGTCGCATTACCCGAACCATAAGCAACCGGCATCGAGGTAAGCGGCGTACCAACTGATGCAAAGCCTGCCGCTGACCCGTTCAAATTCGTGGGGCTGGTCGGATCGCCCTCGTATTCCCAACCACTCCACACCGTTGTGTAGCCACGTGTCCACAGAAAAGAGTCCGCGAGAGTGGCCGGATCAACGATAGAGGCCGGATCGCTGGGGGTTGGGAAACTCGGTGTGTTATTCATCA
>Ga0335081_10007500_pt1 | contig 17447 bp, 13 predicted proteins | sample Lox_Sample_35_FD_206713 | JGI IMG/M metagenome (GOLD analysis project Ga0335081, IMG submission 206713) | Soil microbial communities from Loxahatchee National Wildlife Refuge, Florida, United States - Lox_Sample_3.5 | ecosystem: Environmental > Terrestrial > Soil > Wetlands | place: USA... | reverse complement strand
AGAGCCGGGCATGAAGGTGTTGGCGCGCAACGCCCAGTCGATCGCCGCTTGGCCGTGGCCCAGTTCGAGCTCCGCTTCGGCGGCGAACAAATACCAATAGCCGGTCGTCGGATCGTTCGGCGTCGCGGCACGAATGGTTTGCACGATTTTCTCCAGCCCCTTTTCAGGCTCACCGCTTCGCACCAGCACATCGCCGATCTGGCCCTGCGCAGGCAAGAAGCTCGGATTGAGCTCGAGACAGCGCTGCAGCGAGCGCATGCTCGCCTGGTATTGGTGGCGATGTTTCTGCAGCAGCGCCAAGCTGTACAGCGCGGACACCGAGTTTGGAAACTTGGCCAATGCCGCGTTCAACGTCCGCTCGGTCTCGCCGAGATCGGCCGGCGTATCGAGGTCGACGAAGTTCATCACCGCGATGATGCGGGCCCGCGCGGCCGCGAGCAGCGCCGGCTGGTAGTGCGGATTGCGCTGCAAGGCGTCGTCGAACGATTTCAGGGCGGCGGTTATGTTTTCCTTGTTGCTGCCATTCTGCAAGTCCAGATAGCCGCGCGCGACCAGCTCTTGGACGGTGAGTTGCTCGCTTGGCTTGGCGCGCAATCCGAGCGCGGCGCGCCGGTCGATCTCGATTGCCAGCGCGCGGGCGATCCCCCGCGCCGCATCGTCGGCAACCAGCATCGGGTTGTCACGGTTGCGCTCGAGATAATCGGACCGGACGTTGGTCTGCGTCGCGGTATCGACCAGCTGAAAATCTATTTTCACAGCGTTGTCGCGGCCTTGAATATGACCGACGACCGCATATCGCACGCCGAACTCCGCCAACAGGTTCGCGTCCGTCGGACGATCGCGATAGAGCTCCGATGTCGGCTCCGCGATCACCCGCAGATTGCCGAAGCGGCTCAGGTAACCGATGACGTCATGGGTGAGGGCTTGGGCAAACGCGCGATCGTCCGCTTGCGCGGGGTTTTGGGCGGCGAATGGCAGAACCGCGACCGCCTGATTCGTGGCGGCGAAAGGCAAAGCCGGATCGCGCAGGCTCGCTTTCAATCCGGTCGGCTGCAACGCCAACTTCGGTCCATTGACCAGGCCGAGCACGGCGAACGTGCCGATCGCGGCGCTGACGACGATTGCTGCCGCGGTGACGAGCGGCTGGCGATGCCAAAACCGCGGTGTCGCCGGCTCCCGATTATCGGACCGTGGCGTGACCGTGAACGCAGCCGGTGTCGCGGCAATCGCAACCGCGCCGGTCGGCCGTACCGGCAAAAGCGCAGTCGCGTTGGGCACATCGGCGCATCGGCTGGTGCCGGGCGTCTCGGCCTCCAGGATCGGCGCCGGCTCAAAATCGCCGCGCTTGATCGCGTCGATCAAGGCGCGTGTGGCCGGTTCGGGCGCAATGCCGAGTTCGCCGTTCAGGAAATCCGTCAGCAACTTCGCCTTGCTCAGCGCCGCGTCGCGACCGCGATGCCGCACCGATAGCTCGATCACGATGCGCTGCCGATCCTCGCGCGTCGGATCGAGTGCAACCAAACGCTCGGCGGCGGCAATGGCGCGATCGCCGTCGCCATCGTCATCTGCGATGTGACAAAGCGCGGCGAAGACGCCCGCTGCCGCGATCGCAAGCCGATCGCTCTCCTGGCGATGCCAGACGCTGAATTCCTCTGCGTCCATAACGCCATCCGACAACAACGACCCCTGCCAAAGCTCCGCGGCTCGCGCGAGATCGTCAGGCCCAGCCGAGCCGGCAAGCGACAGGAAGGTCCGTGCATCCACGGTGACAAGATCGGGCCGCAGCCCCACCGTCTCGCGATCCACCGTGAGGATTTCAGAGGCCAGGGACAAATCGCGGCGCAACGAGATGAGGCATTGGCGCAGGCTGTGGCGCGCCAGCATATCAGGGTGGTCACCCCAAAGCAGCGTCGCGAGCGCCTCGCGCCTGGCCTGCTGGTTCGGCTGCATGGCCAGGTAGGCGAGCAGGGCTCTCGCCTTTTTCGATCGGACCGAAATCGCAATCGCTCGCCCCACGTTCGCCTCCAGGGCGAACGCTCCGAGCAAACGTAATGTGACGCCGGTGAATTTGGACATCGATTCCGGCACCGCTGAATAATCGCAGCTATTTTTATCACTCCTACCGCCCGCGCACCACCTTCAGTGTGCTCGATCGAGGCTAAGCACCTCGTTAGTCAAGGGTTTCCCTCTGACGCGGCAATGACGCTGCGTTGACCCCCGCCGTGCCATCGTCGACGCCAACCTGGATGCCGCGACGGAACCCATGACGGCCAACGGCAGACTTGAAGCAGCGCTCGGATTGCACCGGTTCGGTTTCGGGCCGGTTTCAGGCTCGATTGCCGCCATCGCGGACGACCCCCGCGGCGCGTTGCTGGCCGATCTGGACCGACCCGGTGCCGGGCTGGTGACTGCGGCGCATCTGCCCAACAGCGCCCAGGCGGCGCGCGCCTTTTTCGATTTCAACGCCGAGCAGCAGGCGAAGCAAAAGCTTGCGCAACGCGCCAAGCAGGCTGCGGCGCCGACCGGGATGGCTCCCGCCATGGCCGGCGACGACGCGGCGACGTCAACGGGTGCGCAGTCCTCGCAACAGGGCGCAGGTCAAAATCAGGTGAACCAGCCGCCCGGACTGGGCGTGCAACTCGTGCAGAACGAGGCCGCGGTTCGCATGGCGGCGGCCGTCGGTGCCCAGATCGGTTTCGTCGAGCGCCTTGTCTGGTTCTGGTCCAATCACTTCTGCGTTTCGACCGATCGTATGATCTCCATGGCGGGCGCCTACGAGCGCGAGGCGATTCGTCCGCACGTGCTTGGCCGCTTCGTCGACATGTTGCTCACGGTCGAGAGCCATCCGGCCATGCTGTTCTACCTCGACAACTTCGCATCGATCGGGCCGAACTCGGTCGCCGGCATCAACCGTGACAAGGGACTCAATGAGAATCTCGCCCGGGAGATTCTTGAGCTGCATACCCTTGGCGTTCGTAGTGGCTACAGCCAGTCCGACGTCACGACCTTCGCCAATGTGCTCACCGGCTGGACCTTCGTGGGCACCGGCGTGCCCGGCCACGGCGGCGAATTCGCCTTCGCCAAGCGCCTGCACGAGCCGGGCGAGCAGATCGTGCTCGGCAAGCACTATCCTGATGTCGGCGTCGAGCAGGGCCGCGCCGTACTCGCCGACCTCGCGCGTCATCCGGCGACGGCGCAGCACATCGCGCAGAAATTCGCCCGGCATTTCGTCGCCGACGAGCCGCCGCCCACCCTGGTCGGCAAATTGCAGAAGAACTTTGTCGACAGCGACGGCGATCTGAAGGAGCTTGCCAGGACACTGATCACGGCCGAGGAATCCTGGACGCTCGATCGCACCAAGCTCAAGCGTCCGTCGCTCTGGCACGTGGCGATGCTGCGCGTTGCGGGTGCGCGTGGCGTAGTCGGCCGTTTCATGAACGCCCAGGCGCTGCTCGCCGAGCCGCTATGGCGTCCGCCCGCGCCGAACGGCTTCTCTGATTATGCGTCGACGTGGCTCGACGGTCTCGCGCAACGCATCGACATCGCCAACAACTTCGCCGGCCGGGTGGCGGAGCGGCTCGATCCGGTGGCGTTGGTCGAGGAAGGACTTGGGCCTCTGGCTTCGGCGCCGACACGCGAGGCAGTGGCGCGCGCGGAAAGCCGCGCCCAGGCGCTGGTTCTGCTGCTGATGGCGCCGGAGTTTCTGCGGAGCTAAGTCATGACGCAAGTTTTCATACCATCGCGGCGCAAATTGCTGCTCGGTTCGGCGACGCTGTTCGCCTGGGCGCACTTGCCGAAGCTTGCGCGGGCCGGAGGTCGCGATCCGCGCTTTCTCGCCATCGTGCTGCGCGGCGCGCTGGACGGCCTCGCCGCTGTGGCTCCAGTCGGCGACCCGGATTGGGTGTCGCTGCGCGGCGACGATGCGCTGACGCTGGACGGCAAGACGCCGGCGCTCAAGCTCGATGACTTCTTCGCCCTCAATCCGGGCATGCCTAATCTGCACCGCATGTTCGCGGCCAACGAGGCGATCATCGTCCATGCCGCAGCCACCTCGTACCGCGAGCGGTCGCACTTCGACGGCCAGGATGTGCTCGAAAGCGGACTGGAGAGGCCGACGCCGATGGCAACCGGTTGGCTCAACCGGTTGCTCGCGGGCCTTTCGCCCGAAGGCCAAGTTGCGCAAGACAAATCGAACGGCAGCCGCCTCCTTGGCGTTGGGCCGGTGACGCCGTTGGTCGTGCGCGGTCCGGCGCCGGTGCTGCCATGGTCGCCGCGGCGAACGCTGCCGGCGAGCGACGACACGGTCACGCGATTGCTCGAGCTTTATCGTCACACCGATCCCGCCTTCGCGCGCGTCATCGAAGGACGCACGCGCCTGACGACGATTGCACAAGCCAGCGGCATGGAACAGAAACCGAACGGTCCGCTGGCTGGCTTCGACATGGCGCAGTTGCGCGCTTATTTTGCCGACGCCGTCGGTACCGCCGCGAAGTTCTTGGCTCAACCGGACGGTCCACGCGTCGGTGCGTTGGCGGTCGGCGGCTGGGATACCCACTACAACGAAGGCGTCGCCACCGGCCAGCTGGCACAGCTTCTGGGCGCCCTCGATGCCGCGCTCGGCGCCGCGCGGGACAACATGGGGCCGGCGTGGCGGGAGACCGTTGTGGTACTCGCCACCGAGTTCGGCCGCACCGCGCGCATCAACGGCACCAGCGGCACCGACCACGGCACCGGTACCGTCATGCTGCTTGCCGGCGGGGCGCTCAAGGGCGGTCGCGTGATCGCCGATTGGCCCGGATTGAAGGCGGCGAGCTTGCTGGAGAACCGTGACCTCAAGCCGACGACCGACGTGCGCGCCGTGCTGAAGGGGTTGCTGAAGGATCACTTGCGTGCTGACGACCGCGCGCTCGCCACTGACGTGTTTCCGGGCAGTGAGAATGTGAAACCGGTCGCCGGACTGATCGCGACGGCCTGACCGCACATTAACGGGGGATGGCTGCGGCTCGCAGCAACGGTCATTTCGGCTGAACGATGACCGGCATGGCCGCGAGCTTGGCGAGGACGTGGCAGCGGCGCCGGATCGGCACCCATTCGTAGAGGAAAATCTCCAGCGGCCGCCACATGGCGACCCAGCCGATGATCAGCATGCCCTCGCCGAAAATGTCCGAGGCCGAATCGCTGCCGAAGGAGTTCGCCAGTTCGCGCAGCAACACGCAGCAGAACAAGAACAGCAGGCCGATGATCAGCGCGATGCGGCCGTCGCGAAACAGCAGGCGGAGCCGCCGGCGCTCGTGGGCCTCGCGGTAAGCGAAGTAGTTGTGGATGGCGTCGGCGAGATTGATGCTGCCGGGGCCGGGCACCTGGTCGGTCGGCAGATGGATGACGAGTGCGATCGGACGGTGCCGCCCGATCTCTTCGGCCGAGCCGACGATATAGTCCTCGGCATCCTGGTCGAGGTCGCGCTCGTGAAACGGCGAGGGGTCGAGCGAGTTGAACAGCTGTGACAGGCGATTGAGGCTGATCTCGATCCTCGCCTCGTCGCCGTCAGTGGCATGAATTGTGGGCTCGGCCATGATGCGGGATTGTTTTCCCGGCGCGCCGACGTGTCAAATGGCCAGCCGATCAGACGGCCGGCCCTTTAGGCGTCGCGCGCGCTCGGCCGCGCGATCAGACCGAGCTCGCGCAACGCCAACACCGAGGTGGCGAGTAGAAAGGGAATGACGAAATAGATCACGCGAAAGGTCAGCAGCGCCGCCAGCAGTTCCTCCTTGCCGAATTGCGGCAGGCCGAGCAGCAGCGCCGCCTCGATGACGCCGAGGCCGCTGGGGACGTGACTGACGGTGCCGAGCAGCGTTCCAGTGACGAAGATGATGAGCACCGGCACGAAGCCGACCGCAGGATCCGGTGGCAGCAAGGTGTACATGGCTAGCGTTATCAGCGTGAGATCGGCAGCACCGATGCCGATTTGAAAGAGCGTCAAGCGTGCGCTCGGCAGCACGAGCCGCCAATTGGCGTAGCCGACCGCCCGCGGCCGCGCCGCGAGCCAGGCCAGGTAACAGGCGATACCGAAGAGCGCCGTTAGCCCGATCGCCCGGTTGATCCACACCGGGAGGTGGTCGACCACGCTTGCCGTCCCCGGCGCATACGACACGGCGCCGCCGAGCACGAAGGCATTGCCGAGCCAGAACGTCATGCCAGTCACAAAGGCGATCTTTGTGACGTCAAGAACGCCCAGGCCCCAGGGCGAATAAATGCGAAGCCGCACCAGGCCGCCGGTCAAGGTCGCGGCACCGAGCGAATGGCCGATGGTGTAGCTCGTGAAGCTCGCCAGCGCCGCGACGTAAAGCGGCACCGCTTGCCGGCCGATGATGCGCAGCGCGAAGACGTCGTACAAGGTGAGCGTGACGTAGCCGGCGACAGTAAACGCGCCCGCAACGACGATGTTGCGCATGGGCTGGGCCAGGAATGCCGCAGCGACCTTGCCCAGATCGATATCGCGCAACAGCCGCCAAAGGACGATGCCGGCAAGGGTGACGATCAGAAGACTGAACGCCGCGCTGAGCCATCGGCCGCCGAATTTTCCGCCGACGGTCCACGCGCTGGTGCTCACGTTTGTTGTCGACCTGCTGCAATAAACGACGGCTTCGCCCGGCACGGCGGTCGGACGAATCGCGACCGCAACTTTTCATTTGTTTGTAACAGCCATGTAACGAACGACAAGGAGAAACGTTCCGAGAAAGCGACTGCCGTCACATTGCTGAGACATGAAATGGCAATGGTTGTCGCATGCGAATCGACAACATGAAGGCCGCTGAGCGGCGAAAGGCGGCCTGATGCGAATCCTCGTCGCGACGGACGCGTGGCGTCCCCAAGTCAACGGCGTGGTTCGGACATTGAATTCGCTCGCACGCGCCGCCGCCAAGCTCGGCGTGACCGTCGAGTTCCTGTCTCCGGACGGCTTTCCATCGTTTCCGGTGCCGACCTATCCCGGATTGCGGCTTGCAATGCCGAGCCGGCGCAAGATCGCCGCGCGCATCGACGCGGCTCGCCCCGACGCCATCCATATCGCGACCGAAGGACCGATCGGCTTTGCGGTGCGCGCCTATTGCCGGCGCCATGGCCGGCCCTTCACCACCAGCTATACGACGCGGTTTCCCGAATACATCTCGGCGCGGTCGCCGATTCCGGAAGATTGGATTTACGCAGTGTTGCGTTGGTTCCACTCGGCCGCGACCGTGACCATGGTGGCGACGCCGTCGCTCACGGCGGAACTCGGCGAACGCGGCTTTGGCAATATCGGCACATGGACGCGGGGCGTCGACGTCGAGCTCTTCCATCCGGAGCGTGCCATCGATCTCGGCTTTCCGCGGCCCATCTTCATGTCGGTCGGCCGGATCGCCGTCGAAAAAAACCTTGAGGCGTTCCTTTCGCTCGATCTGCCGGGCACCAAGGTCGTTGTCGGCACCGGCCCGCAGGAAGCCGAGCTGAAGCGTAAATTTCCCGAGGCGAAATTCCTCGGCATGCTCGACAACGGCATTCTCGCGTCTCATCTTGCCGCCGCCGACGTCTTCGTGTTTCCGAGCCGCACCGACACGTTCGGCATCGTGCAGCTCGAGGCGCTGGCGAGCGGAGTGCCGGTTGCAGCCTATCCGGTCACCGGGCCGAAGGACGTGCTGGCCGATCATCCGGTCGGTGTTCTGCGCGAGGATCTGCACGCCGCCTGCATGGAGGCGTTGACGCTCTCGCGCGAGGCCTGCCGCGCCTTTGCGCTCAACTATTCGTGGGAAAACAGCGCGCGCCAGTTCATCGGGCATGCCCGCAAAGTCGCGATCGGCAACGGCCCCATGCCGGAGCTGTGCGAACCGATCACCGAGACCGCTCAAATCTGAGAACCAAGCCTGAGCAGGACGCCCCAAGGCGGCGCAACAACAGAAGGGTCAAGCATGAGCACGCTTTCCGCCACCGATATCGATACCCAGACCATCACCAAGGCCTATGCGCGCTGGGCGCCGGTCTACGACCTTGTCTTCGGCGCGGTGTTCGAGCGCGGTCGCCATGCGGCGGTCGCGGCGGCTGCGCGTGTCGGCGGGCGTCTCCTCGAGGTCGGCGTCGGAACCGGCATCTCTTTGCCGCTCTATTCGCGCGACTTGAAAATCTACGGCGTCGATATTTCCGAGCCGATGCTGCGCAAGGCGCACGAGCGCGTCGCCGAGTTCGGGTTGACCAATGTCGAAGGACTCAAGGTGATGGATGCCGAGCATCTGGAGTTTCCCGACGCCTCGTTCGACGTCATCGTTGCCCAATACGTCATCACCACCGTGCCGCACCCGGAAGCGACGCTCGATGAATTCGCCCGCGTGCTCAAGCCTGGCGGCGAGATCATTCTGGTCAGCCGCGTCGGTGCGGAAGCCGGGTTGCGGCGCTCGCTGGAGCACTGGTTTCAGCCGGCGGCGCGCAAGCTTGGCTGGCGCACCGAGTTTTCCTTCGAGCGCTACGAACAATGGGCGTCGCGCACCGTGGGCGTCACTCTCGTCGAGCGGCGCGCCGTGCCGCCGTTCGGGCATTTCTCCTTGATCCGCTTCGCCAAGGAGGATGGCGGCGCGCGCGCGACCGGCACGTCGCCTCCTGCGATGCGCGCCGCGAGCTGACGCAAGGCGTCTTCACAACCGAGCTGCGGCGTTCACACGCCTGTCACAATGAATCTCTGTCACAGGGGATTCATCGAATCGCCATACCGACATCGGCAACCGCACCGACGGGGGAGATTAATGGAAAGTTTTCTCGAGGCTTTGCGCACCCAGCGCTGGGACGACCACCGCTACTATCACCACAGCCGCATCAACCAATCGCTCCACTTCGTCAGTGCGGTCAGCTTTCTGTTCTCCTATGTGATGATCTTCAAGGACCCGGCGATCTCGGCGCTGGCCGGATGGCTGGTGGCGATGACGACGCGGCAGACCGGGCACTTCTTCTTCGAGCCGAAGGACTACGACACGGTCAACCAGGCAACCCACGAGCACAAGGAAGAGATCAAGGTCGGCTACAACCTGCGCCGCAAGGTGGTGCTGCTCAGCATTTGGGCGGCATCGCCGCTGTCGCTCTATTTCAGCCCGAGCTTCTTCGGCCTGCTCACGCCGGCCAACAGCAAGACCGAGTTCGTGCGCCAGGTCGCGATGGTCTGGCTCGGGCTCGGCGTCGGTGGCGTGCTGTTCCGCACCGTGCAGTTGTTCGTCATCAAGGACGTGCAGACCGGCCTGGTGTGGGCCACCAAGATCCTGACCGATCCATTCCATGACATTAAGCTCTATCACAAGGCGCCGCTCGCCTTGCTGCGTGGCGAGCTGATCGATCCCGAGATCGGACTGCATCATTGGGACGAGGAAGAGGCCGAAGAGGCTCCGCGGCCAACCTGAAAACGGCGGCGCATCTCGGTCTTTCGTCAATGAGCGCGCGGTTGGCGCGAAGCAAACAGCCGGCGGATGATCATCTCCTTGATGATCGTCCGCTTGATCGACTTGTTGGTCAGCGCCGGACCATGCCACCACCAGCCGTCACGCTCCATGGCCTTGACGGCAGCGACGAAGCGGTCGGCTACCGCGTCGAAATCGGCGTCGGTGTAATTGAGGCTGAAGATCAGCCGCGCGGTGCCGACCCAGCTCAGCGCCAGGCCCTCGGCACGCAGGTAGTATTGCAGCATCCAATTGTAGCGCGACGGTCGCGTGTAACAGACCACCCACAGCGCCGACATGTTGGCGATTTCGACCGGCATGCCTTCGTCGGCGAGGCGCTTATTGAGCCGCCGGGCGCGCGCGTTCCAGGTGTCGTCGAGGTTTTTGTACAGCGCCTGCATCGGCGGCGTGCGCAAGGCATGCAGGAACTCGTTCATCGCTGCCATGACGTAAGGGTGGGAATTGAACGTGCCGCGGGCAAAGCAGATGTCGGCCGGGCGGTCGTCACGGAACCGCTTCATCAGATCCTTGCGCCCGCAGACCACGCCGATGGGCAACCCGCCGCCCAGTGTCTTGCCATAAGTGACGAGATCGGCGCGAACGCCGAAATACTCCTGGGCGCCGCCAGGCGCGAGCCGGAAGCCGACGAACACCTCGTCGAAGATCAACACGATGCCGCGCTCGCTGCACACCTTGCGCAGCCGCGCAAGCCATCGGGTGTAGGCGTCCTTGTCGAAGCGCGACCAGCGCGTGCTGTCGACGAGTGCCGAATCCGTCGGTGCCGGCGCGTTCGGGTGCAGGCCCTGCTCGGGATTGACCAGCACGCAGGCGATATCGCGCCGCGTGCGCAGCACGTGCAGCGTCTCCTCGGACATGTCGGCGAGCGTGTAGGTGTCGCGCGCTGGCAGCGGATTGCCGATGCCCGGCTGCACGTCGCCCCACCAGCCGTGATAGGCGCCGCAGAAGCGCACCACGTGGCTTCGCCGGGTGTGATAGCGGGCAAGCCGCACCGCCTGCATCACCGCTTCGGTGCCCGACATGTGGAACGAGACTTCGTCCTGCCCGGAAATCTCCTTGAGCAGCTTGGTGTTCTCGATGGTCAGCGGATGGTAGGCGCCGAGCACCGGCCCGAGGGCGTGCACCCGTGCCGCGCCGCGCTCGATGGCATCCTTGTAAAAGTCGTAGCCGAAGACGTTGACGCCATAGGAGCCCGCGAGATCGTAGAAGCGATTGCCGTCGAGGTCGGTGACGGTAACGCCATCGCTTGCCTGCAGGAGCGCGCCGGTCGGCAGATTGGCGCGCATCATGCGGCTGAACTGAAATGGCACCCGGTAGGCGCCGGTGAACTGCAGATCCGAAATGGCCTCCGCGGCCTCAGCGCTGCTACGGATCGTCTCCGCAAAGCGCGTCTTGTAGAGGTCCGAAAGCCGGGCGAAGCCGGCGCGGCGCAGGCCAACGATTTCGGCGGACGCGCCGTCGGCGCTGAAGAAACGCTTCTCGTCGTATTCGTAGTGGGGCAGGGCAGCGGCGAGCCGCCGCGCCATGCGGGCGTGACCGGCGAGCGAGCGGTGCTTGGCCTGGGACAGTTCGAGTCGCCGGCCGAGCGTCACCATGGTGGTCGCAAGCGCGGCGGTGCCGGCGCCATAAAGGGCGAAAGTGGTGGCGGCCCATTCCATCGAATCGCGGTGTACCCGCGCCGTTTTACAGTGCCATGACGGTCCGCACGCAGATTTGGCGTCTGCTGGGGCAGGAGGACCTCAATTTCCTGCTCACCAACCGCATTCCGCGGCGGCTCCTGACCCAATTTGTCGGCTGGCTCAGCCAGATCGAGCGACCACTCGTTCGCGACGTCTCGATTGGGCTGTGGCGGCTGTTCTCCGATGTTGATTTGCGCGACGCCAAGACAACGCAATTCCGCAGCATGCACGATTGCTTCACCCGCGCGCTCAAGGAGGGCGCGCGGCCGATCGACGGCAGGCCCGACATTCTGGTGAGTCCGTGCGATGCCATTGTCGGCGCCTGCGGCGCCATCGCCGGCACAAAGCTCTATCAGGCGAAGGGCTTTCCCTACTCGCTGGAAGATTTGCTGTGCGATCCCGATCTGGTCGAGACCTACCGTAACGGTCGCTATGTGACCTTGCGCCTGACCGCGGGCATGTATCACCGCTTCCACGCGCCGCACGACTGCCACGTTGATCGCGTCATTTACGTGTCCGGCGACACCTGGAACGTCAATCCCATTGCGCTCCAGCGCATCGAACGGCTGTTCTGCAAGAACGAGCGCGCGGTGATACGGACCACGCTGGCCAACGGCGACCATGTGACGCTGGTCCTGGTGGCGGCCATTCTGGTCGCCAGCATCCGGCTGCACTTTCTCGATGTTGTCTTGAACCTCAAGCATCGTGGGCCACACGACATTGCCTGCGATGCCGCGTTCCGCAAAGGCGACGAGCTTGGCTGGTTTCAGCACGGCTCGACCGCGATCGTGTTTGCGCCGGAAGGTTACGCCTTGTGCGACGACATCCGGGACGGCACGCGGGTTCGCGTCGGCGAGCCGTTGATGCGGCTGCCGTGACGAAGCTCAGCCGGCTTTCTGCTGCGGCGCCGTCGCGTCGTCGAGTTCCTTGGCATGCAGGAAGGCGGGGCGGCTGCCGAGCCGCTGCCAAAACCGCTCGAATGCCGGGCGCTTCTCGATGGTATTGAACATCATGCCGAAACCGAGATGCGCGCCGACATAGAGATCAGCGGCGGTAAAGCTGTTGCCGACCAGATATTCGCTCTTCGTCAGAGCGTCCTCGAGCGTCTTCAGCACCAGACCGATATTGCCGTAACCCATCATCCGCTCGCGCTCCGGCGGCACCACCACGCCGATCGCTTTGTTACTAGCCGCCGCCTCGAGTGGCCCGGCGGCGAAGAACATCCAACGATAATAAGGGCCGCGCAGGCGATCTCCGGACGGTGGTGCCAAGCGCGCTTGCGGAAACGCATCGGCGAGGTAGGCGCAAATCGCCGGCGTCTCGGTGACTACGACGTCGCCGTGGCGCAGCGCCGGCACCTTGCCCATGGGATTGATGGCAAGATAGGCGGGCGACTTCATTGTGGAGGCATAGTCGACGATCTCGGTCTTGTAGGGTTGGCCGACTTCTTCGAGCATCCATCGCGCGATCCGGCCGCGCGACATCGGATTGGTGTAAAGGGCGAGTTCGTCGGCCATGGCTGATCTCCTCGGGGGTTGGCGCGCGGATTCATCCCGATGTGGCGGCCGCTCGGTCGGCCGTCAAGATGCGAACTATTTCGACGCTGTCATGGGGGCGCCGCAAAGCGGCCGTGATCATTGGCTCCAGGAGCGATCAATCCGGCGCGCGCAGCCGGTAGCCGATTCCGGTCTCGGTGAGAACATATTGCGGCCGCTCGGGATCGGCTTCGATCTTTTGTCGCAGCTGGCGCACATACACGCGCAGATATTGCGCGTCGGTCAGATCGTCCCACAATTCGCCCAGCAGAAATTTGTGGGTGAGCACCTTGCCGGCGTGCTGCACCAGGACGCGCAGCAAGTCGTATTCCTTCGGCGAGAGTTTGACATCCTTGTCGCCGACCTTGACGATGCGGCGCACCAGATCGACCGAGAGATCGCCGACCCGGAAGATCGGTCGCTCGCCGTGGGTCTGCAGTTGATGCCGCAGCGCGGCGCGCATGCGGGCGAGCAGTTCGTCCATGCCAAATGGCTTGGTCAGATAATCGTCGGCGCCGAGATCGAGCGCCTGCACCTTGCCGGCTTCATCGCCGCGGCTCGACAGCACGACGATCGGAACGCTCTCGTTGCGGGCGCGAATGGTGCGCAGCAGATCGAGACCTTGGATGTCGGGCAGGCCGAGGTCGAGAATGATGAGATCGGGCGACTTGCCGAGCAGTTCCAGCGCGGTCTTGCCGTTCGGCGCTTCGAGGGTTTGGTAGCCCTGAGCGTTCAAGCCCATGCGCAACAGCTTGCGGATCGGCGGCTCGTCGTCGATTACCAACACGTTGAGGGGCGTGGCGCTCATGCGGCGGCGTCCAGGCGCGGCTGTTCCTGCGGTATCGGCAGCGTGATCGTGAACACGGCGCCCTGGCGGTCGCGGCGGTTCGCCGCCTCGATCCGGCCGCGCATGGCCTCGATGAAGCCGCGCGAGATGGCAAGCCCGAGCCCGGTGCCGGGCCGCACCTGATCCGCCTTTTGCACGCGATAGAATTTATCGAAGATGTGCTCAAGCTCGACCGGCGGAATGCCTTCGCCCTCGTCGATGACCTGCAGCGACACCGAATGCGCATCGCGCCAGGTGCGGATGAGGATGGTGGTGCCGGCGGCCGCGTATTTGGCGGCATTGTCGAGCAGGTTGAACAGCGCCTGCTCGAACAGCACGGCGTCGATCCGCACCATCGGCATGTCGGCTGCGAGATCGAGCAGCACCGCATGGCTCTGCAGGATTTTCGTGGCGCGGCGCAACGTGGCGCCGACGATTTCCGACAGATCGTGCGGTGCGAGCTTCGGCGCCACCGCGCCGGATTCGAGCTTGGTCATGTCGAGCAGATTGGCGATGAAGCGGTTGAGGCGCTCCGACTCGTCGATGATCGTCGCCAACAGCTCCACCTTCTCGGCATCGGTCAGTTTGTCGGCGAGGTCGCGCAGCGTGCCGGCGGAGCCGAGCACCGAGGCAAGCGGCGTCTTCAGGTCGTGGGAGATCGACGTCAGCAGCGCCGCGCGTAGCCGCTCGGTCTCGGCGGTGCGCTCGACCCTATCCATGTCCTCGACGAGGCGCACCCGCTCGATGGCGAGCGCGCCCTGATCCATCAGCGCGTCGAGGAGCCGGCGCTGATCGGGCGTCAGCAGCGGCCCGGGCTTGTCGCTGTCGATACCGACGACGCCGATGGCGCCGCGCCCGGTATGCATCGGTAGGAACAAGCGCTTGGCGCCGGGCAGGGTGTCGGAGCCGCGGCCGGCGGCACGATCGTTCTCCCAGGTCCAGCGCGCCGCGGCGAGGTCGGCCTCGTCGAGGGTGTCTTCGGGTGGATAGCCGGCTTTCACCTCGATCGATCTGTTGCTCGGCAACAGCAGCACCACGCGCACCTTCAGCATCAAGGCGGTCTGATAGGCGGTCGCCCACAGCACGTCGTCGAGCGTGCCGGCGCCGGCAAGCTTGCGGCTGAACGCGTACAGCGCATCGACGGCGCGGACCCGGCCCTGCGCAGAGACCGTCTGCATGCGGCTGCGCGCGCCGACATTGGAGACGATGAGGGCGACGATGGTGAACAGGGCAAAGGCCGCGATATTGTGCGGATCGGCGATCGTCAGCGTGTAGATCGGCGGCAGGAAGAAGAAGTTGTAGGCAAGCGCGGAAGCAAGGCTCGCAAACAGCGACGGCCAAAGGCCGAAGCGCACGGCGACAGCGACCACGGCGGTGAGGAACACGAGGTCGACGTTTTCGACGCCGATCCAATAGTTGACCAGCTCGCCGCACCCGAGCGCGACCGCTACCGCGGCCAGCGCGATTCCGTAGGGACGCGGATCGTAGGCGCCCCGCTCGTCGGAGGTGTCGACGGTCTTTTTCGGAATAGGCTCGCCGGTGAGCTGATCGCCGGCGATGACGTGGACGCTGATATTGCCGGAGCGGCGCACCAGGTCGTGGACCACCGAGCCGTGCACCATCTCGAACCAGCGCGAGCGAGTCGACTTGCCGATGATGATCTGGGTGACGTTATGGGCGTGCGCATAGCCGATGACGTCGTCGGCGATGGCGTGGTCGCCGGCCGGAATAGTGACGGCTTCGCCGCCGAGCGCCTCGGCAAGGCGCAAGGTGTCGGCGATGCGATCGCGCTCTTCTTCGTTGAGCTGCAGGCTGCGGCGGCCTTCGACATAAAGCGCGGTCCACGGCCCGTGCAGGCGATCGGCGAGCCGCTTGGCGTAGCGCACTAGGCTCGCGGCGCGGCGATCCTCGCTGATGCAGACCACGATGCGCTCGCCGGCCGCCCACGGGCCCTGAATGGCGCGGGCCTGCATCTCGCTTAGGAGCTGCTCGTCGACCCGCTCGGCGGTGCGGCGCAGCGCGAGCTCGCGCAGCGCCGTCAGATTGGCAGGCGAGAAGAAATGCTCCAGCGCGCGCTCGGCCTGCTTCGGGACGTAGACCTTGCCCTCTTTGAGGCGCTGGATCAGGTCGCCGGGCGTCAGATCGATCAGTTCGACGGCATCGGCGCGATCAAACACCGCATCCGGCACGGTTTCGCGCACGCGCACATGGGTGATTTGCGCGACGACGTCGTTGAGACTGTCGATGTGCTGGATATTGACCGTGGTGTAGACGTCGACGCCGTGGTTCATCAGCTCTTCGACGTCGAGGTAGCGCTTGGGATGCCGGCTGCCTTCGGCGTTGGTATGGGCAAGCTCGTCGACCAGGACAATCTGCGGCCGCCGCGCGATCACGGCGTCGAGATCGAGTTCGGTCAGCGTCTGGCCCTTGTAGTCCACCCGTCGGCGCGGAATGACTTCGAGACCGGCGAGCAGCGCTTCGGTCTCCTGACGGCCGTGAGTTTCGACGATGCCGACGACCACGTCGTAGCCGTCCTTCAGCCGCGCATGGGCTTGCTGCAGCATCTCGTAGGTCTTGCCGACGCCGGGCGCCGCGCCGACGAAGATGCGGAGCTTACCGACGCGGCTTTCCTCGCGACGCGCCGCTTCGAGAAGCGCTTCGGGGGAGGGTCGATGTTCGGAATCGCGCCGCTGGTCCGCCATCGCTCAGTAAATGCGCCTATCCGGCTTTCAATTGGTCGAGCGCGAGATTGAGCAGCAGCACATTCACGCGCGGCTCGCCCAGGAGCCCGAACAGGCGACCTTCCGTGTTGTACACGACAAGCTGGCGGATGCGATTTTCGGGCAGATTCCGTGCCTTGGCAATACGGGGTATCTGAAACAGCGCGGCGTCCGGCGAGATATGCGGATCAAGCCCGCTGGCCGACGTTGTGACGAGGTCGGCCGGCACCGGCATGTTGGGATTTTCCTTTTTCAAGGCGTCGATGTCGCCCTGTACGCGGTCGATCAAGGCCTTGTTCGACGGCCCGAGATTCGAGCCGCCGGAGTTCGCCGCGTTGTACGGCGCTGGCACGGTCTTGGTCGAATCGTTCGGGTCGGGCGCGGTGGTCGCCGACGGCCGGCCATGGAAATACTTGTCGCTGGTGAACGGCTGGCCGATCAAGGCCGAGCCGACCACCGTGCCGTCGCGTTCGATCAGGCTGCCCTGCGCCTGCTTCGGAAACAGAACGCCGGCGATGCCGGTCATTGCCAACGGATAGACGAGGCCGGTGATCAGCGTCAGCGCAACCAGAACGACGATTGCCGGACGGATTTCGCGCACCATGACTTTTCTCCTCAAACCAGATGCAAGGCGCTGACCGCGAGGTCGATGGCCTTGATGCCGACGAACGGAATGATCACGCCGCCGCCGCCGTAGATCCAAAGGTTACGCAGCAGCAGCGGCCCGGCGCCAATGGGCCGATAGCGCACGCCCTTCAGCGACAGCGGAATGAGCGCGATGATGATCAGCGCGTTGAAGATGATCGCTGACAGAATGGCGCTTTCCGGCGTCGCCAGCTGCATGATGTTGAGCGTCTGCAGCTGCGGATAGAAGGCGACGAACATCGCCGGGATGATGGCGAAATACTTCGCCACGTCGTTGGCGATCGAGAACGTCGTCAGCGCGCCCCGGGTCATCAGCAGCTGCTTGCCGATCTCGACGATCTCGATCAGCTTGGTCGGATTGGAATCGAGATCGACCATGTTGCCGGCTTCGCGCGCGGCCTGCGTGCCGGTGTTCATGGCGACGCCGACGTCGGCTTGGGCGAGCGCCGGCGCGTCGTTGGTGCCGTCACCGCACATGGCGACCAGCTTGCCTTTGGACTGCTCGTCACGAATGAGCTTCAGCTTGTCCTCGGGCGTGGCCTGGGCGAGGAAATCGTCGACGCCGGCTTCGGCGG
>Ga0335081_10007497_pt1 | contig 17449 bp, 13 predicted proteins | sample Lox_Sample_35_FD_206713 | JGI IMG/M metagenome (GOLD analysis project Ga0335081, IMG submission 206713) | Soil microbial communities from Loxahatchee National Wildlife Refuge, Florida, United States - Lox_Sample_3.5 | ecosystem: Environmental > Terrestrial > Soil > Wetlands | place: USA... | reverse complement strand
AGTCGGGTCTCGATACCTACTGCACCGCGGGACGCTTCCAGTGGGAATTCATCCAACCCGTCTACGCCGGCGCGATCCAGGCGCAACAGCAGCCGCCGGCGGGCCTGACCGATACCAACACGCACAATATCGGCGCCTACGTCAGGCAGCTTGGCGAACGGTCGACGGATGGCAGGATGCTGGACTACAACTACGCCATGTCGCAAGTGGGCCATGAGATGGGGCATCGCTGGTCCGCATTCGTATCGGCGAAAGTGGGGGACGAAACCATCCGCCTGAGCGATGGCGCCCACTGGCTGCCGGGTCTGCAGGCGCCGGTGGCGTTTCCGTATCAACGGCCCACCGAAGCGTCAGCCATGGGCGGCGGCGTTTGGCAGGACAACTTCGACGGCACGTTCACGCAGTTGGACGATAACTACTACGTGCCGGCGACCGGGTGGTCGTACCTGGACCTGTACCTGATGGGGCTGATCAGCGCGCAGGAAGTGCCGGACTTCTTCATCCTGCGAAACCTGGTTCCAGCCGGCCGGGACCCGCAGGGACGCCCGATATATAAGGCAAACCGGACGAAGATCACCATCCAGGATGTGATTGCTGCGGAAGGGCCGCGGCTGCCGGACGTCTATCATTCGCAGCGGGCGTTCAATACCGGGATGGTGGTGATGGTGGAACGCGGCAAGAAGCCCGGCAAGGAATTGATCGAGCGCGCGAACGGCATACGGCAGCAGTGGATGGATTATTGGTGGAGGACAACCGGCGGAAGGTCGACCATGACGACCAATCCGCGGTGAAGCTCGCAGTTGCCAGGGCCGACGGCTTTCCCGCTCTAGTTTTTCCTCCCCAAACCCGCGTAGAGTTCGCTGACCAACCGTACCGCCCGTTGTTTGGCGTTTTCTCCTTCGGCGGGCAGGATCGGAATATCGGGAACCACGCCTGCAACCTCGTCAGTTCCATCCGCTTTGATGCGGACGCAATTGGGAATGCGGAAGCGCATTTGCGAATTGGGAAGCACCAGCGGGCCGGGATTGTGCATGAATCCACAGCCATCGCCGCCGGTTTTGACTCCAACGATCTTCGCGATGCCGTTGTTCTGCATGACCGCGGCGAACATCTCGGCCGCGGAATAGGTACGGCCGTCGGTCAGCACATATACAGGCCCGGTCCAGGATCCCCAGAGAGGCTCGATGCGCGCTGGCCAGTGTAAGGTTTGGGCGACACTTGAATCGGCCACCGTGCCCGGCGCGAGTACGTCCAGCGGACCGCCCGCGGAACCCGCCCGAACCAATCTGCGGCAGGACTGGCTGCTCCACTGGCGGCGCTCGTGCCAGACCCAATCCACGGGGCACACCTCTTGCGAGAGATTCTCTTTCCCCGCGGCGAACGCAGCGATGGATTCTTCTACCAGCTTCTTGCTTGAACCTGCGGATTCCAGCACGCCGTGCAGGTCGTTGAGCACCTCGTCGAAATATGCCGTGGAAGCTGCCGGGTCTTGCGCCATCCAGAGCGGGGAGGAGTGAACCGGATGACCGGTGAACAGCCGTGCGGCGATATCGCCCGAGTCATCGCCGCCGGAGTTGTTGCCGATGTCCACGATCACCGCGGCGACGCCATCCGCTTTGAACTTCCGCAGGATCTCGGCGAGTGACTGGTACCAGAGCTGTTCGACGGCCCCCCGCAGCGCACCGCGCTTGAATTTGCCGTCAGCACCCCAGACCTCCGTGTGTGTCCACGCCTGCAGGCACAGGCTGGGATGCGTGGCCTCGAAGACCGGAATCCGCACGATGCCGAGGCGCGGGCGGTCGGAGCCGTCCGTCAGCGTCCCGGCGCGAAACGCCTGCGACAGACCGTCGGCAAGCAGGTGAAAGCCGGGCAGGGATTCGAACGGTGTGGAGAACTGCGTATCGTCGCCCACCGCGTAGCCTTGCGCCGCGCACCCGTCAACCGCATTCTGAGACGAGTACACCGGATCGGGGACTCTTGGCGGCTTTGCTGGCAGGGAAGGAGCGGGCGAGGCCAGTTGAGAAAAATGGCCGTCATGAAATGCGGTAACGAAGCCGCGCAGCGCGGCGCGGGCATCCTCGTCATTTGCGGCGGCCTCAAGCGCAGCCATGGTGCGGCGGTCGAGCGCGGGCAGGTCCACGCCGCCCTCGGGCGACCCGAACCAGGCCAGATTGGAATATCGTTTCTCCAGGGCGTGTTTCAGGGCGGCATAGTCCTCGAGCCAGGGAGCACGGTTGAAGCCGGCGGGCTGGGCCATGGCACAGAACGCCGTCAGACAGAGAGCCGCGGCCGGCACGTGCAGCCGGCGCATCCAAGGGTTGGGAAAGGCCATAGGGCTAGTTTAGGGCGAAAAGGTGACCTTTTCTTCCAAGCCGTGGGCGCCACATGCGGAGTTCCGCGATTCTGCCGCTGGCGGCGCGCGTGATGGCGGAGATGCGGAATCGCGATGAATTCGCGCCGCTCGCGCTGGACGGCATCCTGCTGGAACTGGTGGCCGCGTTTGCTCGCGGAGGCGGCCGGCGGTTGACCTTCATCGGAGCAGTCGGCTAATAATAGAGGTGTTAACGTCCCGAAAATACGAAATTGCGGACATAGCTTTGATCGAGGAGTCGTTCATGGTTCGATCTTTCTGCGGCATGTTTGTGGGTCTGGTTGCGCTGGTGGCGGCTCCGTTTGCGTTCGCGCAGGCGGATATCGAAGGGTCGAAGGACTATCCCGGCATCACTCGCATGCCGGGCTACTACATTGCCGACTACAAGGAGACGGCCTTCGATTCCTATACGTTCACGGTCAAGGAAGGCGGCAAGGAAAAGGAGCAAGCGGTCGAAGGGCGCCGCTACGATCTCCGCTACAACCTGAAGGACAATGTCACCCAGCCCAGCCAGCTTCAGGTTGTGCGCAACTACCAGAACGCCGCGCGCGCCGTCGGCGGGCAAGTGCTGTACGATTCCCCCGAAGCCACCACGTTCCGTGTCGCCAAAGGCGGCAAGGAGGTGTGGTTCTCCGTTTCCGTGGGCAACCAGCCTAGCGGCGTTCCCATCTTCATGGTCATCATCGAAAAGGAAGCCATGAAGCAGGACGTGACGCTCGACGCCCAAGCCATGGCCCATGACATCGGCGAGGCCGGCCGGGTTGCCGTCTACGGGATCCTGTTCGATACCGGCAAGTCTGATCTCAAGCCGGAGTCGGCTCCCGCGTTGACGGAAATCGCCAAGCTGCTACAGCAAAACCCCTCGTTGAAGGTCTGCGTCGTCGGGCACACCGACATGGTGGCCGATCTCGCCACGAACATAAAACTGTCACAGGCCAGGGCCCAGTCGGTGGTGAATGCGCTGGTGAGCCAGCACGGTATTGCCGCCGCCCGCTTGATTCCCTACGGCGCCGGCCCCTATGCGCCGGTAGCGTCCAACCGTACCGAAGAAGGCCGGGCGAAGAACCGGCGCGTTGAGTTGGTGGAGATGGCAACCAGGTAACACGCCTCGCCCGCTGGCGGACCAGCGGCGCCAGCCGTGTCGATGAACTGACGCTTCTGTGAAACAACAAGGTCAAGAAGCGGCCGTTCGCTGCTACCGTCTGGCGCGAGGGCAAGTGGTACGCCTCCCGGTTCATCAGGTTGGCAGTCACCATCATCCGCTCCGCCTCGGAACGTTCCATGCAATCCTCCGCGCAGCAGCCTATCGAGGCTGCCGCCGGGCTTCTGCCCGGCGCGGTTCGGCTCGTCAGTTTGCCGCCCCATATCAATGTCACTCTTACATCCGAAGCCCCCTCGGAGCCGCGACCGTGAGGGAGCGGTGAGGCTCCCCCCCAAACCCAATCCACCACTCCAGGACGCAGCTCAACCGTATACTCTGTCAGCGTGAAGCCGCCGACCCTGGAGGACGATGATCCCGTCGCAGTCTACCTTCGCGAATCGACGCAATCCCGCCGCTGAAGAAGGACAATAGAAATTGAACTGTCCCGGCACGTGCGTGCCCAGGATGACCGGGCGGAATCCGCTGGAGCGCACTTGGTGGAAGCGAGCCTCCGCCTCGTTGTCGCCATCCCGCAGCGGTATCGTGACTCCGGCGTGCACCTGCTGGAGCTCACTTCAACGGCGCCGCCACTCCACAAGCGGGCAAACTCGACGCCCGGCTCGGGCGCGAGCCCCTGGCGATTGGCGATCTGATTCTGATCGAAGTTCTCCAGGGTTTTGACGACGACCGCGACTTCATCAAGGCCCGGCGACTCCTGACCTCGCTAACGGTCATTCCCATCGGCGGCCCTGAAATCGCGATCGCGGCGGGCTGGCTGTTTCAACTCTGCATGGCGTATCCTGTGAGGCGGGAGAACCCTGAGGAACCTGTATGATCGGAGCACTGGTAGCCAGGCGAGCTCTGGTTAAGGCCTTCGATGCCTTGAACCACCATGACCTGACGAAGTTCATGTCGGCCTGGCGGGACGACGGAGCCTTCATCTATCCCGGCGACATCCCTGAAAGCGGCGCTTTCAAGGGAAGGAATGCAGTAGAAGCGTGGTTCCGCCGCTTTTTCGAGCAATTTCCAGAGATCCGGTTCAATCTCCGAGACGTCTGTGTTCGCAACCTTTTCGACCTCTCAGGGACCAACGTGGTGGCCGTGCACTGGGATCTCCACCTCACCAATCGGGAGGGAAGGGAAGGTCACAATAGCGGTGTTACGGTGGTCAGCATTGAGCACGGACGGGTATACCTGGTGAAAGACTTTATCTTCGACCTGGGCGAAAATTTCCGGTGCAACTGGAGCGCGGCGTAGGCCAGGTTCTGTCCTGCGCACCTTGCTCCGTCGTGAGCTTCTGGATCGCTTTACACGGCTTCCTGCCGGAGCGGCACTCAACGTGGATTCTCCTTGCCGATGTAACGGAGTGAGAACATGGCAGCACAAAAGTCGCTCCTGACGACCTGGTCCGAGCCATCCAGGCTTTGTATCGTTAGTTTATGGACGGCGTGGCGGCCGGGAGCGCCGCACATGTAGCGGTCATTTACGCGGATGACGCGTGCATTCTTATGCCGGACGCCCGGCCATCGCGGGCAAGCCTGAGATTCTGGCTTTTTGGAAGGCTTCTCTCGACGGACACGTGCAGCACGTAGCTCTTGATAGTTCGCACATGGGAGTGTCGGGCCACCTGGCGTATGATTGCGGCGTCTGCACAACCGTCCTGAAAGCAGATCGTGAAGAGCCGCATGAGGAAAAGGCTAAATACGTAACAGTCTATCGTCGCCAGCAGGCCGGCGACTGGGAAATTGTTATCGATTCGTACTGTGGGAATGCCTGAGTAACGCGTCAACCAGACGCTGGCTGACGCGAAGCCGATTGTTCGTTCCTGATCCGATGACGCTTCCCCGAACCCCGTTTGCGGCGAATCTGCTGCAAATCTGCGCATCGCGGAGGGCTCTCGACGAAAGACATGACTGCCTCCGGGTGCTGAGGTCTTATCGGTGCGTTTCCTCTTTGTCTTTTGGTCCGTCAGAAGAATTCGTGGGTCGATTCCGGCTCGGGCAACTTGCCAAGTGAATGATAGAGCGCAAGTTCGAGGCAGCGGAAGGCGCGGAAGCCGTAGGATTTTCTCATGGTAACTTTAGCCTTGTTGTTGAGACCCTCCACAACCCCGCTGGAAAGCAGCTTCTGAGCGCGGAAATAGTTGAGGATCAGTTCGCGGTGCTGGCGGAGTGACCGGGCGATCCTCTTCATTATAACGGAGGGTGGCGGACGGTCAAACAGGACGTGACCCAATCGGCCATCTTTACCTCGCTTTGGCTAGATCCAAAAGGGGAACGCGGCTGGAACGAAGCGGATTCCGCGGCCCCAAATCACTCCGGCCGTTCGGCGCAGTACCTCACCAGCCGGACCTTAATCTCGCCAAAATCAGCGTGCGCGACCGGCTCTTCATAGCGCACCACCCGCAACTCAGGAAACAATCCCGGCAGCTCGCCGGTGCCGAAGACTGCCTCATCGCCGATCGCCCTACCCTTGGCAGCATCGCGGTGAAAGGCTTCGATTACTAATATTCCTCCGGGTTTCAGCGCCTTCTGAACGGCGTCCGTCAGTCCGCGGCCGCCTGCGTAACTCAGCAGGATCAAATCCCAGCGCCGCTCGCCAAAATTGTAGTCCTCCGTGCGCTTGATCTCGGTCTTCAGACTCACGCCCAACTTGCCCGCGTTCTCCTGTGCCAGGGCCACCGCTTTCTCTGCGGGATCGAAGCCCGTGACCTCCCAACCCTGCTGCGCCATCCAGATGCTGTTCCTTCCCTGGCCCATCCCTACATCCAGCGCCGTCCCCGGCTTGCGGCCCTTCACCATCTCCACCAGGAAAGCGTTCGGCCTGGTGTTGAACATCGGCTTCTCCGCCGTCAGGAACCGATCCCAGTAGTCCACCTCCACGCGGCTGCCCTGTTCTTTGACCAGCTTGACCTGGATCTCGACATCGGCCTCGGAGAACCCCCGCGATTTCAAATACGCCCGGTAAAGACCTTCCACCTTGTCCGGTTGATGCTGCTCCGCAGGAAGTGCTCCGATCCACCACCGGAAGCGCATCCAAGCCTGGTCAGCCGGCGGCAGAGCTGCGATCTTCTTTTCCATCTCGTCCGCCGTCTGCCCCCGCGCCGCTCCTGCGATCAGGAGACATCCCAATCCCACCACCGCCGCCAGAAGAGTTCGAGTGATTCGTGGCATCGTATCCTCCCTAAACTTAATAGCGAGATCGCAGCCGCCATTTGGCATTTGCATCTCCCGAGGATAGCGAGCGCCCTCACCCGGCGCGAGACATCTCGCGGCGGAGCCATGCGTGGGCGATGCGCAGCTCATGACGCACCACATGCACCGAGCGGCCCACCACCTCGGCCGTCTCCTCGGCCGTCATGCCGCCGAAGTAGCGCATCTCGATGAGTTCGGCCAGCGGGCGGTTCTCCTTCGCCAGCGCCTCTAACGCCAGGTCCAGATCGAGCAGCGGGATCTGCTCGGCGCCAGCCTCCGCCTCCACTTGGACCATCGTATTCCAGGGCACCTTCTCGCCTTCACGGCGCGCCGCGGCGCGCATGCGGGCGTGGTCCACCAGTATGCGGCGCATCGCCTGCGAAACGGCGGCGAAGACATGGGCGCGGTCCACGAACTGAATTTCGGACCTTCCGAACAGCTTCAGGTAAGCTTCGTTGACCAAGGCAGTCGGCTGCAGTGTGTGATCGGGCCGCTCCTTGCGGAGATGGCCTCTGGCGATCCGCCGCAAGGAGGCATACAGCGCCTCCATCAGCTCCGCGCGCGCCGATTCCTCTCCGGCGCGGAGTTGCCTTAGCAGGAGCGTGATGTTGGGCTCGTCCTTGCCGATATCGAATAGTATAATTTCTCCAGCCGCGAACAGGCGCAGGTTTTGCCGCTATTAACAGATAGGAGCATTCACGGAAACGGCAGATGGGGGATGAGGTCCTGGCGTTATTTCGCGAATTGGCCGATCTTTCACCGGAGGCCCGCGCGCAATATTTCGAAGAGCACGCGGTGGAGCCCGAGGTGCGCGCCGAGGTCGAGTCACTGCTCGCCTACGATGCGCCCGAGTCGCTGGCCGGTCCGGTGGAGCGCGAAGCCAAGGACCTCGTAGGCAGCCGCCCGTCGCACGGGTCCTCCGATTACGGGCCGTATCGCTCCGTGGGGGTGCTGGGCGAAGGAGGAATGGGCATCGTCTATCTCGCCGAGCAGACCGAACCCATCCGCCGCCGCGTTGCCCTCAAGGTCATCAAGCACGCCGCCGCAGAATCCCTGATCGTCCGTTTCCAATCGGAACGCCAGGCGCTGGCGCTGCTGGAGCACCCCAACATCGCCAAGCTTTATGATGCCGGACAAACCAGTGACGGGCGGCCCTGGTTCGCCATGGAGTATGTCGCGGGCCTCCCTATTACCGACTACTGCGACACCAATCAACTCGGAGTCCGCGAACGCCTGCGTATCTTCCAGCAGGTCTGCCGCGCGGTGGAGCACGCGCACGAAAGAGGCATCGTTCATCGCGACCTGAAGCCCTCAAACATTCTGGTAGCTAAGATCGACGGAGGGCCCACCCCGAAGATCATCGACTTCGGGGTGGCCAAGGTGGTCAATCAGCGGCTCACCGAGCGCACCCTGTTCACCGAAACGGGCATGCTGATCGGCACCCCGGAGTATATGAGCCCGGAGCAGGCGGGGGAAGCCAGCGTCGGCAACGCCACGGACGTCTATTCGCTGGGCGTGGTGTTCTATGAACTGCTGGTGGGCGCCACTCCCTTCGACTCCAAATCTTTGCGGCGCGCGGGCTATCACGAGATCTGCCGAATCCTTCGTGAGACCGATCCGCCGCGGCCCGCCACGCGGCTTCGCAGCCTCGGCGATACGGGCAGCGAAGTGGCCCGGCGGCGCGGAGCGACAGTCGGCGTGTTGGAACGCGCACTGCATGGCGACCTGGAATGGATCGCCATGAAGGCGCTCGAGAAGGAGCCGGCCAGGCGATACGGTTCGCCGGGTGACTTTGCGGCCGATGTGGAGCGGCACCTACGACATCAGCCGGTAAAGGCGCGCGCCCCCTCACCGGGTTACCGGCTTGCCAGGTTCGCCCGGCGCCACCGTCCGGAGTTGATCGCGGCGGCGGGCGTGACGGTCGCGCTGCTGGCGGGGGTGCAAGCCCTGTGGCGCGGGCGTGTGACGCCCGGACCGGCGGTCATGACCGACCGGCGCATCGACCTTCCGGGCACGTCGTACCGCTTCTCTATGACCGACGGCCTGCGCACCATGTACTGGGACCAGACCGGAAGCGGCGACTTCGTTTTCGACGAGCCTTCGCGGAAGATCCATCGCGTGATTCGCACGGTCAAGGTGGACGATCTGCAGGATTGGGAGCCCTCTAAGGATGTTTCCAAAGTGGCGTTTCTCTACCGCGCCCGGCCGGACCGGCCTGCGTCCCTAGCCGTATCCAATGCCGATGGCGCCGGGTATCGCGAACTGGTGCGGGACGATGCCGCGGGTAGCCTGCTCGGCCAGCGCAGCACATTCGGGCAATGGTCGTGGGACAACCGGTGGGTCCTGTTGACCGGCGTGTTCCACGGAGAACGGCAGCTGGTGGCGGTCTCCGCAACGGATGGGGCCCGGCGCGTGCTCGCAAGGTGGACCACGGGCGAACCCTTCTTCGACGCACCCGTGTTTTCACCCGACGGCCGCTACGTCGCTTACGGAATATCTTCGCAGGAGCAGGGCGGCGGCCGCGTTTCGCGGATCTTTGTCGCACCGTTTGCCGGGGGCGAGCCGCATTCCATTTACGAGGAGCGCGCGCCCAAGGGTGGGTACGTCGGCCTTGGCGTGTTCGATTGGACCGCCGCCGGAACGCATCTTCTTATCCTCAGCGCGCGAACCGGGAAAGCCGCGCTGCACCTTCTCCCCGTAACAGACGGCCGCCGCAATGGCGAACCGGTCTTCGTCCGCAACGGTGTTTTCACCTGGGGTCACACCTCCAGGAGCGGCGCCTTCATCTACCAGCGGAACAGCGCGCCCTGGACCCTGTTCGTGTCCTCCCTGGACTCGAACGGCACGCCCGTGGGCTGGCGAAAAATCGAGGGCATGGGGCAGAATGAGTATTCCCCCTGGCCGGGGTGGTCCCCGGACAGCCGGCAGATCGTGTATCTGGCCATGGATCTGGAGGCCGACCGTGTGGGGGATACGGAAGTTCGCGTCCGCAACGTAATCACGGGTGACGATCGCGAAATTTACCGCCTCTCCGGAACAGCCACTTGCACTTGGGGATCGCGGCAACCACAGGTTTATTGCCGCGAGCTCGCCACGCGGGGCCGCATCTTGAGGATCTCGCCCGAAACCGGGGCGGTGGAGTTCCTCGGCGCGATCGAGGAGGAAGGCTCCTTCGTCGATCGCGTAAGCCGGGACGACGGAGCCCTTTACTTGACGCGAACCCTGTTCGCGAAGCGAAGCGGCGGCACCAGCCTGGTACGGTGGGATTTTGCGCAGCGGCGGGAGAAGGTCGTGTCGCAGGGTGAGATCGGCGCTCCGGATTGGGTTCAGATCTCGCCCGACGAGAGGTGGTTGGTCCGCGTCCGGCGCGAACAACTACAGGTGGCCCCGGCCTCCGGCGGCAGTTGGGTGCAGAGAGGATCGGGCGCGGACAACGGGTTTGCTGTCAGCCCGGATGGCGTCTGGGTCTACTACTCGGGCGCGGATGAGGCGGGCCGGCGAGGCCTCTTCCGCGTCCCTATGCAAGCCGGCCCCCGAGAGCGCGTTGGCGAGTTACCGAACGCGCAAGCTGTCATGCAAATGGAGATCAGCCCGGATGGCCGGCAGGTAGTCGCGGCCGTGTACGACGAGCGAACGGGATTCCAGGCGTGGGCGCTCGAAAACTTCCTCCCCGGCGCCACGAAACGTTAACGGATCAGGATCGCAATAATCGCGATCACGACCAGGCCGGCCCCGTTGAATGTCGAACTACCAATCGTTACTGTCAGCGACTGCACCGATGTGCCCGCCAGCTTGCCTTCGATGCGAACCGACTGCGCAGTGAGGCTGGCAGTTTTCGACTCGGTGACTACTCCGGTGAGAGTCAGTTGGTTTCCGTGCAGCGCGGCGGTCTGAATGTCGACGTGAAGGCCAACGCCGTCGTGGAAGTCGTCGCCCATGGTTGCGACACCCGGCGTTACCGGCGGAGGCGTGTTGCCCCCAGGAATGTCCGCCTTCGCGTCCAGCCGGATGAGCCAATCGTTCATCGGCGCCGGCAACTGCCGGTTCCACACCATGCCGCGAATATAGATCGAGAGTCCCTGGTTCTCATCGGTATCGGCTTGCAGCAGGGTGGATATCCCGGCCAAAGCAGTTCCGGCTTTCAAAAACGTTCTACGGGTTTTCATGACGTCGCGGACCGGCCAATTCTTTCCGAAATAATCGCTTTATCCATTGAGGGGGTAAATCCCCTCGGAGGATGAGAAGATGCGGAAAAATACAAACGATGCCCGGCCGGCCGGCTCGATCGATCGCGCCCAAAGCCAAAGGGACCGGCGCGCCCTTTCTGAGTCGCTTGGAATGCAGTTACTGTTTTGGTTGCCGCTCAGCATTTGGGTTTTGTGCTCCCCGATTGCGTTCCCGCAAGGCGCGTGTAAGACCGTCAACGCGAATACTTCGAGCGCCAGATGTACGCAGGAGGGCGCCGCGTGCACCGTGGCGGCCGGAACGCCCGGCCACTGCCAGTTCAACACAGCCGATCGCGTTTGCGATTGCCAGGCAAACACCGGCCCCTCCACCAGCACCGCCGTCGTGAGCAACGAAATACCCAATCCCGTTTATGTGAATCTTTATTGGGATGCTTCGTGGGATACCCGGAATCCGAAGCTGAAGCGGGGCAATATCGATGGCTTCACCGCGGCGATGCTCCAGACCGGGTACTTCGGTGGACTATCCGAATATGGCGTGAAGGGCGCATCCTTCGGCGGCAGTTTCCTGCCCGCTCCGGGCTGCGACCAGAGCCCGCCGTCCGAAGTGGAGTTTTATGCGCCATTCGGGACGTCCATCGCCGGATTCTTGAATTGCGAACTGGAGCAGGGCGCTCTGCCCACAGGCCCGCAAGTGGTTTACAACATCATATTGCCGCAGGGGTCCGTGGAGAGCGATTTCTTTGGCGCCCGGAAATTGTGCAGCGGGGGAGGCTCTGCCAATGCCTGGCATTTTCACCAAAACCCGTATAGCGCCCTGGGAATCGCCGCGCAGTTGCTCGGGGCAGCTACCGGAGGCGTTACGGGCGCGCTGGAGGCGCTGTTGATCGCAATGGTAGCGGTACCTGGCGGACCCGTCTATACGATCACCTCCGCCGATTCCTCTTGCGGCGTTCTGACGGAGAACATGATGCACGAGATGATCGAGGCCGCCACCGACCCGTTCCCTTCGCTCGAAGTGATCAGGTCGGGCGGCGACGACGAAATCGCCGATCTCGCCGACCAGGCGAACTGTCCCAAACTCACACCTTTTGTGCCGCCCTCATTCGTCCCGGCATTGGCAGCCAATTCCGGCTTTCCATCTTTCGACCAGTTCACCACCGGGGGCAATTTGCAGGCGCGCTGGTATTGGTCCAATGCGAAGCACGAGTGTACCCCGGGGTTAGATATTACGGCGCCCTCGATCCAGCAAGTTACCATGACCGGCAACGGCGCCACCCTGACCATGAACATTTCGGGCACGGGGTTTGGGACACTGCCGTTCGGCGCCCCTACCGTGCCGTACATTGCCGTGCAAGATCGGACGCAGGGGTGGCAGGCGGGCAACTCCTTGAATTCCGACGAGGTGGGGCTCAATCTGGCATCCTGGACCGACAGCGCCGTTACATTCAACGGCTTCAATTTCAAGCGGGGAAACTTGGTGATGAAACCGGGGGATCTCATGAACGTCTGGGTCTGCAATCCCTCGTCGGGGCAGTGTGGAGGCAGTTTCACCTCGCTCATCGAACCCGGAGCGCCGGAGCTGAATATCGCGATCTTGAATTTGCCGCAAGTGTATCTGACGTACAACGTAAGTGTCGACGGCACAATGGCAGCCCGCTCGATCGGGAATGGCGGCCGCACGAGTTGGCTGACAGAAGCCACCGGCGCGCATTCCATCTCAGAGGCCGCAACCACGCCCGGGCATTTTGCCCCGACATTCCCGAACAACGCAGCGCTTCTGAATAGCTGTGACCCCACCGGCAAGGTCACGCTGAACGTTGGCGACAACCAGATCTGCACGATCGTAAACACGCCCAATACAGGATGCAGCGCAGGCCAACACTGCTGCGGGAATGTAGACTCGAAACTCGGCTGTGTTGCGGGCTGCGTTTCCACGGCTGTGGCATGCGTACCGCTTTGCCCGAAGAGCACGGATACCTGCTGCACCAAGGCCGGGGCAAACGGCAAATGCGATAGCACATGTGTGGCTAGCCGGCAGTTTTGCCAATAGCGGACTTACTGAAGATATGTCTATCCTACTTGCTCCAAATCCCGTGCCGGGCGCTCTGCGTGCCGCCATCGGGCAAGCGATCCAACAAAACGACGACCTGATTCTGCTGCCGGGCGAGCACTTCACCAATCCGCATTCGAGCGAGCAAATTCAAGTGCCCGCCACTGGGCTTCACATCCACGTGCAATCACCCATCACCGCACGTTCGATCATCAAGCGGCCGAACGGGGGCCTCGACGGCGACGACCAGTACGGGCTCTTTTTCATACCGGCTCCGCCCACGCAGCCCGAAATTGCCGCGGCCCAATGGAAGCGTGTCTTCGACCGGGGCGCGGCGAAACCGCCAGAGCCCAATTTCGAATACGAGATCGTGGTGCGCGGCGACATACTCATCGAAAATGTCGACATCGACTGCAACATCCAGAACCAGCCCATTCAGCAGCAGGACCCCAATAATCCCTGGGAACACTCGGCCATGCTGGCCTTCTCGGGTGCGCTGTACGGCAGTTCGGCGGCGCTCGATTTCGGTCAATCGCCCGATGGCGTCCCGCGGCGAATGTACGTGGCCTTTCGCAGCGTGACCGTAAAGTCGATGAACTCGGAAAACGGCGGCGTGGCAGACGACATTTGGATCAGCCGCGGCTCGTTCCATCCCAACATCCAGCAACTGACGCTCGATCAAATTCGCGCCGTCACTCGCAGAAATCCCAAGCGCGCCACCATCGGTTTCACGGAGTTGGCCGCCGCCGTCAATATCACTTCCTGCGAACTCGACTCGCTGCACGTGGAGGACGACGTGCGCTGGGATACCCTGCCGCGCCAAACGCCCGAGTTCCAGAAGGCTCACATGAACCTGAATTCCATCGTCACCAAAAAGCTCGACCTGGGCGCGAAGGGCTTCGTGCTCGATCTCTCCGCGACCGGAATCACCGTGACTGAGGAATTCACCGCCGATCAGGTGTCCGGCACGTTACAGAACAGCATCATCCACAAAGCTGCGGAGCCTATCGCACGGCTTGACATGCAATTCCTCAAGGTCCAATGGAAATTCCCGGTGCTGAAGGATCCCTTGGGCAAACCGTTCGTACGCGGATTGCTTGCAATCACCAGGGACGCCGAGCCATGTCGCGCGGTGTTCCGCAACAACACCTTCAGCGTGGTCGACCCGATGACAGCGGACATCCTCGGACAGTTGATCGACGGCGACCCGGTGGTCGCGATTAATAACGTGAGCGGCAACCAAGTGCTGCTGAGTTTTGAGGCGTGCGCGTTCGACCCGAGATTCGCCAGCGACGGGTTCCGGAATACGCACATCGCGCACCCCGCCACCAGGGGCGTATGGACATTCCAGCGCGCCGACTTCCGCGGCGTGCCGCTGGAGAGAGCGCTGCTCATACCCGACGATCAGGCCGACAGACAGATCTTCGTGCTGGTATTCTGAGGCCTTTTATTCGACGGTAGGCAACGAAGGACCTCAACAGCATCGCAGGCACTAATTCCTACGGGCCAGACTGGATTTGGGCGCCAGCATGAGGAGCGACAGCGAGGTCCATAACTGGAGTCGCAGGCCGGCACGTGATAAGGGTGCGCGTTCGCCGCGCTTGACTGACGCGCCAATCGCAACTTGGCATGTTCCGGCATTCAAGTTGACGAGAAACGCGCGATGTTGACATGTGCCCAACTGACGACAGATCCTGCCTGACGGCGTAACGTTTACCGGAGCGGGCAAACTGGTTCGGAAGGCAATTGGCTACGAGCAGTAAAAAGCTGAAGCCGTGCTATTCCACACCGGGACCGGGTTCGCGGGCTGCGCGAGCCGAGCTTCCGGCGCCCATTGGAGCGTATCGGTGACCCACAGATTTGTCCGACGAGGCTGTCTTTTAGTGGCGGGCCAACACCGCCTACGTCACTTTCGCTCCTTTAGCAAGAGCGTGACCAGAAAGTTCTGAGATTGGATTGGCGTTCCCAGAATGGGTCCCGAAGGGATGCCTGCTCGGAGCGGCTTCGGAAGTTGAAGTAGGCCTGGAGTCCCAGTTCCTCGGCTTTGATCTTCTTCAAAACGATGGCGACGACGCGCCGAGTCGTCTCGCGTAGTTCGCGGGTGCAGCGGCCTGATCGGAGATGACGATGCGAAAGAAGAGGGAGATGTTCCCCTGCACGTCCTCGGCAAAGCTGTACATGATGCGGATCACGTCGGGCGCAAGGGCTCTTTCCGCATTTTGGACAGCGGCTCGAATCCTGTTCTGATCAACTAACGCACGGGGAACGATCGGCACATGTTCATTATCTCGCTTCTTGACCAAACGAGGACAAAGCAACCGCAACGGAGTTCGCCGACGGCCAGAGTTCTGTACAGGGGCCACAATTCCGGATCTGGGAGATCAACCACACTGGGAACCACAAACGCCCTTGTAACCGCGCACACCAAGCGTTTCGCGCTCTCATCTTATTCCTCGCTCATCACCACCCCGATCCTTCGCCCCCTCCCCACTCCCCACTTCTTCGCCTTTTTCAGATTTTTTCCTCCGATTCTTCAACCACTTAGCCCCAAACGCGCCTTCCCGCCCCACACCCGCCTGTTACCCTGACCATCGCGAGGGGAAATCCGCGCGGCGTCGTCCGCGCGGCGCCAAAATCATCACCAGCACCGGCGTTCCCGCCGTGTGTCTCCTCCGAAAGGAATCCTCATGGCTACCCTGAAACAAATCGAAGCCAACCGTCTCAACTCGCAGAAATCAACAGGCCCGCGCTCCCCAGAGGGCAAGGCCGCCGTCCGCATGAATGCCCTGAAATCCGGCATCGATGCGAAATCAACCATCATCCGCGGCGAAAATCCCGCCGACCTCGAAACCCTCACCAATGAGTATCTCGAAGCTCATTCCCCAGTCACTCCCCAGGAGCGCTTCTACGTCGACATCCTGATCCGCAGTGACTGGCAGATGCGCCGTCTCACCCACGCCGACGCCCAACTCTGGGAATACCGCTTCCAGGACTTCTTCCGCATGCCCGAAGACTGCCCGCTCGGCAAGATCTATTTCCACACCGACACAGTCTTCACCCGTCTCCAGCGCCACATGAAAAGCCTGGAGCGTTCCTACAAGGACGCCTCCCAGGAACTGGCCCGCCTCCAGAGTGGGACAGACGATCGTCTTATGTCGTCTGTCGATTCCGGCCCCACGAATCACCCGGCTCCGTCGTCCCCCGAACCCGGCCCTCAGCCCACTCCCGACCCCGACCCACCCCCGCAACCTATAGCAACTGAACCAACTTCCCCCGAAATTGGCTTTGATCCGTCAGACTGCTCCGCCGCCGGGGATCACGACTCCCCATCTACCGGCCTCGCCATCCATTCCGGCCCCACACCGCTAGTTCCTGACCCCGTCAGCCCGCGCCCCATTCCCGAAACCACGCCATTCGAAAGGCAACTCAACGCATGAAACCCGCCATCTTATGAGGCCCACAACCGCGGTTCCGTGCCCATCCCAAGCCGCCCTTCAACCCTCGCACCCGTTCTGTCTCTTGCTGCTTGTCTTCTCCCTCCTGCTTCCTGCCTTCGCCTCACTTCACCCAGACGGTCACATCCGGCGCCACCGCCGTGCCCACCGTCAGCTCCAGCATCACCGCACCCGAAGGGACGTAGCTCCCCGGCACGCGCAGGTTCACTTGCAGCAGCCCTATCTCGCCGGGCGCGCTTCCGGCATACGAGGTCTCCGCCAGCATTCCGGCCACCGTCACCGTCACCGGCAGCAGCGGGCTCGGATAAGGGGCGCCGGCTGGCAGGCCACTCACGTTCGGCCCGTTCGTGAGTCCCTCGCCGGTGGCGTAGAAAGTGAGGAACGTGCCGCGCGGCGCCGGGTTCGTTTCGGAATTGAAGGTGCCGTCCTGGTTCACCAGCGTGCCGAAAATCGCGGGCGCCGCGGCCACTACCGGGATGTCCAGCGTGCCCACCGGATTCCCTTGGTAGAAAACCTCCATATGGGTGTGGTCCTCGCCCGCCACCGTATATGGCACTTGCGCGTTGATCTGCGCGGCCTGCGTATAAAACAGCGGCGCCGGGACTCCGTCGAATCGCACCTCGGTGCCCGCCAGTTGGTTCGCCAGCAGCCCCGACGAATCGAACATGCCCCCAACCCCTGCTGCCGGGCCAAGGCCCATTCCGAAGATCGAGACCACTTCTCCCGGCGCCACCGGCCCCTGGGTCAGGCCCGCCGCGTTCTCCACCGTGAGCGGCGGAGGCACATACACCGGCGCCGGCCGCACCACCGCGGTCGGCGTCAGGCGGCGGACGCGGTTGTTGTTGGTATCGCAGAAATAAAGGTCGCCCGCGCCATCCAGCAGGATTCCCTCCGGCGTGTCGATCTGCGCGGCCAGGGCTGGCCCGCCATCGCCCGCGAACCCGGCAGCGCCCGTGCCGCCGATGGTGTGGATGACGCCATCCGGCGTCACCTGGCGGATGCGGCTGTTGCCCGTGTCCGCGATGTAAATGTTGCCGTTGTCGTCCACCGC
>Ga0335081_10007496_pt1 | contig 17449 bp, 18 predicted proteins | sample Lox_Sample_35_FD_206713 | JGI IMG/M metagenome (GOLD analysis project Ga0335081, IMG submission 206713) | Soil microbial communities from Loxahatchee National Wildlife Refuge, Florida, United States - Lox_Sample_3.5 | ecosystem: Environmental > Terrestrial > Soil > Wetlands | place: USA... | reverse complement strand
GCCAGTGGAGGCGGCCTCGTTCTGGAAGCGGAGGAGAAATTCGGGATCGTCGAGCAGCTTGCGGAGGAGAACCTTGAGGGCCACGGGGCGATTGCCCACGCCAATCTGTTCGGCCAGGAAGACTGAGCCCATTCCTCCGGCGCCAAGCCGCCGCACGATGCGGAAGCGGCGCGAAAGCCCGGCTTCGAGTGACGCCGCTGTAGCCTCCAGAGATGGAGGCAGGGGCGTGCCGTCGCGCGGACAGAAGTCCGTCTCGTCCGGATAGGTGCGCTGGCAATTGGGGCAGGTGCGCATGGGTCTGCGGCGTTCGGGAATCCTCGTGATTGACGCGAGACTATAGAACAGATGTGTAACTCTGTGAAGAGAGGTGACCCGCCTCAAGAGGCTAGATGGACGCGCGTCCGCCCCCGCAATCTGCAGCCGTCCTAGGGTGCAGGAGCCGACCCGTAGGCGGGCTGTCCGGGATGGCGGTTAAATGAGGCGGGGGGTGGCGGGGAAATCCTGCCAGACCTTGACGCCGCAGAAGTGCGAGCCTTCCGTGCAAATGGGAGTGGTGACGGAGGCGCGCAAGTGGCAGGGCGGGCCGATATAGCGCGCGAGCGCGGGATGAACGGCGCGCACCTGTTCGAGTTCCTCCATGGAGGTCTGGTAAATCTCTTCCTGGGCGTTGAAGCAGGTGCGCATGGTCCATTTGTGGAGCAGATGGAGCAGGGAGCCGGATTCGACCAGGCGGATGGCCTTGGCGTTGGGGAGCAGATAGAGCGCGTCCTCGAGGGAGACGCCGCGGGAGAGCAATTCGTTCTTGGAGCGCCAGGCGTCGGCCAGGGCGCTCTCGCAGGCTTCGCGGGCGCGCGGGTTGCCGCGGATGAGCATGGGGAGGACGGCATCGGGCTCGCGCGTATCGGCCAGGGTGAGCAACGGGCGCGCGCCGGGCACCATGCGGTGGCGCTGGTCCTGGCTATCGGCGGTGTGCGAGATTTTTTTGGCGAAGGTGTAGGAGGCGTTTTCGAGGGCGCGCATCATGGGAGCGTGGACGCCGATGTCGAGCGTCTGGAGGCGATAGGGGTTGCGCGCGGGATTCATGAGGCGGTCGATGGCCTCGGCGTCGGGACAGGCGTCGCGGGTGAGACCGACGACGGCGCGATAGGCCTCAGCGATCACTTCCGGCGCGCGAGCGGAGAAATCCAGGAGCGTGGAGGTGCGGCCGGCGAGGCGGGAATCGAAATCGCGGGCAAAGGCAGAGCCGTCCGTGAGCGGCAGCTTCCATTCCGGCAGATCTTCCAGGGGCTGATTGTCGAAGCGGTCGAAGAACTGGGCGTCGACTTCGCGGACGCGTTGGACCATGGCGGCGAGGACGGCGCGCGCTTCGGCGGGAGTGTCGCAGGCGTTCTGCATGCGCCACAGCCGGTGCAGAACGATGCCGGAAAGCGTGTGGACCATAGTGGTGAAGGCGGCCACGGGGAGGACGTAACGGGCGACTTCAAAGGCGCGCTTTTCGGCCTGCTTGGCCACTTTGTCGCGGCGCTTGGCGTGGGACATGGGGCCGAGGTGCCAGATGTCGGAGAGGATGGCGAGCGCGTCGGGAACCAGGAGCTGGGTGATCTGGCGATAGGCGTCCCAGGCGCGGGCGATGGCGGCTTCGTAGATGGCGCGCTCGGCGGGGCCGAAGCGGGGCGACTCCGCGGGGATGAACGCGCGGGCGCGGTCCATGCGCACGTAGCGCTGGGACTGCTGCTCGGAATTGTAGAAAGGATGCGCGTGGAGGAAGGACCAGACGAACTGGCGGCTGATGTTTTCCAGGCCGAACTCGAAATGGGCGTGCTGGAAGACGGTGTGATGGCCGGCGTAGAAGGTGGCCGCGCCGATGGTGAGGCGCTGCTTATCGGTGACGTCGGCGGGGGAGATGAGGCGCGGGGCGTAGCAGGTGCGCGCGGCGGCGATGGCGGAGTCGTAGGGCTGGGCGAACCAGCTGCGCAGAGTGACGCGCGGGGCCGCGGCTTCGACGAGCGGGGCTTCACCGGATTGTGCAGGCGGAGGAATGGAGCGGCTGGCGGCCATGGCCAATCTGGATTCTACACCGTTGACGGCCAGGCCGGCGCCGCGCGTGAGCGGTTGGTGCTATTTGCCTTTGGGCCTGGCGGCGGCGGTGGCGTACTTCTTCTGGAACCGCTCGACGCGGCCGGCCGTATCAATGAGCTTCTGCTTGCCGGTGAAGAAGGGATGGCAATTGGAGCAGATTTCGAGCTTGAGGATGTTGCCCTTGTGGGTGGAGCGGGTCTTGAAAGTATGGCCGCAGGCACAGGCCACGGTGACTTCGTGATAATCGGGATGGATACCGGGTTTCATTCGAATGGCTCCCTCGCGCGGGCCGGTCTGCGCGGGGAGTCCCGGGGAGGGGACACAGCCGCGTCGCTAGGCCAGCGACGAAACTCCTATGATACAGGAACGGGCGAATTGGTTCCATTGGGTCGCCGATGAGTCACTTGACGCACGGAGTGTTCACCTGAGATTGATTTTGCCGCCGTAGCAGGGTAGCCTCACGGATTGCACGGACTGAGGGCCTCAGTGGCAGACGGAAAAAAGAGCAGCAGCGAAAACAAAGGGCCGCTGATCGTGGTGGTGGACGACGATCCGGCCACGCTGCGAATCATCGAAATGCTGCTGGACCGCAACGGGTACAGCGTGCGCACGGCCAACTCCGGCGAAAACGCGCTGACGCTGCTGCGGGAGACGGTGCCCGCGGCGATGGTGCTGGACGTGAACATGCCGGGGATGAGCGGGTTCGACGTGTGCCAGATCATCAAGCGGGACGAGCGATTCGACAAGATCCCGGTGATCCTGCTGACCGCGCAGAGCACGCCCCAGGACTTCAAGACCGGGCACGACGCCGGAGCGGTGATCTACATGGTGAAGCCCTTCAAGCCGGAGCGCCTGCTGCAGGTGATCCGGCTGCTGATCGCGCCGCCCTCCTGAGAAACAGCGCATCCCGAGTTTGGAAAATCGAGAGAGGCGAGGAAGCGCCGGGGGATGAGTGTGCGCGGAGCAGTACCGCGCGCGGGGCGGGCGGATCAGGCGCCCACGGCGATGCTGCGCGCGGTGACCGCGGCGCGATACCAGGCCACGAAGTGTTCGAGCCCCTGCTCGAGGGGCATGCGCGGGTGGTAATCGAGAAGGCGTGAAGCCTTGGAGATGTCCGCCCAGGTGAGGGGAACGTCGCCCGGACGCGCGGGCTGGGGATCCCGGCGGGCGAGCCTGCCGGTGGCCTTTTCCAGCCGGGCAATGAGCTCGTTGAGCGACACCGGGCGCGAGTTGCCGAGGTTGAAGATTTCAAAGGGCGCGGCGCCGCTCGCGGGCCCGGCCTGGTAGTCGAGCGCCGCCAGGATGCCGGCCACAATGTCGTCGATGTAGGTGTAGTCGCGGCCGGAAGCGCCGTCGCCATAGACGGGGAGAGGCTCCGCCGATTCCAGGCGCGCCGTGAATTTATGAATGGCCAGGTCCGGCCGCTGGCGAGCGCCGTAAACAGTAAAGAAGCGGAGACACACCACGGGCAGGCCGAAGCGCTCCGCGAAGCGGCGGCATTCGGACTCCGCGGCGAGCTTGGTGGCCGCGTAGGGGGAGATGGGCTCGAGATCGGGCTGCTCTTCGCGGAAGGGGGCCCGGGAACAGGCGCCGTAGACGGAGCTCGAGGAGCCGAACACAAACCGGCGAACGCCGAAATCGAGCGCGCACTGGAGCAGAGTAACTGTTGCGTCGACATTCACCCGGTGGTATCCGGCGGGGTCGCAGAACGAAGGACGAACGCCGGGCCGGCCGGCGAGGTGGATCACCACCTGAGGCCTAAGGGAAGAAAACAGGCGGCGCACGGCGGCGGCATCGCAGATGTCCGCGGGGTGGAATGTAAAGCGTCCGAGGCGGCGGACCTCCTCCAGGTTGGCGCGCTTGGCAGCGGAGGAATAGAACGGATCGAAGTTGTCCACGATGGCGAGAGGGAAACGGCGGCGCAGCAACGCCTGTGCCGTGTGCGAGCCGATGAAGCCAGCGCCGCCGGTGAGGAGGACGCGCACAGATTTCAGGACTCCGACCTGGACTCCAGCGCAACCGGCCCGGTACTGCCACCCGAATGCGGCTCGATTGCGGGGAGAACCAGAGAGTACCGGGAAACGCGACGGGAGGGAAGCATTCTTCACCGGGAGGGGCCGGCGGAGGCCAGCCGGTTATCGGGCAGGGGCGGCTGCGCCGCTCTTCTGCTTCTTCGAGGTCTTTTCGGCATAGAGAGCCTGGTCGGCGCGCTCGAGCATCTGAGCCGCGGATTCGTGGGGGTGGAAGCCGGCCACGCCCGCGGAGAATTTGACGGGAATCAAGGTGCCGCGGAAATTGACTTCCAGGCCGGCGAGGCGCATGAGCAGCCCGGGAATCTGGTCGGAGGGACATTCGGGGAGGATGACCAGAAATTCGTCGCCGCCCATGCGCACGGCGAGGTCGGAAACGCGGATGGAGCGGCTGAGGCGGCCGCCAAATTCCTTGAGCACCATGTCGCCGGCCAAATGGCCGAGCTTGTCGTTGATCTGCTTGAAGTCGTTGAGGTCGATGACCAGGGCGGTGAGCGGGTGGCCGTAGCGCTTGGAGCGGTCCACCTCCGCGGTGAGACGGAGTTCGGCAAAGCGGCGGTTGTAGAGGCCGGTGAGGGGGTCGACCATGGCCATTTTGTGGTACTCGTTGGCGCGCAGGCGGAGGCTGGCCAGCAGCTCGATTTGCGAGGCCAGCTGGGAGCGCAGCCGCTTGATGAGCACCTGCTGATAGATGGTATAGATGTTGAAGAGCAGGACGAGGCCGACCAGGCCGCGCACGGCCTGCTCCAGGTGGAATTGAAAAAAGGAATAGGGGTTGGCCATCAGCGCCGGCAGAGACATGCTGACCACGGCGACCGTGAGCATCAGCATGACCACGACAGCGGCGGACCACAGCCACCAGTCGCGCCGCTCCAGCCGCGTGAGCGACTGGCGGATGCGCTGCATCTCCTCGATGCCGGTTTCGATCGCGCTCTCTGCTTGCACCTGGACTCCGCGCAGGGCGGGAGAACCTTCCCGCCCACTGGATATTTCGGCGTGGAAGAGGCATTGCTTTACTGTGCGGGAGAGGGAAGGTAACGGAGCCTGGCCCGGGCGACGAGGCGATCGGCGCGGCGGGTGGGAAGCGGGACGCGGGGGCCGTCGCAGGCTTCGAGCGTCAGCGCGACGGCGCGTTCGAGCGAGACGCGGTGGCCGGAAGAAATGTAGAGCGGCCGCGAGCCCGCGCGGGTGCGCAGGGCCGCGCCGATCCTCTCGCCCTTGTCGGCCAGCGGCGTCCAGGAGCCGGGGCGTGCGCCGGGCTCGCGGTGTTCCCCGATGAGGCGCGATTTGGCGCACCCGATGGAGGGGAGATCCAGAAGCACTCCGAGATGAGAAGCCAGGCCGAACCGCCGCGGGTGCGCGTAGCCCTGGCCGTCGCAGAAGATCAAATCGGGAGGCTGACGCAGTTGTTCCATGGCGGCGAGGATGGCCGGGATTTCGCGAAAGCTGAGCAGGCCGGGAACGTAGGGAAATGTGAGCGGGCGCGAGACCGCGGCGCATTCCAGCTCGCGCCAATCGGGATAGGAAAACACCACGACGGCGGCGAGAGCGCGGGGAGCGGTTGCCGCGCGGGTATCGAAAGCGACGTCCGCTCCCGCGATTCTGCGAAGCGGCCGGAGGCGGTCGCGGAGCTCGACCCGCGAACGGAATTCGAGCTGAATCTCGCGGGCCTCGGCGGGGGTTACATCCCACGGATGGAGGCGCAGGGCACGGCGCGGATCTCGCACGGGGCCACGCTAGTGGCGGCGCCGGCGAGTGTCAAGCCCGGTGCCGGAGCGGCAAAGGCAGGCCGGGAGACGATGGCGAGGTTTTTCGCTTGCAGGGCGCGTTCCGGGGCTATAATCCGGCCACTCCCTGCGGGAAGGCCCTGCCAGCGGCACAGGACGTCTGCGCTGGCTGGAGAGGCAAATGTCGCTGACCATCGAAAGACGGACGAAAGGCGACGTGGTAGTGCTGGACTTGAAGGGGCGCGCGACGATCGGGGGCGAAGCGGACCGCCTGAACGAAGCCCTGCGCAAGGAATTGACTGCCGGGACGCGCAAGCTGGTGGTGAATCTCAACGGGCTCGCGCAGGTGGACAGCTCGGGACTGGCCACGCTGGTGCGCAGCTTTGTGAGCATGGGCTGCAGCGGGGGAGCGATGCGAATCGTGGTGCCGCCGGGGCGTGTGCGCGAAGTGTTTGAGGTGACGCAGCTGGCGCGGGCCATCACCTGCTACTCGGATGAAGCCTCCGCGATGGCCGGCTTCTAGTAACTGAATACACCCCGACATCGGATTCCCTGTTCTGTTGAGAATGCACCCGGCGCGATGCCGGATTCCTAAGCGCCTTTTTTGAGTTCGGCGAGGACGAGCTTGGCGACTTCCCTGAGGGTTTCGAAAATTCCCACGCCCTGAACGGCAATGGCTTCGAGCACGGGTTCGCCCTTGGCCTGGAGCTGCTTTTTCAATTCCTCGACGGGCATGGCATTGGGCAGGTCGCGCTTATTGAGCTGGAGGACGTAGGGGATAGTGTCGAAGGCGAGGCTGTGCTCTTTCAGGTGCTCACGAAGATTTTCCAGCGTCTCGAAATTGGCGTCGAGACGCTCTTCCTGGGAGTCGGCGACGAAGACGACGCCGTCCGCGCCCTTGAGGATGAGCTTGCGGCTGGCTTCGTAGAACACCTGGCCGGGAACCGTGTAGAGATGGAAGCGCGTCTTGAATCCGCGCACGGTGCCGAGATCGAGAGGGAGGAAATCGAAGAAGAGAGTACGGTCGGTTTCAGTAGCCAGCGAGATCATCTTGCCCTTCTGCTGGCTACCAGTTTTGTCGTAGATCCACTGCAGATTCGCCGTTTTGCCCCCGAGGCCGGGGCCATAGTAGACGAGCTTGCAGTTAATTTCGCGAGCGGGAAAATTGATAAACGACACGATCCCTCAGTCGAACTGAGCGGCTACTTATAACACAGCCGGGCCGCACGGCGCGAGAGTCTGGTTACATCCTGGATACGTCCCACGCACGGGCCGTGGGCAGAAGCAAAACTCACATCCCGAACGAAGAAAGATGCCGGGAAAGGGGGAAGCGATCCGGAAAAATAGCGAAAAGGGAGGAGGTGGAGGGCGCGTTGACTGAAAATGGCGCGTTTGCTACTATCCGGCGCTGAGCGCAATGGCAAAATCCGGCGAGCGCCGCGCGGCCGCAGGAGGACGCCCGGCGTCCCATCCTTCCAACGCATTGAAACGTAAAGGGATAACATCGGGTACCGGGGCATCCCGGCGGGAAAAGGAAATGACTGACCCCCGCGTTCGCGAACAACAGAAATTGTACGAAGAAGCCATGCGGCAGTTCCACGAGCAAAAATTTCACAAGGCGAAGCAAGCGCTGGAAAAAGTGCTGGAAGGACCCAGCCGGGAACTGGTGGACCGCGCGCAGGTGCACCTGCGCATGTGCGAGAGGCGCATGAGCAAGGCGCCGGACTCGGCTCCGCGCACGGCCGAGGAGCATTACCATCACGGCGTGGCCATGATGAATCTGGGGCGGTGGGAAGACAGCCGGCAGGCGCTGGAACGGGCGCGCAAGATCGCGCCGAAGGCGGACTACATCCTCTACGCGCTGGCGGCGCTGGATTCGCTGACCGGCGAGGTGGAGTCCGCGATGACGCACCTGAAGCTGGCCATCGAGCTGCGCCCGGAGAACCGCTACCATGCACGGAACGATGAGGACTTCGCCTACCTGCTGGAGGATCCCCGCTTTACCGAACTGCTGTATCCGGAGCGTGACGGACCGCTCAGTTAGACGCCGTGGGTTCGAAGTCAGGAAATAACGGAAGAACGCCGAGAGGCGCCGGGGCCGCCCGCATCGTGGCGCTGGGAGGAGGCACGGGCCTCTCCACGCTGCTGCGCGGGCTGAAGGGATACGTGTCCGCGGGACGCGCGGGCACGAAGCGCTCTGCGAACGGCGCGGGCGCGATTGCGGACCTCGCGGCCATCGTGACGGTGAGCGACGACGGAGGCAGCTCCGGGCGGCTGCGGCGGGAGTACAGCATTCTGCCGCCGGGGGATTTGCGCAATTGCATGGTGGCGCTCTCGCAGGACGAGGCGCTGCTCTCGCGGCTGTTCCAATACCGGTTCCAGAGCCGGGGCAGCCTGAAAGGCCACAGCTTCGGCAATCTGTTCCTGGCCGCGCTGACGAAAGTGACCGGCGATTTTCCGGAAGCGGTGCGGCTGTGCAGCGAGGTGCTGGCCATCCGCGGGAGAATATTTCCGGCGACGTCGCAACTGGTGACGCTGCGGGCGGAGCTGGCCAACGGGCGCGAGGTGCGGGGCGAAACGCGGATCAGCCGGTCGCGGGTGCGGATTCGGCGGGTCAGCCTGGAGCCGCGGCGGGTGCGGCCGCTGGCGGGGGCGCTCCAGGCCATCCGGGAGGCGGACCTGATCGTGCTCGGCCCCGGGTCGCTCTATACCAGCATCGTTCCCAACCTGCTGGTGGCGGGAGTGGCGGAAGCCATCCGCCGGGCGCGGGCCACGCGGGTGTACATCGCCAATATCATGACGCAGCCGGGAGAAACGGAGGGCTACAGCGTGGCCGATCACGTGCGCGCCATCTACGAGCACGCCGGCGGGCACATCTTCGACTGGGTGGTGGTGAATAACCAGCCCATCTCGCCGCGGCTGCTGAAGCGCTACCGGGCGCAGGGCGCCCAGCCGGTGCTCGTGGACGTGGCCGAGTTGCAGAGGCTGGGAGTGCGCTCGATTTTCGATCACCTGGTGGCGGAGGGAGATGTGGTGCGGCACGACGCGGCGCGCCTGACCCGGCTGCTGCTGGAAGAATTCGTGGCCCGCAGACCCGTCTAGGGCGGGCCGCCCGCGGGGGCCTATCCGATCGCGTACAGGTTGCCGTCCGAACTGCCGAAGTAGAGCACCCCGTGATCCACCACGGGCGACGACCACACCGCCCCCACCGAAAAGACGCGGTAGACCGAAAGGACCATGTCCTGATAGTCGTGGAAGTAGGGGCCATAGGCCGCGGCGGGATTCAGCCCGCCTTCGGAGTTTAGAATCTTCATGGGGTCGTTCTTGGAGGCTTCCGTCCGGAAATCGGATAGGAGCGCGCCGGAGGTTGCGTCCAGCGCGTACAGCCTGCCGGTGGCGGATCCGAAATAGACGAGGCCGCCGGCCAGAGCGGGCGAGGAGAATACCTGGCCCTTGGCGTCGAAATTGAAGCGCAGCCGGCCGGTCTTGGCGTCCAGGGCAAAGAAGCGCCCGGAATCGGATGTGGCGGTGTAGACCAGGCCGTCGCGAACGGCGGGAGTGGCGTTGACCCAGGAGAGGTTGGTCATGTACTCCCACTTCTTGTGGCCGGTGGCGGCATCGAGCGCGTAGACGTGGCCGTCGCGGCATCCGGTGTAGACCACGCCATCCACCACGGCCGCGGAGGACTGGAAGCCCTGCTGGTTGTGAATAAAAGTGTCTTCGCCGGCCTGGAAGCTCCACTTCTGCTGTCCGGAATCGGCGTCGAGAGCGTAGAACTTGCCGTCCCAGCTTCCGATGTAGACCACGCCGTTAACCACCGCGGGCGAGGCGTGCACCACGTCGCCAGTCGAAAATTTCCAGATCATCAGGCCGTTCGAGGCGTCGATGGCGTACACGCCGCCGTCGCCGGTCCCGTAGTACACGCGTCCATCCACGACCGCCGGAGAGGAAAGGTACAGGTCCCAGGAATCGGGGATGGTCTGGAAACCCGGCGGATAGCCGTGGAGGCGGTTGGCCTGGAAGCGCCGCTCGAATTGAGAGGTAAAGCGCCATTTGGGTTTGCCGGTGGCGGCGTCAAGAGCGGTGAGCGTGGCGTCGTAGCCGACCAGGTAAACCACACCGTTGGCGATCGTGGGAGTGGAGACCACCTGCCGGGGAGTTTCGAATTTCCATTTTTCCTTGCCGGTGGCCTGATCGACGGCATAGAGAAATCCGTCGGCGCTCCCGATGTAGACCACGCCATCGGCCACGGCCGGCGAACCTACGATGGGGCCGCCGGTCTTGAACTTCCATTTGAGGGAGTCGAGCTGCCGCGGGCCCGCGGAGTCGTACACGCCGGTGCGGGCGGCATTCCCGTGGAAGGTGGCCTGGGCCAGAAGAGCCGGCGCAGATGCGAGAAACAGAGAAAACGCGAGAAGCAATCGTTTCATGCCGGTCACCCCAATGGCGGTAAGACGATGGGGGGCCGGCGCGAGTTACAGGATTCGCCGGCAAATGGCGGGCGAGCGGAGCCATGGCGGTGTGAATTCTTCTAAATTTGAAGAGGGGCGAGCCGTGCGCGCGGCCGGGAGAGCCGGTGAGGCGGAAGGGAACCGCAGGCGTCCAACGCGGATGCCGGCGCAAGTTCGGATCGGCGCGGGAGGATATGGGCAACGGGGTCCGGCGCCGTCTTGCGTGGCGCGGCGGGGGCGGCGTATAGTTCCCTCCCGCCTCTGACGGAGTGGGCAGTGGTGAGTGGGACGAGCGCCGACGAACAGGCAGGAGGCCGGCGCCAGCGTGTGGAGTTCTCCATGAGCACGATCATCGTCCAGAACGAGCTGAACATCTACGAATCCGCGGAGGCGCGATTCGAGCTGGCCGCGCGCAAGCTGGGGCTGGAAGAAGGCCTCCACAAATATCTCAAATATCCGAGCAAGGAAATCACGCTGTACATTCCCGCCGCGCTGGACAACGGGAAGCTGGAAGTCTTCAAAGGATATCGCGTGCTGCATTCCACCATCCGCGGGCCGGGCAAAGGCGGCATCCGCTTTTCACCGGATGTGACGCTGGAGGAAGTGCGCGCGCTGGCCGCCTGGATGACCTGGAAGTGCGCGGTGGTGAACATTCCGTTCGGAGGCGCGAAGGGGGGAGTGGTGTGCGATCCCACCGAGCACTCGCATTCGGTGATCGAACGGATCACCCGGCGGTACACGGCGGAGCTTTCCGAATGGCTGGGTCCGGAGCGGGACGTGCCGGCGCCGGACATGGGCACCAACGAGCAGACCATGGCCTGGGTGATGGACACCTACTCGATGCACGTCCGCCAGGCCACCACGGCGGTGGTGACCGGGAAGCCGCTGGACCTGGGGGGTTCGCTGGGAAGGCGGGAAGCCACGGGCCGGGGACTGTTGATGGTGACGAACCGGGCCATGAGCAAACTGGGCCGCAAGCCGGCAGACACGCGGGTGATCATCCAGGGATTCGGCAACGTGGGAACCTACGCGGCCAAACTGATGAGCGAAGCGGGCTACAAAATCATCGGGCTGGCGGATATTTCCGGAGCGCTGTACAACGAGAAGGGGCTGGACGTGCCGGCGATCATGCGCTGGGTTCACGAGGACAAAAAACCGCTTTCGGAATATGCGGGCGGGGGAACGCGCATGTCCGCGCACGCCGTCATCTTCCAACCCTGCGACGTGCTGGTGCCGGCGGCCACGGAGAACCAGATCACCAGCGAGAACGCGGAGGACGTGCAGGCCAGCGTGCTCATCGAGGGGGCCAACGGGCCGACCACCGCGCCGGCCGACGAGATTCTGGACAACAAGGGAGTCTTCGTGATCCCCGACATTCTGGGCAACGCCGGCGGAGTGACGGTGAGTTACTTCGAATGGGTGCAGGACCGGCAGGGGTTCTTCTGGCGCGAGAGCGAAGTGAACGAGCGGCTGCAGGACGTGATGGACCGGAGCTTCGACGACGTGGTGCGCTACGCTGATGCGCACAAGGTGAACAACCGGATCGCGGCGTACATGGTGGCCATCGACCGGGTGGCCCGCGCGCTCAAACTGCGCGGAATCTACGCGTAGAATGGATTTGCCGTTCTCATACGGGCATGGAATACCGTGCCCATCCGTCTGATTTCCCCGCAGTTTTTCAGGAAGATTGGGGTCACGTGGCCGGCAAACTCAAACACGCGATCTCCGCGGAAGCACGCCTGCGGCGCGACCTTTGCGCGGCGGGACGGGAACTGCGCGAGCTTGGATTTCTGCCCGCGGCTTCAGGAAACCTTTCGGTGCGCCTGGCCGACGGCAGAATTCTGGCCACACCCGCGGGGGCCATGAAGGGCCGGCTCGCCCCCGGCGAACTGATCCGCTTGCACGCCGATGGAGCGCCGGAGCGGGGAGCGGGCCGGAAGGACGCGGGCCGCCGGGCTTCCTCGGAGATGGCCGTGCACCTGCGGATTTATGCGCTGCGCCCGGAGGTGCGCGCCATCTGCCATGCGCATCCGCCGGTGGCTACGGGCTTCGCGGCGGCCGGCCGGTCACTGGACAGCGCCACGCTGGGCGAGGCGGCGGTCCTGCTGGGCGCGGTGCCGCTGGCGCCTTACGGAGCTCCGGGAACCGAGGAGCTGGCGGATTCGATTGTGCCGTTTGTGAAAAGGGCCAACGCGGTGCTGCTGGCCAACCACGGAGTGGTAACGTTTGCGGAGGATCTGCGCACCGCGGTCCAGCGCATGGAGATGGTGGACCACTGCGCGCGCGTGCTGCTGGTGGCGGAGCTGGCCGGGGGCGCGAAGCTGCTGACGCGCGCCCAGATCCGGCGGCTGGTGGAATCACGCGCCCGGTACGGGCTGCCGCCGCTGCCGGCGAACGCCATTCCCTGGGTCGTGGCGGACGAGCCCGGCAGGAAACGATAGAATCTTCCGGCGGAGGAGGGCGAGTGGGACGCGAGGCGGATTTCCTGGAAGCGGTAAAGCAGGGGCAGGCGGCGCGCGTGCGCCAACTGCTGGATTCCAGCCCGGAACTGGCCGGGGCGCGTGCCGAATCGGGCGAATCCGCGGTGCTGCTCTCCGTGTACTACGGGAAGGACGAGGTGCGCGAGCTGCTGCTGGGGCGCGGCGCGCCGCTCGACGTGTTCGAAGCCGCGGCTGCGGGAGTACGCGAGGCGGTGGCCGCGCGCGTGCAAGAAGACCCCGGGCGCGTGCGCGCCTTTTCGCACGACGGATTTACGCCGCTGCACCTGGCGGCTTTCTTCGGCCGCATTCCGGTGGTGGAGCTGCTGCTCTCCGCGGGCGCGGCGGTCGGCGCGGTTTCGCAAAATCCGTCGGCCCTGCAGCCGCTCCATTCCGCGGTGGCCCACCGGCAGCCGCAGGTGGCGCTGGAAATTGCGCGCGCACTGATCGCCGCGGGTGCGGATGTGAACGCCACACAGCAGGGAGGGTGGACGCCGCTGCACGCCGCCGCGCTGCACGGGAACCTGCCGCTGGTGCGGCTGCTGCTCGAAGCCGGCGCCGCCGCGGAGGCGACAAACGACACGGGTCAAACTCCCGCCGCGCTGGCAAGATCGAAGAACCACAACGAGGTGAGCGCACTGCTGGCCCAGCGCGGAGGCTGAGGGCGCGGCCGCTCGCGGCGCGGCCGGATCGATACAGTGCCTGCGCACCCGCCTGCCGCGATGAACCCCGCTTTCGCGGGGCGGGCGGCTCGCGATAGAATTTGAAATCTATGGCCACACTACTCTCGAATCCCGCTCCGATTGCGCCCGAGGATGTGGCGCGCTCCACGGCCGACTTCGGCCACAGCTTCACGCTGCCCGCGGAGGCCTACCGTTCCGCCGGCGTATTTGCCTGGGAGATGGAACATTTTTTCGAGGGCGGCTGGGTGTGCCTGGGCCGCGAGGAAGAGGCGGGGCGCGCGGGAGATTACCGCGCGGTGCGGCTGGGGCGCGAGGGGATTCTGCTGTCACGCGACGCGGAGGGAGGGCTGCACGCCTTCTTCAACGTGTGCCGGCACCGCGGTCACGAACTTCTGGAGCCGGGAGCATGCGCCAATGCGCGGGCCATCCGGTGTCCCTATCACGGCTGGGTGTACGAGCTGGACGGGAGGCTGAAGACGGCGGCGCGGTTCGGCGATGTGGCCTGCTTCGATCCGGCCGGAACGGGCCTGGTTCCGGTGCGCACGGAGACGTGGCACGGCTGGATTTTCGTCAACGCGGACGGCCAGGCGCCTTCGCTGGAAACGTGGACGGGCGACCTGACCCGGCTGGTGGCGGGACACGCGCCCGGGGAGCTGCGCATCGCCGCGCGCTCCACGTATGAAGTGGCGGCGAACTGGAAAATCCTGATGGAGAACTATCACGAGTGCTACCACTGCCCGCAGATTCATCCGCAACTGTGCCGCGTGAGCCCGCCGGAGAGCGGGCTGAACCCTCCGCACAATGGCGCGTGGATCGGCGGCTCGATGGAGCTGGCGGAAAACGCGGAGACGATGTCACTCGACGGGAAGCGTCACGGAGACTACCTTCCGGGGCTGAGCACGGAGCAGCGCCGGCTGGTGTATTACTACGGGCTGTTTCCGAATCTGCTGATCAGCCCGCATCCGGACTACGTGCTCACGCACCGGCTGGAGCCCCTGGCGCCCGACCGCACGCGCGTGGAGTGCAACTGGCTGTTCCCGCCGCAGGAGACGGCGCGCGAAGGATTTTCGCCCGATTACGCGGTGGAATTCTGGGACGTGACGAACCGGCAGGACTGGCGCGCCTGCGAATCGGTGCAGCGCGGGGCGAACTCGGCGGGCTATCGCCAGGGTCCGCTGTCGGAACGCGAGGAAATGGTGTACCGCTTCGTCTCGCACGTGGCGCGAAGCTACCTCACCGGCCGCTACGAGCCCGTCGCGGGCGCATAGCCGGTCCGCCACGGCAGCATCTCAAAGGAATTCAGCAAGAGAAAGGGCGAAGCGGGAGCGCGGAAAGCCGTCCGGCGCCCCCGCCTCGAGGGGCTATGCGGAAAACCGGTTAGCCGATGGCGAGATAGGAGTCCTGGCCCGCCACGTGCACCTGCACCACTTGTCCATCCGCATTGCAGGCGTAGCCGTTTTCTCTGTACTTGCCATCCGCCTTCTTCCACTCCCCGGTGGCGCTGGCGATGACTTTGTTGTTTCGCAGGAGTTTGACGGTATTGCCTTCCACCTGCATCACGTACTCTCCAGGGGCGACCTTGGTGCCGGCGAACTGGCAATGATCGGCGATGGTGAGTGTGGATTTGGTGCCCGCCAGCGCGGGCATAACCAGCGCGAGGGCGGCGACGAGCGCGAGAACCGTGACGAGCTTGGACCGAGAGACTTGCATACTGCCTCCTTCTTTCCCGAGTGGAGTTAGCCTCCTGCGACGGCGCGCGGGTACCGGGGAGGACCACGCCACGGAGCGTCACATTCCGGCTTCATTTACTGTGACGATTTGTGCGGCGATTTTGTTTCGCGGTTACCGATAAAAAGATCGTAAATGTTGAGGCCAGGCGCAGTCTGTCCGGTTCCGGGAAGATTGGGACGCGGGATACACTCGCGCGGGAGGCAGGCGAGCGCGGCCAGGCGCAGCGCGGAAAAATTTCACCCCGACATTTAGATGAATTCAGGCGCTTCCCGTTGCTTCCGCGGACCTCCGGCGGCGCCGCGGAAGATTGGGGGCGCAGGCGGAATGGCCGCGGCGGAAGGGGCCTCTCCGCGTTGACAGTGGCTCGAGGCTCCCCAATACTCTTGGAGAAATGATCGCGCTCCTTCGCGGGACGCTGCTGGAAAAACGGCCCGGCCAATTGCTGGTGGAGGTGGCCGGGGTGGGGTATGACGTGCACATTCCGCTGTCGACCTTCGCGGCGGTGGGCGCGCTGCGCGCGGAGGTGACGCTGCTCATCTACACCCACGTGCGCGAGGATCAACTGGCGCTCTACGGGTTTCTCACCGCGCGCGAAAAGCATTTGTTCGAACTCCTGCTGTCCGTCAGCGGCGTGGGCCCGTCGCTGGCGCTGAAAATACTTTCCGGTTTGAGCGTGGAGGAGATCATCCCCGCGGTGCGGCGCGGCGACGTGGCCGGGCTCACGCGCATCCCCGGGGTGGGGCGGAAGACCGCGGAACGCGTCATCGTGGAATTGCGGGACAAACTGGCGGCGGCGGATTCGGCGGCCGCGGAGCCGCGGGTGGCGCGCTCGCAGATCGAGGAGGATCTGTTCTCCGCCCTGGTGAATCTGGGCTACGAGCGCAAGGAAACGGAGCGCGCGGTGGAGAAACTGCGGCGCGAAGGGCTGCCGGCCAGCTTCGACGCGGCCCTGCGCGCGGCCCTGCAGGAGTTGAGCCCGGCGCCGGCGGCCACGGCGCGACGCGCGGCCGGCGAATAGGCGCCTCCCCGGGATTCCACCGTGATCGAAATCCTCTGGGAATTCGTGGTGCGGGAAGACAGCCGGGAGGAATTCGAGCGCCACTACTCGCCGCAAGGAACCTGGGCGCAGTTCTTCCGCACATCGCCCGCGTATCGCGGCACCACTCTGCTGGCCGGCGCGGACAACCGCTACATCACCGGCGACCGCTGGGACTCCCGCGAAGCATTCGAGGAATTTCGGCGCGCTCACGGGGAGGAGTACGCGGCGCTGGACCGCCGGTTCGAAGCCCTGACCGTGTGGGAGCGAAGCCTGGGAATCTTCGAACTGAAGTAGAATCGGTGGGGCCAATCCGCCCATGACCAAATCCGCGCAAAGAATCGTTTCCGGAGCTCCCACGGAGGAAGAGGCGCGGCTGGAAGCCAGCGTGCGCCCGAAGCGGCTGGCGGATTTCGTGGGCCAGCCGCGGGTGAAGGAATTGCTGGCCATCACCATCGAGGCGGCCAAGAACCGCGGCGAAGCGCTCGACCACGTGCTGCTCTACGGCCCGCCGGGACTGGGGAAGACCACGCTGGCGCAAATCCTGGCGCAGGAGATGAGCGTGCCCATCAAGACCAGCTCGGGCCCGCTGCTCGAGCGCAAAGGCGATCTGACCGCGGTGCTCACCGCGCTCGAGCAGCGCGAGATGCTCTTCCTCGACGAGATTCACCGGCTGTTTCCCGAGATCGAAGAAATCCTCTACCCGGCGATGGAAGATTTTCAGATTGACCTGGTGATCGGCCAGGGGCCGGGAGCGCGCATCCATCCCTACCGGCTGAACCGCTTCACGCTCATCGGAGCCACCACGCGCGCCGGGCTGCTGACCGCGCCGCTGCGCTCGCGATTCGGAATTGTGCACCGCCTGGATTTCTACACGCCGGAGGAACTGCTGCACATTGTGCTGCGCTCCGCGAAAATCCTGGAAATCGGGATAGACCAGGCCGGCGCGCGGGAAATCGCGCGGCGCAGCCGGGGAACGCCGCGGGTGGCCAACCGTCTGCTGCGGCGCGTGCGCGATTTCGCTCAGGTGCGCGCCCAGGGCCACATTTCCCTGGAAGTCGCGCGCGAATCGCTGGGGCTGCTGGGCGTGGACGAGCAGGGCCTGGACGAAGTGGACCGCAGCCTGCTCCGCGCGCTCATTGATAAATATTCGGGCGGCCCGGTGGGGCTGGGAACGCTGGCGGCCACGCTGAGCGAGGAAGAGGACGCCATCGAGGAAATCTGCGAACCCTATC
>Ga0335081_10007495_pt1 | contig 17450 bp, 14 predicted proteins | sample Lox_Sample_35_FD_206713 | JGI IMG/M metagenome (GOLD analysis project Ga0335081, IMG submission 206713) | Soil microbial communities from Loxahatchee National Wildlife Refuge, Florida, United States - Lox_Sample_3.5 | ecosystem: Environmental > Terrestrial > Soil > Wetlands | place: USA... | reverse complement strand
CGCGCTGCGGCAAGCGCGCGTCGGGTCGCGGCCAGGACCTGGTCCGGCGCGATGTCGCGCATGCAGCGGTGATGGCCAAGGCGGCAAACCGGCTCATGGCAGGGCCGGCAGGGCAGTTCGGTCGTCGCCTCGATGGTTCCGGCCAAGGGATTGAGCGGCGCCCAGTGCCACGGGCTGGTCGGGCCGAAAATCCCGATCGATGGCGTGCCCAGCGCCGCGGCGACGTGGAGGAGGCCCGAATCGTTCGAGACCGCGGCGCCGGCCGCGGCCAGCGCGAGAATGGCATCGCGCAGATCATGGCCGGTCAGATCGCGCGCTGCCATATCGCCGACGATTTCGGTCGCCAGCGCCTTTTCGTCAGGGCCGCCCAGAACCCAGACGGCGAGATCTTCGGCCAACAGGCGGCGGGCAAGCTCGGCATAGGCGGCCGCTGGCCAGCGCTTGGAGGGACCGACTGCGCCGGGCGCCAGCGCCACGATCGGACGTTGATCGACGTTGAGGCCGCGTCTTTGCCGCCAAGCCTCGACCTCTTGGCGAGGAACTTTGAGTTCGGGCAATGGCCAATCCGGCGGCAATTTCGCGCCACCCGGCAGCGCCAGAGCTGCGCAACGGTCGACCATTCGCGGCAACGTCCGTTCGCCAAAACGCACGTCGTTGAGCAAAATGAAACGCGCCTCGCCGGCAAAGCCGGTTCGTTCGGGGATGCCGGCAAAAAACGGCGCCAACGTCGATTTCCAGGTGCGCGGCATGACCAGCGCCGAGCCGTAGCCTTCGCGTTTAAGGCGCTTGGCGAGCTCGAACTGCTGCCCCAGTGCCAGGCGACGGCGCGGCAGATCGGCGATGATCGGTTGCCGCAGGCCCGGCATGTAATCGGCCAGCGGAGCGCAGAGAGTCGTTGCCAGCATGTCGATCGGGCGCGCCGGAAAGCGGGCATTGAGGAGCTTTACGACCGTGTGGCAGCGCACGAAGTCGCCGATCCACATGTATGGAACAATAAGGATGGGGCTGCGATCCAAGCCCAAACCATGATTTGAATCTTGATTCATTATTAGAAAAGACACGCTCAGGATTTTGCGTCACGCCGCAGTGGCTCGCCCGGCGGCGGCGACCAATGCTGCAGCTGTTCATGGCGCTTGGCGTAGCGGTAGAACGTCCCCTCGAAATTGCCAAAAGCAATGACAAAGCCGGCCCAGCCATCGATAAATCCGCGCTTGAAAATGTAGTGCTTGAGGAATGACCAGCAGCCGTGCCCAAGCGCGCCAGCCATCGAAACGCGCCTGCCGGCAAGTTTGGCGGCGCCCAGCGTCGAATAGCGGTTGGCCTTGCGCAACACCTCTTCGAGGTCGCGGAACGGGAATTGCCAGATTGCGTTGCGGAGCGTGCCAAGCGGCTTTTCGGTGACGAGCTCGTAGCCCTCGTGAACCGGCTCGCCGGTATAGCGCATGCTGCCTTTGCGAAAGAGCTGCGGCTGACGGAAATTCGGGTACCAGCCGGAGCCGTGGATCCAGCGTCCCATCATGTAACTGCGGCGCGGTACGCGATAGACGTCGTACGTGGGCGTACCAGCAAGCAGGCCCAAGATCTCGTCGCGCACGGCCGCCGTGCAGCGCTCATCGGCATCGAGGCTGAAGATCCAGTCGCAACGGCAAGCCTCGATGGCGCGATTGCGCAGGTCGCCGAAGCCCTGGAACGGGACCTGCACGACCCGGGCACCGAGCGCGGCCGCAATAGCGGCCGTGCCGTCGGTGCTATGCGAATCGACGACGACGATCTCGTCCGCCCAGAGCACGCTTTCGGCGGCGGCTTTGACCTTCTCGGCCTCATTATAGGCCAGGATATAGGCGGAGATCGTCGGCATGATCGCGATCAGTATAGCGAGCGACGATATCGCTTTGCGAATTATCCCTGCGCGTCATCGACAAAATAATGAATGCAAGTTCATTTTTACATCATGCGACATCCAGAGTTGCTCGGCGCGCGATAGTGGGGCAAATGAGCCAATAGGGTCGGCACCAGCCGACCTTCTCCTCAAACCGGTCTTTGCGGTCGATGTTATTGGTCACCGGCGGTGCCGGTTTTATCGGATCGAACATGGTGGCGAGCCTCAACGAGGCAGGCCGCGCCGATATCGCCGTCAACGACATGCTCGGCAGCGAGGGCAAGTGGCGCAACCTTGCCGGCCGGCAGATCGCCGATTTTATTCCGCCTGGCGAACTCGACCGCTGGCTGGAGCGCCGTAAGCTCGATGCCGTCATCCACTTCGGCGCCATATCCGCCACCACCGCGACCGACGGCGATGCCATCATGGAGAACAATTTCCGGCTGTCGCTTCGCCTCCTCGACTGGTGCGCCGCGGCGCGCACGCCGTTTATCTATGCATCGTCGGCCGCGACCTACGGCGACGGCGAGCAGGGCTATTCCGACGATTGGTCGGACGGCGCGCTCAAACGGCTGAGGCCGATGAATCTTTACGGCTGGAGCAAGCACCTGTTCGATCTCGCCGTCGTCGATCGCGCGCGCCGCCGGGAGAAGATGCCGCCGCAATGGGCCGGATTGAAATTCTTCAACGTCTTCGGCCCCAACGAATACCACAAAGGCGAGATGATGAGTCTGGTCGCCAAGCGGTTCGACGAGGCCAAAGCCGGCCAGCCGATCCGGCTGTTCAAGTCGCATCGTCCGGGCGTGGCCGACGGCGAGCAAAAGCGCGACTTTATCTATGTCGAGGATGCGATCGCGGTGGTGCGCTGGCTGATGCAGACGCCGTCGGCGTCCGGCATTTTCAACCTCGGTACCGGCCAGGCCCGCAGTTTTCGCGATCTGATCACGGCGATGTTCACGGCGCTCGGCCGGGAGCCGGCGATCGAATATATCGACATGCCGGTCGCGATCCGCGACAGCTATCAATATTTCACGCAAGCGGAGACCGCCAATCTGCGGCGGGCTGGCTATAATGCCGACTTCATGCCGCTGGAAGCGGCGGTGAAGCGCTACGTCAATTGTCATCTCGATCGTGCCGATCGCTATCGCTGAGCACGGTCAAGGGGATCAAGCGCGGCCACAGCCATGTTCGATTTCGAAGAAGCCCTCAAGCGTGTCGCCAAGCAGACCGTGCTCTGCGTCGGCGATCTGATGCTCGACGATTTCGTCTATGGCGAGGTCACGCGCATCTCGCCGGAGGCGCCGACGCCGGTGCTGACCGTCGCGCGCAGCGAAATCGAGATTGGCGGCGCCGGCAATGTCGCGCGCAATATCGCGGCGCTCGGAGCGCGCTGCATCTTCGTCGGCCTCACCGGCAAGGACGAAGCGTCGCGGACCTTGGCCGACGCGTTCGCCAAGCTCAATGGCGCGGTCGTTCCCCATCTTGTGGTCGAGCCGGGCCGGCACACGACGCGCAAGGTGCGCTTCGTCTCCGAGCACCATTCGGCGCATCTGATACGGGCGGATTGGGAGACGGCGCAGCCGGCAAGCGCCGCGAGCGAGACCGCCGTCATCGCGCATGCCGAAGCGGCGTTGCCGCATTGCGGCGCGGTGGTGCTCTCGGATTACGCCAAGGGCGTGCTCACCCCGCGCGTCATCCGCGCCGTCACCGACCGGGCGCGGCAGCTCGGCAAACCGGTCGTGGTCGATCCCAAGGGCCACGATTACAGCATCTATCGCGGCGCGACACTGATCACGCCGAACCGCGTCGAACTCGGCGCCGCCGTGCATCGACCGGTGACAAGCGAAGCCGAGATCGGCAAGGCCGCGGCCGAGCTCGCCCGCATCGTCGAGAGCGAAGCCGTCCTGGTTACCCGCAGCGAAGAGGGCATGACCCTTCACGTCGACGGCCATGCGCCGCTGCATATCCCCGCTTATCCGGTGAAGGTGCGCGACGTATCGGGCGCCGGCGATACCGTTGCCGCCGTGATGGCGGTGCTTTTGGCCATGAAGGCGCCGTTCGATTCCGCAATGCGCGCCGCCAATGCCGCCGCCGCCGTCGTCGTCGGCAAGCGCGGCACATCGACGGTCACGCTCACGGAATTGCGCCACCGCATTCTGCCCGCCGCTTCGCTCGCGCCCGGCGACAAGATCGTGTTCGACTGGTCGACGCTGGACGAGCGGCTCAAGGACTGGGGGCGACACGGCCTGCGCGTCGGGTTCACCAATGGCTGCTTCGATCTCCTCCATCGCGGCCACGTCAAATTGCTGGCCGAGGCTCGCGCCGCCTGCGACCGTTTGGTGGTCGGTCTCAACAGCGACGCCTCGACGACGCGGCTCAAGGGTGCCGGCCGGCCGATCAATCCGGCCGAAGGCCGCGCCGAAGTGCTCGCCGCGCTCGAAGCGGTCGATCTCGTTGTAGTGTTCGAGGAAGACACGCCGATCGAGCTGATCAAGCGGGTGCGTCCGGCGGTGCTGATCAAGGGCGCCGACTACAAGCGCGAGGACGTGGTCGGCCATGACGTGGTGGAGAAGGCGGGCGGCACCGTGATGCTGGTCGAGCTCGTCCCCGGTCATTCGACCACGGCCATGGTCAAGCGGGCACAGCCGGCCAAGGAGCCGGCCGGCGAGTGAGCGGAGCGTAAGCCTTGCGCGGTGCCGATCTCATCTCCGTCATCGTCACGACGTATAATCGCGAGGATGCGCTCGACGCGGCGCTACGCGCGCTCGCGCATCAATCGGATCGCAATTTCGAGATCGTCGTTGCCGATGACGGTTCAGGTGCGGACACCGCGCGCGTGGTCGCAAGCTGGCAAACGCGGCTGCCGCTGCCGCTAAAGCACGTCCGCCACGAGCATCGCGGCTTTCGCGGCGGCGAGATCCGCAATCGCGGCATTCGCGCCAGCTCAGGCGAACTCTGCATCTTTCTCGACGGCGATTGCCTGGCGCCGGCCGATTTCATCGCCGCGCATCGCCGGCTCCATGAGCCGGGCTGGTTCGTCACCGGCAACCGCATTCTGCTGTCGCCGGAACTGACCGCAGCCGTGCTCAGCCGCGCCATGGAAGCGGAGCGGTGGCGCTTTGCCGCCTTGCTGCAGCAGCGCCTGCGCGGCGGCATCAATCGGCTGTTGCCGACGCTGCGCCTGCCGCTTGGCCCGTTGCGCAAATTAAGCAGCACAAGCTGGCAAGGCGCGCAAACCTGCAATCTCGCGGTGGCGCGGCGCGACCTCGATCGCATCGACGGCTTCGACGGTACCTACACCGGGTGGGGCCTGGAAGATTCCGACCTGGTGGTCCGCCTGCTGCGCGCCGGCGTGCGGCGCAAGGACGGCCGCTTCGCGACCGGCGTCCTGCATTTATGGCATCCGCCGAACGACCGCTCGCAATTGCCGGTGAATCAGACGAGGCTCGACGAGGTCGTCGGCGGCAGCCGGTTGCGCGCGCTGCAGGGCCTGTCCGCGCTGAGCGACGCACCGGCGCGCGACGCGGCTTCGGTGGTTCAACAATGACGCCGCTGCGATTACCGCAAAATCCGCGCGTGCTCGTCGTGGCGCTGCGGCGGCTCGGCGACGTGCTGCTGACCACGCCGCTCATCCGCAGCGTCAAGGGGGCGTTTCCGCAAGCCTCGATCGATGCGCTGGTCTTCGCCGGAACCGAAGGAATTCTGGCCGGCAATCCCGATCTTGCAGAAATCATCACGCTGCCGCAGCGGCGGCGCGCCGGCGACGCGCTCGCTTTGATGGTGCGGCTCTTTAAGCGCTACGACCTTGCGCTGTCGACGCAGACCGGCGATCGGCCGACGTTACTCGCCGTCATCGCCGGGCGGCAGAGCCTGGGGCTAACGGAAGCGAAGAGCGCCGCGGGCGCAATCAAACACTTGGTGCTGAGCCGCTCGGTGGTGAGCGAGCGGTCTCAGCATCGCGTCCTCGACATCCTGCGCCTTGCCAACCTTATCGGCATCCCGGCGCAGGCCGAAATCGTGCCGCCCGCCGGCGGCGCAAGCCCGGCACTCGCGCCGGCACAGCCTTATGCGGTGATCCACGCAGCCCCGATGTTCACCTACAAGCGCTGGAGCGCCGCCGGCTGGCGGCAACTCGCTGCCGCTCTGCGCGAACGCGGGCTTGGCATCGCCGTCACCGGCGCGGCAAGCGACCGCGCTTATCTCGACGAACTGTTCGACGAGAACGCCGTGGTGCGGCTCGACGGCAAGCTCACTTGGCCGGATTTGTCGGCGCTGATTGCCGGCGCAGCGATCTATGTTGGGCCGGACACGGCCATCACGCATCTCGCCGCCGCCACCGGCGCGCCGACGGTGGCGCTGTACGGCCCGACCGATCCGCGGCTGTGGGGACCATGGCCGCGCGGCGGGCTCGAGCGGCCATGGAACGCCGCCGGCACCATTCAGCGTCGCGGCAATGTCTGGCTGGTGCAGAATCCACTGCCCTGCCTGCCGTGCCAGTTGGAAGGCTGCGAGCGGCGGCTCGACAGTCACAGTCAATGTCTCGACGAGCTTACGGCCGCCCAGGTCGTGACCGCGGTCGATCAGGCATTGGCGGTGTGCCAGGCGGCGTAACCGAAAAATCAATAAAGCGGCGGCTGCACCGGCGCGGTTGGCCGCCCGAGTTCGCCCGTGACCAGATCGAACGGCGTATAGGTCTGCGCCCCGCAAGCGTCGGTCTCGACGGCGTAGCGCGCATCGACCACGGCATTGTCCTGGATGAACAGCGCATAACTGCGCAAATGGCCGTGGTCCTGAAAATGAACGCAGGCGAGCCAGGCCCATCCCTTGATCGTATCGATCCAGCGCAGGCCCGATATTTCGAAGCCGGCATAGGCGAAGCGGTCCTTGAGCGTGGACATCAAATATTGGGCGCTCAGCGACACGTAGGCCGGGGGTGCTGGCGGCGGCGATGCGGTCTGGCTCGATTGCGCCAGTTCGCTGCAGGCCGGCAGGATGAGGAGCGACGCGGCGAGCGCGAGGCGCTCGACCGCGCGCATCAAGGCGGCATACGCGCTCTGGCTTCCACGCTTGCACCACAGTCCCGCCATGAAACCCGTCCACTGAAAGATGCGCTCGGGAGGGGGAAAATATAAACTTTCGTGTTCTAAATGCGCCCGCGCCCACGAGCTCCCTTTATCGCGAAGCCTTGGCATGACGGCACCGCTAATGACGCGCTTGGCGATCGATCGGAATGACGAACGGCGCGCGCCGGCGAGCTCGAGGCAGGCGGCGGCGCCCGTCATCGTCAGGCGATCCATTGCCGCGGCGGTCATGCTTTGTGCCGGCGCGATGCTGGCGTCGTGTGCTGGCACCTCGAACGAGGATGCGTTCTCCGCCTTTGTTGCCGATCATTGGCCGCACTGGGCCGGCGGCATGCCGAGCGACGTGCCGCCGCGGCCCGGCACGCCGGGCTACAACCAGTTCATCGCCCACGGACAGGCCGATCAGGATGTGCTGCCGCCCGCAAACGGCGCCAATACTCCCGCCGTTGCCGAGACTCCGGTGTTCCAAACCGCGCCATCGGCACCGGCGACATCGACTGAACAGGTGAAGTCGCAGGCCTCGGCTATGTCTGCCAATCAGATCAAACCGCCGGCACAGTCGCCCGTCGCCGAGGCTCCGCCGCAACCGGCGGCTGACGAAGCGAGCGTGGTGCGGGGTGGCCTGTATTAGAGCACGATCTCGAAAATGCCTGCCCTCGCACTTTGATCCGAGGGTGCTTGCCGCTTTCCGGAAAAGATCATGCTCGACAAAAGCAGACATCACGCCACGCCGGCGCGCAACAGGTCGTGGAAATGCACAATGCCGACCGGGCGATCTGCTTCCACGACGATGAGCGCCGTGATCTTCGACGCATTGAGAATCTGCAAGGCCTCGCTGGCCAATTGGTCGGGCCGCACCGTTTTCGGCGACCCCGTCATGACGGCATCGACCGGCGCCTGCAGCAAATCCGCGCGCATGTGCCGCCGCAAATCTCCGTCGGTGATGACGCCGACCAGCCTGCCGTTCGGCTCGGTGACCGCCACGCAGCCGAAACCCTTGGCCGACATTTCGACGATCGCTTCCGACATCGGCGCTCCGCGACCGATCAGCGGCACCGCGGCGCCGGGATGCATGACCTCGCCGACGAATTTCAACGCCGCGCCGAGCGTGCCGCGCGGATGAAAGACGCCGAAATCGATCGCCGTGAAGCCGCGGCTTTCCAACAGCGCGATCGCCAGCGCGTCGCCGAGCGCGAGTTGCATCAGCGATGAGGTCGTCGGCGCCAGATTGTGCGGACAGGCTTCGCGCGTCGCCGGCAGCGCCAGCACGATATCGGCGGCTTTGCCGAGCGTAGAGTCGACGTTCACCGTGACGGCGATCAGCACGATGCGGAAACGCCGCGAATAATTGATCAGGTCTTTGAGCTCTTCGGTCTCGCCCGACCACGACAGCGCCAGCATGACGTCGTCGGACGTGATCATGCCGAGATCGCCGTGGCTGGCGTCGGCGGCGTGCACGAAGAAGGCCGGCGTGCCGGTCGAGGCGAGCGTGGCGGCGATCTTGCGTGCGACGTGACCGGATTTGCCCATGCCGGTGACGATGACCCGGCCGCGGGCCGCGCGGATCGTCTCGACCGCGGCGACGAAGGGGACGCCCAATCCGTCGGCCATCGCCGCGGCAAGCGCGGCGACGCCTTCGGCTTCGGTGTCGAGCGTGCGCAGCGCGGATGCGATATGCGCATTGGCCGTTGCCGGCTTCGGCTTTTTTGCGTCGGACGAACTCGTCATCGCGCGTGTCCTCACTCCGCACTCCACTCGTCGCGCAACCGCCCGACGGGCGCAAAGGATCAGGAATATCTATTTCGCCCAGGCCGCGAATGCATCCGCAAAGGCCCGATCGCCGGGCGGACCTTTTTCCAAAGCGAGGATGGCGCGGCCGCCATTGTTATAGACGATCGGAATATCGAACCATGGCCGGGTTTTGAGCAAATCGGTATTGCGCTGCACGTCGGCGTCGACCGCCGACAGCCCGATCAGGAAGAAGCCGTTGGTAACCTTCACAGCAAGCCCGGCGAGCGGAACGCCGCGCGCCTGCTCGGAATCCTTCATCAAGACGCCGGGCACATTGGCAATACCGCCACCGGGAAAATCCGGCGGCAGGTTGAACATGATCTCGATGGTATGGCTTGCGGGCAGCGCCTGATCGGTGTTGCGGCGGAGCGTCCAGGTCACGGTCATGTTGCGCTCCGGGATGGTGATGTCGGCCCGGACTTCAAGCTCGGGCGCCAGTCCGCTGCCCGGCGAGACCGTTTCGGTGCGCCACACGGCGGAACCGACAAATTGCCGGCCCGCCGGATTGTTCGGGTCTTCTTCATAAAGCACGACGCGTTGCGCCACCTGCGGCGCGGTCTGTTCGCCGGGCGCGTTGGGTGCGGGGGCCGGGGTTGGCGCCGGCTGTTGTCCGGGCGCCTGTTCTTGCGGCACGCGGCCGGAGAATTTGGGCTGCTGCGCGGGGGCCTGCGCCGTTTGCGTCGGCTTCGACCGCATATGTGAAATGAAGTTGTAAAGGCCGGCGATGTTGGACCACTGCCACGAGATCGTGGCCGTGATGCCGAGCAGCACGATCACGATTACGGCGAGCTTGGCGATGCCGCGATAAGAGCGCGGGGGGCGCGGCTCCGGATAATGTTCTTCCGGCTCCCGCATGCGCGGCGATTGCGGCCGCGTGAAATTCGGCGGCGGCGCCTCGTCTTCGGCAAAATCCTCCGCCGGCTCGAGCGGATGCGGCGCCTCGTCATCGAGCACGTCCGGCTCGCCGCGGTCGAAGTGGGGCGCCAGACGATCGTGCAGCGGCTCCAGTTCTTCCTCGTCGTCGGCAAATGGTCGCACCGGAGTGGCGCCATAGGAGTCGCGGGTGTCGCGCGCCGATTGCGCCGACCTCGCCGACGCGGCGCCGAGGTCATCGACCTCGTCGACGACCTCGCGGAAACCCCTGAACCCCTCGCGGGAGACGGGCGAGGTGCGCGCGTTCAACAGCCGGGCGCGGGCACTGCCGGCGGCGGCGGTCGCCGCCTCGTCGGCTACGACATCGTTGTCCATCCGCAACGGCGGCGGCGGCTCCGGTCGCGGCGGCGCGGCGCGGGTGGGACGCGGCGGCTCGGGTCGCGGCGTGGACGATGGCGGGCCCAAGGGCTGGCTCAAGGGCTGGCCCAAGGGCGGGCTCGGACGATCCCGCCGCGGCGCGAGCGGCGCGGAGGGCGGCGTGGGCGGCGCCGGCCGCGGCGCCGGCGCTGCGCGATCCGCACGCGCCTTGCGCACGCTCTCGGCCTCAACTTTACGGATGGCGTCTTCGAGGGCTAGCCGCTCGCGCGTGATGTCGGCTTCGGAAAGTGGCGGATCGATCGATCGCAACTGCGAGACCAGGGCTGCGCGCGCCCGCTCATAGAGGCCTCGGCGGGCTTCGCCGGTGCTGTTTTCCAGGCCCTCTACGGCGCGGGCGATGAGCGGATGATAGTCTGCCATTTGTTGAGTTTACGCTTCGCGCGCGAAAATTTCACCTTAAGCTTCAAAGGGATTTTGCATGAGGATGGTATCCTCGCGTTCCGGGCTCGTGGACAGGATGGCGGCCGAGCAGCCGATCAGCTCCTCGAGCCGGCGCACATATTTGATTGCCTGCGCCGGAAGGTCGGCCCAGGAACGGGCATGCGCGGTTTTTTCCCGCCAGCCATCAATGGTTTCGTAGATCGGCTCGACCCGGGCCTGGGCATGCTCGCTGGCGGGCAGGTAGTCGATTTCGCGCCCATCCAGCCGGTAACCGACACAGACCTTGATCTCATCGAAACCGTCGAGGATGTCGAGCTTGGTCAGGGCCAGGCCGTGGATGCCGCTGGTACGGACGGTTTGCCGCACCAGCACGGCGTCGAACCAGCCGCAGCGCCGCGGCCGGCCGGTGACCACGCCGAACTCCTTGCCGCGCTCGCCGAGCGTTTTCCCGACTTCGTTGATCTGCTCGGTGGGAAACGGCCCCGAGCCGACCCGCGTCGTATATGCCTTGCAGATGCCAAGCACGTAGCCGATGGCGCCGGGGCCCAGGCCCGACCCGGTGGCCGCCTGCGCCGCTACCGTGTTCGACGAGGTGACGAACGGATAGGTGCCGTGATCGATGTCGAGCAACGCGCCTTGCGCGCCTTCGAACAGAATGCGCTTGCCCTCGCGGCGGCGGTCGTCGAGCAGCGCCCACACCGAATCCATGTAAGGCAGCACCCGCGGCGCCACCGCGGCGAGCTCATCGTAAAGCGTGCCCGGCGCGACTTCGCTCATGCCGAGCCCGCGGCGCAGCGCGTTATGATGCGCCAACAGCCGTTCGATCTTGCCATTGAGCATCTGCAGGTCGGCCAGATCCATCAGACGGATGGCGCGGCGCCCGACTTTATCTTCATAGGCCGGGCCGATGCCGCGCCCGGTGGTGCCGATCGCGCCTTTGCCGGAGGCGCGCTCGCGCGCAACGTCGAGCTCCTGATGCAGCGGCAGGATCAGCGGCGTGTTCTCCGCGATCCGCAAATTTTCGGGCGTGACGGTAATGCCCTGCTTGCCGAGTTGCGCGATCTCGTTGAGGAGCGCGTGCGGATCGAGCACCACGCCGTTGCCGATCACCGAGAGCTTGCCCGGCCGCACCACGCCCGACGGCAACAGCGACAGCTTGTACGTGGTGCCGTTGATCACCAGCGTATGGCCGGCGTTATGGCCGCCTTGAAAGCGGACGACAATGTCGGCCTGCTCCGAGAGCCAGTCGACGATCTTGCCTTTGCCCTCGTCCCCCCACTGGGAGCCGACCACGACAACATTTGCCATGAGGAAGTGTCCCCAACAGGCCCCACGAATACTGAGATGACTGCTCGGATGGAGCGGCTGCCGGCTGCGGCCGACCGCCCCGGATAATGGATGCCGCTGCCGGACGCAAGGAAAAGCGCGCCCGGCCAGCCCCTGTGAGTTCCCACAATGTGTTGGTTTCACAGCAAATTCGCCGTTAGCTCTATTTCCGGGATTGTGGATTTGTTTCGACGCTTCGGGCGGCAATGCGGCAGGTGCGGCAGGCGGATCGTCGCAGTCTTGCATCGCGACTCAGGTCTGCCCTGGACGAAGGGCGCGCGCCAGGGCGTGTGACGGGGGCACTGGTCCGCAGCCGCAAGCCGGGTAAGCTCAAGCGAGGGTCGGCGCAGCCCTCGGGTCGCCGGCGATGAGGAATGCGCATGTCGGGGATACAGGTTCGAGGCTTCGGCCACAGCCCTGCCGATCGTTCGCGCCTGACCGGCATCTGGTTGTTCGATCAGCCGTATCTCTTGTTGTCCCTGACGTCGCTGTTCTGGGCCGGCAACACGGTGCTCGGCCGCTTCGTCGCGGGGCATGTGCCGCCGATCACGCTCGCCTTCATCCGCTGGAGCGGGGCGACCCTCATCCTGCTGCCGTTCGCGGCGCGCCATCTCATTCGCGATTGGCCGGTCATCCGCAACAACGCCGCAAGCCTGGCGCTGATCGCCTTTGTCGGCTTCTCCGTCTACAACACGATGGCCTATTACGGTCTGCAATACACCACGGCGATCAACGGCCTGTTGCTGCAATCGGTCGGTCCGCTGTTCGTGGCGATGTGGACCTTTGCGCTGTTTCGCGAACGGCTGACGTTGCGTCAGGCTTGCGGCATTTGCATTTCGCTGACCGGCGTTCTTGTCATCATTTGTCACGGCAGCTTGGATGTTCTACTCGCGACCAAATTCAATCGCGGCGACGTCTGCTTCGTGATCGCGCTCGTCACCTACGGGTTCTATGCGGCTTACCTGCGCGAGCGGCCGGCCATGCATCCGCTGTCATTTCTCGCCGTTGGCATGGGCGGCGGCGCGGTAATGCTGATCCCGGCGGTGGTCTGGGAAATCGCCAGCGGCCGCACGGTCATATTCGACACCGAGACCCTGGCGAGTTTCGCCTTCGTCTGCATCTTTCCATCGCTGCTCGGCTATCTGTGCCTCAATCGCGGCATCGAGCTCATTGGCGCCAACCGCGCGGCGCCGTTCATCCATCTCGTGCCGGTGTTCGGCTCGGTGCTGGCGATCGTGCTGCTCGGCGAACGCTTCGAGCTTTTCCACGCCGTCGGCTACGTGCTCGTGATCGCCGGCATCACGGTGGCGACGCGGAAATAGCCGACCGACGCCGGGAGCGATTGTTCGCCCCGGCGCCGGTGCTAGGAAGCTAAGGCATTATCGACGCTAAAGCGTCCGCCGCCGGTGACAAACAGCAACAGCAGACCGCCCGCGATGGCGAGATCCTTGCTGAGGAAAACGTATTGCAGGTTCTGCGCCGCATCCGGGAATTGCCAGTAGCGATGCGCCGTCGCCAGCGCGATCACCACGAAGACGAACCCGAGCAACGCGCCGTAACGCGTGCCGATGCCAAAAATCAGGGAGAGCACGACGATCCATTCGACGACATGCGCCAATACGCTCATGAAGTCGGGCGCGGGATAGTTGAGCGATTTGAGGTAGGCCCCGGCGGGGCCGCCGGTCCAGACCGTCATCAAGAACAAGACCGCAATCAGGACGCGGCCGATCAAGAGCCAGAAATCAGTCATGCCCGTGGCGATGCCATCGGTGCAAGACAACAGCGGATGCGACGATCGCGTAACCATTGTTCCCCCCATCGAGTGTTCTGTGCAAAAAATTTAGCGCGAGTTCCACGTATATTGCAAACCATCCCGCTGTCCGAATTGAGCCGGCAACATGGGGCGTGGCCCACGCCTGCGCCGCGCGAGACGCCCTGCGATGCCGAATTTCCCAGCCCGCTGCGCCACTTGGACCAAAGTCGGGGAACCGACACCAAGGCGGCGGCGTTGAGTCCGGTTGGGGGGGAGGGGACGGGAATACGCGAAACGTGGCACGTTCATCGATTCGAGCGCTGGATGATACCCGGCGCCTTCAACTGCTTATCGACGGTATCACCGACTACGCAGTCTATCTGATCGACCAAGACGGCCGCGTGGCGAGCTGGAATACCGGTGCCAGGCGGCTCAAAGGTTACGACGCGTCGGAAATCATCGGCAAGCCATACGCCACGTTCTTTACGCCCGAAGATCGCGAGCGTGGGCTGCCTGATCTGGCCTTGGAAACGGCCGCAGCGAGCGGCCGTTGGGAACAAGAGGGCTGGCGCGTCCGCAAGGACGGCACGCGGTTCTGGGCGATGGCCGTTCTCGATGCGGTATACCAGGACGGCGCGCTGATCGGATTTGCCAAGGTCACGCGCGACATTACCGAACGACTGGAATCGCGCGAGCGATTGAATACGAGCGAATCGCGGTTTCGCCAGCTGATCGATGCCGTCGTCGATTACGCCGTATTTCAATTGGATGCGGAAGGCCACGTGCTGACCTGGAATACCGGTGCCGAACGCATCAAAGGCTATGCCGCGAGCGAAATCATCGGTCAGCACTTCAGCCGGTTTTATACCGAGGAAGATCGGCACGACGGCATGCCGCAAAAGGTATTGGCCACCGCCGCCGCGGAAGGCCGGTTCGAGGCCGAAGGCTGGCGCGTGCGCAAGGACGGCTCGAAGTTTCGCGCCTCTGTCGTGATCGATCCAATCCGGAACGAACGCGGCGAACTTCTCGGCTTCGCCAAGGTCACGCGCGACGTCACCGAGCGTTACGAAGCCCAGCGCGTGCTCAAGGAGACGCAGGAGCAGCTCGCCGCTTCGCAGAAAATGGAAGCCGTCGGCCAGCTGAGCGGCGGCATCGCCCACGACTTCAACAATCTGTTGATGATCGTGCTGGGCAATCTGGAGACCATCGAGCGCTATGCCAAGACGCTGCCCGGCCCGCATCCCAATCTCCGGCGCGCCGTCGGCAATGCGCTTCGCGGCGCCAACCGCGCGGCGGCGTTGACCGCTCGCCTGTTGGCATTTTCGCGCCGCCAGGCGCTTAGTCCGCGCCCGCTCGATCTGAACAAGTTTCTGAGCGGCGCCGCCGATTTCATGCAGCGCAGCCTCGGCGAGGCGGTTGAGATCCAGGCGGTCGGTTCGGCGGGGCTGTGGCAGATCGAGGCCGATCCGACTTATCTGGAAACCGCTCTGCTCAACCTGGCGATCAATGCGCGGGACGCGATGCCGCGCGGCGGCAAGATCACGATCGAAGCGGCAAACGTCTTCGCCGATGAAGAGTATTGCCGCGTCAACCCTGAGATCTCGCCCGGCCCCTACGTGGCGATCTGCGTGAGCGACACCGGATGCGGCATGCCGCCCGACGTTCTCAGTCGGGCGTTCGAGCCGTTTTTTACGACCAAAGAGCTCGGCCAAGGAACCGGACTGGGCCTGAGCCAGGTCTATGGTTTCGTGAAGCAATCCGGCGGCCACGTGAAAATCTACAGCGAAGTCGATCAGGGCACGACGATCAAAATCTATTTGCCGCGATACCTCGGCAAGGATGAACCCGACAGCGTCGAAGACGACAAGCTGGAAAGCGGCGAGGAGAACAGCGAAATCATTCTCGTCGTGGAGGACGACGACGATCTCCGCGGCTATATCGCGGGGGTGCTGCGCGGCCTGGGTTACCGCGTCCGTGCCGTGGCCAACGCCGCGGCGGCCATTCCCATACTCGAGCAAAAGGATCAGCCCATCGACTTGCTGCTGACCGATGTGGTGATGCCGGGCCGTAACGGGCGCGAGTTGGGCCAATACAGCCGCACGCTGCGGCCCGGTCTGCCGATCCTCTATATGACGGGTTATTCAAGGAATGCCGTGGTCCACCACGGCCGGCTCGACGAAGGCGTCGACCTGCTGCAAAAGCCGGTCGGCCAACAGCTCCTGGCGACGCGGGTGCGGGATTTGCTCGATCGCGCGCAAGGCGGCAAGGAGCGGCCGCAAGATTCGCGCAACGCGTGAGCGATCGCAGCGCCTGCGGCGAGGATCGGCCCGCCGCCGCTTTCCCATGGAGGAACGCCCGGCGGGCCATGGAAGGGCCGAACGGGAAGCTATCCGGGAGAGGGATTTTTTCTACTCCCAATCAAAGGCAGATGATTTATTCGAAATTTTCGCCGCCTGGGAGAAAGTAGATTTATTTTCCTCGATTTTGCGTAAAGCCACTTGAACGTTCCATTGTAACCGATGATCTTCATGGAAATCAGTAGAGTTATTCTACGGCCGAAGGCGGCCGGCTTCGAGGAAAGTGTCTTGGTCAAGGTCATTCCACTAGAGCCGAATATCGCGGTCGCGCCGCAGCTTGGCGAGGCCGACTTTGCCGAGGTCGCGGCCTTAGGCTTCCGCTCGGTTGTGAACAATCGCCCCGACGGCGAAGCGCCGGATCAGCTTTCGAATGCGCAGGCCAAGGCGGCAGCGCAGCGCAGCGGCCTGGAATTTCGTCATGACCCGGTGACAAGCCTCACCGTGACCGACGACGACGTCGTCGACACCTTTGCTCGTGCGATGGAAAATCTGCCGAAACCGATCTTGTTCTATTGCCGCTCGGGCACGCGTTGCGCGACCTTGTGGGTGCAGGCGGCGGCGCATCGCATCGGCATCGATCAAGCTTTGGCGGCCGCGCGCCGAGGCGGATACGATCTGGATTTCCTGCGCGAGACGCTGGCGGAGCGCAGCGACGAAATTTCCGGTGCCGCGGCGCAGCCATTCTCGTCGGCGCCCCAAACCGCGGCCGCCGGCTGACGCGTCACGCGAAGCGTCCACATTCCTTCCGATTGCCGAGGCCCTCGGCAAACCCTCAAAACGCCAGCGGCTTGACCTGCTGCACGTTGGGGATCTCGTGCACTTTGCCGAGCACCTCGGCTGGTACCGTGCCGTCGACCTCGACCAGCGCGATGGCGTTGCCGCCCTCGGCCTCGCGGCCGAGATGGAAGGTGGCGATATTGATGCCGGCTTGGCCGAGGAGCGAGGCGAAGCGGCCGACGAAGCCCGGCTTGTCCTGGTTGGTCACGTAAAGCATCGACGGGCCGAACTCGGCGTCCATGCGGATGCCCTTGATGTTGACGATGCGCGGCCGGCCGTCGGCATAGACGGTGCCGGACACCGCGCGGGTCTGCCGGTCGGTGGTCACGCTCACCGTGATCAGGCTGTCGTAATCGCCTTCGGCGTCGCGCCGGGTTTCTTCGACGACGATGCCGCGTTCCTTGGCGACGATCGGCGCGGAGACGACGTTGACGTCTTGCAGCATCGGGCGCAGCAGCCCCGCGACCGCCGCCGAGGTCAGCGCCTTGGTGTTCATCGCCGCCACCTCGCCCTCATAGATGATGCAGACCTGCGTGAGGCCGCTTTCGGTGAGCTGCCCGGCGAACGAGCCGAGCTTTTCCGCAAGCTCGATGAACGGTTTGAGCTTCGGCGCCTCCTCGGCGCTGATCGAGGGAAAATTGACGGCGTTGCTGATGGCGCCGCGCAGCAGATAATCCGACATCTGCTCGGCGACCTGCAGCGCCACGTTCTCCTGCGCCTCCAAGGTCGAGGCGCCGAGATGCGGCGTGCAGATGACGTTCGGCAGGGCGAAAAACGGGCTCTGCGTCGCCGGC
>Ga0335081_10007494_pt1 | contig 17451 bp, 12 predicted proteins | sample Lox_Sample_35_FD_206713 | JGI IMG/M metagenome (GOLD analysis project Ga0335081, IMG submission 206713) | Soil microbial communities from Loxahatchee National Wildlife Refuge, Florida, United States - Lox_Sample_3.5 | ecosystem: Environmental > Terrestrial > Soil > Wetlands | place: USA... | reverse complement strand
CCCCTCATCCCGACCTTCTCCCCCTGAAGGGGGAGAAGGAGCGCAAACGCCGTGCTCACCTCACTAAATTTAGCCTACGGCCAGTTCGCCGGCGCCGGCATCGGCACGTGCGTGGTCATCAGCACGATCGGCGCGCCGCCGCCCGGGATCACCAGCGAGCGTGAACGCGACGAGGGCTGCACGCATGATGACGTCCTCCCGGTACGGGCCGCGTCTGTTGTGGTCGGCTGTGGCGCCGCTGCGGCCGTTGCGGCAGTTAAGCGTGTCGGCGCGGGTGCCGCAACCGGCGCTCGCGCCGCCGCCGCCTCAGGCCGCCGCCGCAATCGTCCGCGTCGCGGCGAGGCGCGCGATCTCGGCCGCGCTGAAGCCCGCCTCGGTGAGCACCTCGGCATTGTGCTCGCCGATCCGCGGCGGCTGGCGGGTGAGCCCGGGGCGCGCGCGGTCGGCGCCGAACTCGACCGGCAACGCCGGCAGCCCGACCGTCGTGACGCCGCCCGCGAGCGTCCTGATCGCGACATCGACCAGCCCGCCATGGCTCAGAAGATGCGGATCGGTGAACAGGTCGGTCGGCTTGCCGACCGGCGCCCACGACACCGCCGCCGCCTCGCAGCGCCGCTGCATCTCGGCCTTGGAGAATTTGGCGATCGTCTCGCGCAAGGCCGGGATCAGCCAGCTGCGCTCATGCGTGCGCGACTCGTTGGTCGCAAGCCGCGAATCGGCCGCGAGCGTCTGCAGCGCGAACTCGTCGGTGAAGCGCGTCCATTGCTGGTCGCTGGTGACGCCGATGAAAAGCTGCTCGCCGTCGGCGGTGTCGAACACGTCGTAGATCGCCCAGGCGCCCTGGCGCGCCGGCATCGGCCGCGGCGCCTCCCCGGTCGCGACCGAGCCCGCCATGTGGCTGAGCATCAGGAATGCGGTGCTTTCGAACAGCGCGCTGCTGACCCGCTGGCCCTCGCCGGTGCGATCGCGCTCGCGCAGCGCCGCCAGGACCGCCGAGACACCGAAGCTCGCGCCCAAAATATCGACGATCGAGGCGCCGGCGCGCAGCGGCTGGCCGGGCGGCCCCGTCATGTAGGCGAGCCCGGCCTGGAACTGCACCACCTCGTCGAGCGCCGGGCGATGCTCGTAAGGGCCGGCCAGAAAGCCTTTCAGCGCGAGGTAGAGCAGGCGCGGATTGACGGCGCGCAATTGCTCGTAGCCGCAGCCGAGGCGCTCCATGGTGCCGGGGCCGTAGTTCTCGAGCAGGATATCGGCGCGCGCCGCGAGGCGATGCACCGCCGCCTGCCCGTCCGGCCGCTTGAGGTCGATCGCGACGCTGCGCTTGTTGCGGTTGAAGCCGGGAAAGAACCCGGCGCCGAAGCCCGGCAGCCGCCGGGTCGGATCGCCGGCGGGCGCCGGCTCGACCTTGACGACGTCGGCGCCCATGTCGGCGAGCATCAGCCCGGCGCTCGGCCCCATGATGGCGTGGCTGAACTCGAGCACCCGCACGCCGGCGAGCGGCGCGACGGACATCAGTGGATCCTCCGGCGGAACGCGTCGAGGCTGCCGGCGTGCAAGAGCTCGCTCGGCAGCTGGTGGCCGACGATCGTCTCCGCCATGCGGCCGACCTCGATCAGCGCGTCGAGGTCGACGCCGGTGTCGATGCCCATCTCCTCGCACAGCAGCACCAGCTCCTCGGTGCAGATGTTGCCGGCCGCGCCCTTGTGGCCCGCGAACGGGCAGCCGCCGAGCCCGCCGACCGTCGCGTCGAAGCGGCTGACGCCGAGGCGCAGCGCCGCATAGGCGTTGGCGACCGCGAGGCCGCGCGTGTCGTGCAGGTGGAGCGAGATGTTCTGCTCGGGCCAGCGGCCGCGCACCAGCGCGACCACGCGCTCGATGCGCTGCGGCGTCGCCCAGCCCATGGTGTCGGCGAGCGACAGCGTCGCGATCTTGACGCCCGCCTCGTCGGCGATCGCGAAGCCGTCCTCGAGCGTGCGCACCACCTGCTCGGGCGCGATATCGCCCTGATAGTTGCAGCCGAACGCCGCCATCACGCCGATGCGGGTGACCGGAAGGCCGCGCGCGAGATGCAGCGCGGTCTGCTTGCGCATCGCCTCGACGTTCTCGGCGTGGCTGCGATGCAGGTTCATCCGCGTGAAGGCGTCGGAGGCGCACAGCGAGATCGCGCCCGACAAATGCAGCTTGTCGCGAAACGCGAGCGCCCGCTCGAGGCCCTTGTCGTTGAACCACAGCGCCGTGTAGTCGACGCCGGGGGCGGGCTTTGCGGCGCGCACGACCTCCTCGGCATCGGCCCAGCCCGGCACCAGCCGCTGATTGACGAACGAGCACACTTGAATATCGCGCAGGCCGGTCTGCGCCAGCGCTTCGATCAGCCGCACCTTGTCGGCGCTGCCGATCGGCCCGGGCTCGATCTGGAAGCCCTCGCGCGGCCCCTCCTCGTGAATCTCGACTGTGGTCGGCATGTCGCTCATGGGAGATCTCGCTCTATCGATCGGACGCGGCGCGCTTGTCGCTCATGTTGGTCGCTTCCGAGCCATCCGCAATATCGCTATCATCCGCGGCAGTCCCCGGACAAGGCTCGCATGGCGGCGCAATTTTCCACCATCAAGGTCGAGAAGCTCGGCGCCATCGCCCGCCTCACCCTCGCCCGGCCGGAGAGCGCCAATGCGCTCAATCAGACGATGCTCGGCGAGATCGGCAACGCGCTCGACGAGATCGAGCGGGATTCCGATATCCGCGCCGTGATCGTCACCGGCGCCGGTGCGGCATTCTCGTCGGGCTTCGATCTCAAGGAGCAGATGGAGCGCCGCCCGAGCGGCGTCGCGGCGTGGGAGCCGCTGCTGCGCAAGGACTTCAACACCATCATGCGGTTCTGGCACTTTCCGCGCCCGACCATTGCGGCGGTGCGCGGCCCGTGCCTTGCGGGCGCCTGCGAGCTCGCGCTCGCCTGCGACATGACGATCGCATCCGAGGATGCCTTCTTCGGCGAGCCGGAGCTGAAATTCGGCGCCGGCATCGTGGCGATGATCCTGCCGTGGCTCGCCGGGCCGAAGATCGCCAAGGAGATCATCCTGCTCGGCGAGGATCGCATCCCGGCGGCGCGGGCACGCGAGATCGGCCTGGTCAACCGCGTGGTGCCGGCGGCCGAGCTCGACGCAACCACGCTCACGATCGCGCATCATCTCGCCGCCATCGATCCAAACCTGGTGCAGGAGACGAAGCGCGCGATCAACCGCGCCTACGAGGCGCGCAACATGCTCGCCGCGCTCGAGGAGGCGCTGGCGATCGATCTTGCGATCGAGGGCGCGGGCTCGCCCGACAAGATCGCGTTCATGGACATCGCGCGCCGTGAGGGGTTGAAAGCCGCGCTCGCCTGGCGCGATGCGCGCTTCCCTAGCGACGTCCCGTGATCGGCCGCCTCGCCTACCTGATCGCCTATGCGCGCGTCGCCGACCGTGCGATCGAGAGCACGAGCGGCGAGCGCGAAGAGCCGCTCGCCATCATGGACCGTGCCGGTCGCGTCGCCGAGGCGCTTCTTGCCCGCAAGGTCGCGCCTGACGAGCCCGTGCACGTGCGGATCGGCAACCGTCCGACCGATCTCGGCGCCCTGCTCGGCATCTGGCTCGCGCGTGCCGTCGCGGTGCCGGTCCATGTCGGCACCGCGGCAGCGACTGTCGATCGGCTGCGGCGCCGGACGCAGGCGCGTTTCGTCGTCGACGGCGACCGCGTCGACGTCGTCGCTGACGCAACCCCACCCGAGCGGGCGCGGCTGCGCGATGCCGCTCTCGTGATCTTCACCTCGGGCAGCACCGGCGAGCCGAAAGGCGTCGTCATCGGACACGAGGCGTTTGCCGAAAAGCTCGCGGTCCTCGACCGACTGCTCGGTCTCAGAGAGGACGACAACGTGCTCGTCCCTCTCCATCTCACCTTCATCTTTGGCCTCTGGGTGAGCCTGCTCACGTTGATGAAAGGCGCACGGCTCGTGCTGGTGCCGAAATTCTCCGGCGAGGCAATCGAGCGGGGCCTGCAATGCGCGACCGTTTTCGCCGGCGTGCCGTCCATGTTCCGCACGCTCCTGGCGGACATCGCGCCGGGCGCCCCTCACCTGCGCACGATCCTGACCGGCGGCGAGGTTCTTCCCGTTCGGCTTGCCGAGCGCATGCGCCAATTCGCGCCGCGGGCCGCGATCTACGATCTTTATGGCCTCACCGAAACCGGCTCGTGCGACTTCTGCGTCTCGCCGGCCGACCAGCCGAGCGGCTTCGGCACCATCGGCAAGCCGACCGCCGGCGTGACATATCGCATTGCGGAGGGCGGCGCGCCCGTGGCGGCCGGCGCGACCGGCGAGCTGCAGATCCGCACGCCGTTCGGCATGCTCGGCTACCTCGATGATCCGCAACTCACCGCGGCCTCGTTCGCGGACGGCTACTTCAAGACCGGCGACCTCGCGCGACGGCGGCCTGATGGATTCATCGAGCTGGTCGGCCGCGCCAAGGACATCATCTCGCGCGGCGGCGTGAAGATCGCACCGCTGGAGATCGACAACCTGCTGGCCGAGCATCCGGACGTCGCGGCGGCACTGTGCGCCGGCGTTGCCGACGAGCGCCTCGGCGAGGTGATCCATGCGGTCGTGGTGCCGCGCCCCGGGGCGCATCTCGACACTGCCGCGCTGCGCGATTGGATGCTCGCCCGCACCGAACGATACAAGGTGCCGGATGTCTTCCATGTCCGCGACGCCCTGCCGGCGGGTGCGACCGGCAAGGCGGATCGGCGGGCGATCGCCGGCCTCGTCGCCGTCGAAGGCAGGTGACGCGGCGGAAGCGGCCGTCATGTTACAACCGTGAGGAGCATTGTCCGAATTCAATCAACCGTTTTCGCATTCGCGCCGAACGAACCCGATAATCACCGATGTCCCTGCCGGCATTGCGCTTCTGGCCGCGACGTAGCCTCGATGCGGCGCAATGCAGCCGATCGGCCAAGGGGCTGCAAACAAAATACAATCGATCTGCAATGGAAATTCGACGCCAATTACAATGCAACGTATTGCGCGATCGAGAGAAAAGCCGCCGGCGCAAGAACAATGGCGAGCAATGGAAAAAACAATGCGCCGAACAATAAAAACAATCCGGGCGGGCGCCTGCGTCCGGTTGTATAGCCGCAACGAGCGGACCGCGCTGCGCGGGAGGCGGACCGAGCTCAAAAGCGACGCGCGCCCGAAGCGGCGGCTGCGGACGCGCGAATGTCACTCTGCACTTACTGCCATGCCGTGCTCGCGCCGGAAATGCAAGCCAGATTTTGTCTATCCACGCTGTTCACGGGTGCGCCCGGCTGTGGCCGACCAGCGTTCAGGAAACGCTCGACGCATCGGCGTGTCGCCGCATGATGACGCCGCACAGCGCGCCGCCAATCGCGCCCGCAATGGCCGCCGGAACGAGCAGGCCATAGACCCCTTGCCGGCCGTCGAGTGCCCGAAGCACGCCGCCCGCCACCCAGGCGGCCCACGGCAGCACGACAAGGAAGGCGCCTATGGCCATCGTCAGCGCGTCGACGAGCGGCCACAAGGCCCGGTCGATCCGCAGGCGCCCGACCAGCCACTGTGCGAGCGGGCCGAAAGCCAGTCCAGCGAGCGCCCCCGCGATCGCGGCGCCTGGCACAAGCGCGAACAGCAGCATCAGCAGCGCCATCAGGAACGAACCATGCTCCTGCGCCGCCCAATTGAGCGACAACACGAGCGCCATCGCGGCCGCGCCGATGGCGAGACACGCGGCGCCGACGCCCGCGGCCCGCGCGAGAATCCTGCCGGATTCAGCCATGCGTTCCTTTCGGCCGCCGATGCGGGCGGCGCCGGATCACGCCGCGCGACGCACAAACAGCAGCGAGGCTCCCAATCCGCACATGATGGCACCCGAAGTCTGGCGTGCCCGCACGATCAGCGTGGGGCGATCTTGCAAGCTGGTGCGCGCCATGGCAGCGCAGCAAGTGACGATAATGTCCGCCGTCGTGTTGAGGCAGACCGAGACGAGGCCGAGGACGACGAACTGCGCCGCCACCGGCCGCGCCGGATCGACGAACTGCGGGATGAAGGCGAGAAAGAAGGCTGCCGTCTTCGGATTGAGCGCCTCGACGACGATCCCGTCGCGAAAGGCCCGCCGTACGCTCGTGGTGCGCAGATCGATCGGCGCGAGAACGCGCGCGTCCCGCCATGCCTTCACGCCGAGCCACACCAGATAGACGGCGCCGAGGACCTTGAGCAGCGTAAAGGCCTGCGCGCTTGCCATGACGAGCGCCGACACGCCGACCGCTCCCGCAATCACGTGGACGAGGCCGCCCAGGCCGAGCCCGATGCTCGACGCCAGGCCCTCGCGGCGGCCGCCCGCCAAGGCGCGAGCCGCAACGTAGAACAGTCCGGGTCCCGGCGCGGCCGCGACCAGCAGCGCGGCGGCAAGGAACATCGGCTAATGGCCGGCGGCGATCGCGTGCATCGTCCCGCCGCTCAGTGCTTGGCCGCCCGCGCCTGCTCGATCGCTTCCCACACCCGCGCCGGCGTCGCCGGCATGTCGATCGCGGTGACGCCGAGGGGGCTAAGCGCGTCGATCAGCGCATTGATCACGGTCGGCGGCGCGCCGATGGTGCCGGACTCGCCGATGCCCTTGACGCCGAGCGGGTTGGTCCGGCACGGCACCTCCTCGAGCGCGGTGTGGATCTCCGGCATCAGGTCGGCGCGCGGCATCGCATAATCCATGAAGCTGCCGGACAGGAGCTGGCCGGACGAGCGATCGTAGATCTGCTCCTCGGTGAGCGCCTGGCCGACCCCCTGCACGACGCCGCCGTGGATCTGGCCGCGCACGATCAGCGGATTGAGCACGCGGCCGAGATCGTCGACCACGAAATAGCGGTCGACCGTCACAACGCCGGTCTCCGGGTCGACCTCGACCTCGCACGCATGGGCGCCGTTCGGATGGCTCGGCGGCTCGGGCGCGAAGCTGCCGCTCGCCTCGAGGCCGACGCCGAATTTTTGCGTCAGCGGCCCCATCGGCGCATAGAAGGCCTTGGCGACGTCGGTGAGCGCGACCGACTTGTCGGTGCCGGCGACGCGGTAGCGGCCCTCCTTGAACTCGATATCGGCGGTGTCCGCCTCCATCAGCGCCGACGCCATGCCCTTGCCCTTCTCGATGATGCCATCGGCGGCGAGCTTGAGCGCGCTGCCGCCGACCACGGCGCTGCGCGCCCCGTAGGTGCCGCGTCCCATCGCGACCTGGGCGGTGTCGCCCTGGACAAAGCGGATCTCGTCGAACGGCAGGCCGAGCAGTTCGTGCACGATCTGGGCGAAGACGGTCGCGTGCCCCTGCCCGTGCGAATGGGTACCGGCGAAGATCGTGATGGTGCCGCCCGGATCGAACTTGAGATCCATGCGGTCGTTGAAGATGCCGCCGAACTCGATGTAGTAGCTGACCGCGCGGCCGCGCAGCTTGCCGTGCTGCTCGGATGCCTTGCGGCGCGCCGCGAAGCCCTTCGGGTCGCTCGCCTCGACGCATTTGTCGAGCAGCCGGCCGAACTCGCCGCTGTCGTAGGTCCAGAAGGTCGGCGTCGAGTAGGGCAGCTTGCTCGGCGGGATGAGGTTGCGCCGGCGAATCTCCGCGCCGTCCATGCCGATCTGGCGCGCCGCGTGCTCGATCAGCCGCTCGGTGAAATAGGCCGCTTCCGGCCGCCCGGCGCCGCGATAGGGCCCGTTCTGCGACGTGTTGGTGAAGAGGCCCGTGGTCGAAATGAAGATGTTCTGCACGTCATACGCCTCGGGGATGAAGCGCAGCGAGAAGGCGCCGACCACCATGGCGGCGCCGACGAAATAGGCGCCGACATTGAACAGGCAGCGCGCGCGGATGCCGAGAATCTTTCCGTGCGCGTCGAGCGCCATCTCGCCGTAGCAGACGTGGTCGCGGCCCGCGTGGTCTGTCAGCATGCTTTCCGAGCGCGTCGCGGTCCATTTCACCGGCCGCCCCACCTTGCGCGCCGCCCACAGCACCAGCGCGTCGTCCGGGAAGGTGCCGCCCTTGAGGCCGAAGCCGCCGCCGACGTCGGGTGAGATCACCCGAATGCGGTTCTCCGGCACATGGAAGATGTGCGACATCTCCTCGCGCGTGCCGTGCGGGTTCTGCGAGGAGGCGTGCAGCGTGAACGAATCGTCGATCGCGTTGTATTCGCCGATCGCGACGCGCGGCTCCATCGCGACCGGCGCGAGGCGGTTGTTGACGACCCGCAGCTTGACCACGTGCTTCGCCGCCGCAAACGCCGCATCGGTTGCCTCCTGGTTGCCGAAGCGCAGGCGGAACGCGACGTTGCCGTCGGCGCACTCGTCCCACACCTTCGCGGCCTTCGGCTTGGCGGCGTCTTCGAGATCGACCACCGGGGTGAGCGGCTCGTATTCGACCTCGACCAGCTCCGCGGCGTCGCGCGCCTGCACGGCGGTCTCCGCCACCACGTAGGCCACGCGGTCGCCGGCAAAGCGCACCCGGTCGGCGACCAGCAGCGGCTGGAACGTGCGATGTCCCTTCGGCGCGCCGACGTCCTCGGGCATCAGGTGCGACGTCAGGCTGCCGAGCTTGTCGGCGACCGCATCGGCGCCGGTGAGCACCGCCAGCACGCCGGGCGCGGCCTTCGCCTTGGCGACGTCGATGCGCTTGATGCGCGCATGGGCGTGCGGCGAGAGCACCAGCGCCGCAAACGCCTGGCTCGGCAAATTGATGTCGTCGATGTAGTGCCCGTGGCCGGTGAGGAAGCGCTGGTCCTCGACCCGGCGCACCGCCTGCCCAATGCCGAACTTCGCCATGTCGTCGCGCCTCCGCGTCAGCCTGAAAATGTCGTCGCAATGTTAGTTCGCGCGCCGCGTCGGCGCCAGCGTGCCATTAAACTTACGCAATGTGTCGAACGTCCGCGGTTTTCCGGCCCACCAATGGATGTGACCGGAGGAAACCGCCATGACCCGCGAGATCGTCGCCACCGCCCTGTTGACCGTCGCACTGTTCGGCACGCCGTCGCTCGCCGCCACCCACAAGGCGCCCAAGGCCCACGCATCCGGCACCGTCACCTACAATCGCGACTCGAAGAATCCCAATGTCGGCTGGCACTGGAAGGGCGGCATGCGCGTCTGCACGCAGGATTGCGACAATCCGGAAATCCCCGGCTCGGGCTACACCTGCAAGAACGTCAACGTCATGGGCATGGCGATGCGCGAGTGCGACTCGTCGAGCGATTGAGGTGCAACGCCTCCTTCACCCTCCCCTGAAGGGGGAGGGTCGCGAGCCCCCGGGTCTTGCCTTCGGCAAGCCCGAGGATGAACTCCGCGAGCGGGGTGGGGTGACGGTGGTCGCGATCGCGATGGCGTCACCCCACCCCGGATCGCATTTCGCTTCGCTCAATGCGATCCGACCCTCCCCCTTCAGGGGAGGGTGAAGCCAGAGCATTCGCTCAAAAGTCCACATAGCGCGGGATCGGCCCGTCCTGGGGCGTGGCGCGGTCGGAGAGGTCGAACATCACCTCGTCGACATAGCACCAGCCCCAGCCTTCGGGCGGATCGTAGCCCTCGATGATCGGATGCTTGGTGGCGTGAAAGTGTTTGGTGGCGTGGCGGTTGGGCGAGCTGTCGCAGCAGCCCACGTGGCCGCAGGTGCGGCACAGGCGCAGGTGCACCCAGCGCGATCCGGTCTTGAGGCATTCCTCGCAGCCGCGCGCGCTCGGCGTCACGTCGCGGATGGTTTTCATGTGCGTGCATTTCTTCGCCATGGCGTGCTCTCCGCGGGCTTCAGCCTTGCTCGAAGGCGATCGCCGCGCCCATCATGGTTTGCGGCCCGACGACGATCCGGCCCATGCGGCGCGCCGTCGCAATCTTTGCATCATCGAGGATTGTTGCAAGGCCGGCGCCGTCGCGCACCGCGAGGATCAATGCCGCGAGCCGCGCGCCCCCGGCGACATCGGGCGGCGCGACGCCGAAATGGCTCGCATAGGCCGCGGGCGTCATCACCTCGATGGCGCCGCGCGGCGTCTTGACCGCGACGCCGTTCGAGGTCGCGAGCAGCTCGCGCTCGCCCGTGAAGGCGGAGAGGAAGACGTGATGGTCGCTCGGGTTCTCGGCCACCATCACGACGCCCGCGACCGCGCGCGCGCCGTTCGGGTGCGACTGGAAGGCCGGGTTCCAGAAGTTTTCCGGAAAATGCTGCTGGCAGACCGCAAAGCCCGCGTCCGCCCGGGCGTCGCGCGCAAAAGCGAGCGAGAACGCGACCTTGACGGCCGTGCCGTCCGGCCGCTGGCCCTCGCGCTCGAAGCGCACCGCCGGCGCGGCCGCGATGCCGGCGCCGCCGAACTGCGCGGCGTCGCCCGCCGCGTCGCGGCTCTCCAGCAGCAAGGCCCAGAAGCCCTCGTGGCGCTCGAGGAAATCGCGGCTCGGCGCGCCGAACAGGCGCGACAGCGCGTCGGTCCCGAGCTTTTCCGGCTCCGCGACCGTCAACAGCTCGATGAAGAAGCCGGAAAACTGGACCAGCCGGTTGTGCGTGCCCCAGGGATGGCGGTTGCGCGCGCCGACCGTGAAGCCGAGCCGTTGGTACGCCGCGGCCGCCGCATCGAGATCGCGGACCGCATGAACGATATGGTCGAGGCCGCGCGCCATGCCGTCGGACTCCGTGTGCAGCGCATGAACATATAGTGCGCGTATGACGCCCCGCACAGCGGCGCATCCGCCATGCGCGCCGCGCACCGTCGGTCGTTTCCCACTTGCGGGTGGGCCGGCAGTTGGCGCAGATTTCCGCCCAACAAGAATTCCGCGTGGTGGCCGGTCAACGGCCGGAATCGCACTCCAGGGAGGCTTTCATGACTCGAAAAAGCTTGTACGCGAGCGTTGCGGCCATCGCGCTGGCCGCGGTTCTCACCGGCACACCCGCCCCGACATTCGCCCAGCAGGCCGCGCCGCAAGTGGCGATCGACGGCAACGACATCGGCGGCGTCGTCACGGGCCCGAAAGGACCTGAAGCCGGCGTGTGGGTGATCGCCGAGACGACGGATCTCCCGACCAAGTTCGCCAAGATCGTCGTCACCGACGACCAGGGCCGCTACGTCATTCCGGATCTGCCGACCGCGAACTACGAGGTCTGGGTGCGCGGCTACGGCCTGATCGACTCGCCCAAACTGCGCGCCAAGCCCGGCCAGCATCTCAACATTGCGGCGGTGGCGGCGCCGACGCCGGCCGAGGCGGCGCACTACTATCCGGCGATCTACTGGTATTCGATGATGAAGATCCCGCCGAAGAGCGATTTCGGCAATGCGGCCAGCGGCATCCCGGCGAAGTTCAGCCAGGACGACTGGCTCAAGCAGATGAAGAACATCGGCTGCATCGGCTGCCACCAGATCGGCCAGGAGGCGACCCGCACGATCCCGGCGCAGTTCGGCCACTTCGACTCCGGCGCCGACGCGTGGATGCGCCGCGTGCAGTCCGGCCAGGCGGGCGAGATGATGACCAACCAGCTCGCCGGCAACTGGGGCGGCGCGCCGTTCAAGTATCTCGGCGACTGGACCGACCGCATCGCCAAGGGCGAGCTGCCGGCGCAGCGGCCGCCGCGGCCGCAAGGGGTCGAGCGCAACCTCGTGATCACCGAGTGGGAATGGAGCACGCCCGACAAGTACCTGCACGACCTGATCTCGTCGGACAAGCGCAACCCGACCGTCAACGCCAACGGGCCGCTCTACGGATCGCCCGAGTATGCGACCGACAACATGCCGATCCTCGACCCGAAGACCAACAAGGTGACGTTCTTCAAGATGCCGGTGCGCGATCCCGGCATGCCGGAGTCGCTCGGGCCGGGCCACGCGGCCGCGATCATGCCGCTCGCCGACTCGGCCTACTGGGACGGCAAGAAGCTGTGGGACACGCGGGCGAACAACCACAACTCGATGTTCGACGAGAAAGGCCGGCTGTGGCTCTCTGCGACCATCCGCGGGCAGGACAATCCGGCCTGGTGCAAGAAGGGCTCGGACAACCAGTACGCAAAAGTCTTCCCGCTGGAGAAGTCGCAGCGCCAGGCCGCGATGCTCGATCCGAAGACGATGAAGTACACCTTCGTCGACCTGTGCTTTGCGACGCACCATCTGCAGTTCGGCTTCGACAAGGACGATACGCTGTGGTTCAGCGGCACCGGCCCGGTGATCGGCTGGCTCGACACCGCGGTGCTCGACGAGACCGGCGACTCGCAAAAGGCGTCGGGCTGGACGCCGTTCGTGCTCGACACCAACGGCAACGGCCGGCGCGACGACTATGTCGAGCCGAACCAGCCGATCGATCCCAACAAGGACAAGCGCATCGTGCCGGGCTCCGGCCCGTATGCGGTGATGCCGAGCCCGACCGACGGCTCGATCTGGTTCACGGTCGGCATCTTCGGCGGCCCGCCCGGGTTCCTGCGCTATGACCCGAAGACCATGCTGTCCGAGATCTACTATGTGCCGGAGCCCGCCTTCGGCATCCGCGGCGGCGACATCGACAGCAAGGGCGTGGTGTGGGGCTCGGCCTCGAGCGGCGATCTCGTCAGCTTCGATCGCAGCAAGTGCAAGGGCCCGCTCAACGGCCCGAAGGCGACCGGCAACCACTGCCCCGAGGGTTGGTCGCACTATCGCTATCCAGGCCCGGGCTTTGCGGGCGACGAGAAGCGCAGCGCCGAGGCGAGCTATTACACCTGGGTCGACCAGCACGACGCGGTCGGCCTCGGCGCCGACGTGCCCTACTCGACCGCCAACCTCGGCGACGGCTTCATCGCGTTCCAGAACGGCAAGATGGTGATGCTGCGCATCCCCTACCCGATGGGCTTCTACGCCAAGGGCCTCGATGCGCGCATCGACGACCCGAACGCGGGCTGGAAGGGCCGCGGCCTGTGGAGCACCAACGGCGACCGCGCGCCGTGGCTGATGGAAAACGGCATGGGCAGCCGGCCGCGCGCCGTGCACATCCAGGTGCGCCCCGATCCGCTGGCGCATTGAGGTAGGACGCAAGAGCAACTCGCCCGGCGCTGCGGATGCAGCGCCGGGCGATGCGTTTGGCGTGGCCGGTTCTGAATTCCGTCAGCCGACCTGGACGCTCGATCGCGCTCCTTCAAGCTCGCCGATCACGACCGATCCGCGTTCACGACGACGGATTGGCGACGATGGATACGCCGGGCAACGTCCAGTAACTGGACACGATCCCACGGTCCGTCCAGGTTGTGCCATCGTACTGGACCAAGTAGAGCGGGGTGGGAGGGGGGGTGGCGGTGATCCCGCCCCAGAAGCACCAGAGCTGGTCGTTGTAGACACCAGCCGATGGGTCTGCCATCAGGGTGAAGTCCGGCACCGCCTCGTCGTCGCCCCATTGGGTCTGATTGTTGTACACGCTATACCAGAGCGCGGTGTCGGTCACGTTCACACCCCGATGCAAGCACCAGATCTCGTCGTTGTAGAACACCACCGATGGGCTGCCCGACAGGAGTGTGTCCCCCACGGCGTACTGATCGGACCACGTGTTGCCGTTGAACGTGTTGTACAATAGCCTGGTGTCGTCACCGACCCCCCGATAGAAGCACCAGATCAGGCCAAAGGCGGCCACCGCCGATGGGCTTCCCTGCGTCGCGGCGTTCGGCACCAGTGTATCGCCCAACCATTTGGTGCCATCGAACACGTTGTACCAGACCCGGTGGTCGTCCTGGGAGCCGCGATGGAAGCAGTAGAGCTGGCGCTGGAAGACCACCGCCGATGGGCTTCCCTCCATCATGGTGTTCGGCACTTGCACATCGTCCACCCACCTGGCGCCGTCGAACACGTTGTACCAGAGCCCCAAGGCGGGCGCGGCACCCCGATGAAGGCAGTAGAGCTTGTTGTTGAAGATCACCGCCGCGGGGCCTTCCGAAATCGAGGTGAACGGCACGACCTGATCGGGCTGCCAATTGTTGTCGGTCCACTCCCCGTACCAGACAGAGCCGTCGTTGTTGGATCCCGCATGGAAGACGAACAGACCAACGGGAAGCGGCGGCGGCGGCGGGAACCGGGTCAACTGGGGCACGCCGACGACCGATGGGCTCGCCACCATCGATATGTTCGGCACCGACCTGTCGCCTAACCAGGCGGCAACATGGAATACGTTGTACCAGGGCGAGTTGCCCCCGAAGCCCGGATGGAAGCAGTAGAGGTCGTCGCCGAAGAGCACACCCGAGGGGCTGTCCGACATCAGCGTACCCGGCACCTGCACGTCGCCCCACCAGTTGACGCCATCGAACACGTTGCACCGGAGCGTGTGGTCGTTGCCGGCCGACTGGTGGAAGCAGTACAGCCGGTTGCGCAAGACCACCGCCACTGGGCTCCCCGACATCTGGGTGCTCGGCACCTGCACCGAGGTCCACGTGCCGCTGCCGCCATCGAACACGTTGTACCAGAGCTGGTTGTTCGCGACCGACTGGTAGAAGCAGTAGAGCGTGCCCCGGAAGACCACCGCCGAGGGGCTTTCCGACATGTAAGTGGTCGGCACCATCGCGACGTCGCCCGACCACTGGGCGCCATCAGCGGACACGTTGTAGCAGAGTTGGTTGGCGTTCGGGCCGCTCGCGACCGCCTGATGGAAGCAGTAGAGATTGGTGCCGAAGACCACCGCCGAGGGGCTATTCAACATGTAAGTGGCCGGCATCGCCTGGTCGCCCCGCCAGGTGGCGCCATCGAACACGTCGTACCAGAGCTGGGTGGCGTTCGCGTTGCTCGTGACCGACTGGTGGAAGCAGTAGAGCTTGGTGTTGAAGACGACCGCCGAGGGGCTTTGCGACAGGTAGGTGTTCGGCACCCGCACTTCGCCCGACCACTGGGCGCCATCACCGGACACGGCGTAGCAGAGTTGGCCGTCGCTCGGGCGCTGATAGAAGAGGTAGAGCGGCAGCGGGGGCTGCGGCGCGGGGAACGCGGTCAGCGCGGGCACACTGACGGCCGATGGGCTCGCCAACATGTAAGTGGCCGGCACCTGGACGTCGCCCGACCAGGTGATGCCGTCACCGGACACGTTGTACCAGAGCGAGTCGTCGTTCGCGGCCCGATGGAAGCAGTAGATCTGGTTGTTGAACAGCACCGCCGAGGGGCTGTTCGACATCAGGGTGTTCGGCACCTGCACGTCACCCGACCAGGTGGCGCCATTGAACGTGTTGCACCAGAGTTGGTTGGGGTTCCCGACCGGCTGGTGGAAGCAGTACAGATTGGTGCCGAAGACCAGCGCCACTGGGCTCCCCGACATCTGGGTGCTCGGCACCTGCACCGAGGTCCACGTGCCGCCGACGAGCACGCTGTACCAGAGCTGGTTGTTCGCGACCGACTGGTAGAAGCAGTAGAGCTTGCCCTGGAACACCACCGCCGAGGGGCTTTCCGACATGGTCGCGGTCGGCAGGATCGGCATGTCGGCCGACCAGTTGGCGCCATCAACGGATACGGTGAAGCAGAGCTGGGTGGCATTCGGGCCGGTCGCGACCGCCTGGTGGAAGCAATAGAGCTGGCTGTTGAAGACCACCGCCGATGGGCTTTTCGACATGTAGGTGGTCGGCACCGGCAGATCGCCCGCCCATTTGGTGCCATCGAATACGTTGTACCAAAGTTGAGTGACGTTCGCGTTGTTGGTGACCGACTGGTGGAAGCAGTAGAGCTGGTTGTTGAAGACCACCCCCGAGGGGCTTTCCGACAGATTGGTGGTCGGCACCGCCGCGTCGGCCAGCCAATTGGCGCCACCAAACACGTTGTACCAGACTTGGGTGCCGTCGAGACCCGGGTGGAAACAGTAGAGGGCGTTCGTGTTGTTGAAATTGGCGACCACCGCCGATGGGCTTCCGGTCAGGCGGGTGTTGTAGAGCTGTACGTTGCCCAACCAGTTGGTGCCATCATTGGAGACGTTGTACCAGAACTGGTTGTTGTCCCCCGAACCCTGGAAGAAGCAGTAGAGCTGATTGTTGAAGACCGCCGCCGAGGGGTTTTCCGACATCCCGGCGCCCGGCAATGCGCGGTCGACGCCCCATTGGGTGCCGAGCGGCTTGGCGGGGTCGAACACGTTGTACCAGAGCGAGTTCTCTCGTCCGTTCGAGTAACCCCGATGGAAGCAGTAGATCTTCTTGTTGAAGAGCACCGCCGAGGGGCTGTCCGACAGCAGCGTGAACGCATCGCCGCTGGAGGACCAATTGCCGCCGTCGGTCGCGCTATACGAAAGCCGGTTGGAGTTGTCCCGATAGAAGCAATAGAGCGTGCTGGTGGGGGGCGTGCTGGTGGTGTTGTTGAAAACCACCGCCGACGGGCTCCCCGCCATCGGCTCGGCGTGCGGCACCGCCGCATTGCCCGACCAGTAGGTGCCATCGAACACGTTGTAGTAAAGGAAGCCGTTGGTCCCCTGATAGAAGCAGTAGAGTCGGGTGCTGGAGGGGGCCGTGGTGTAGGTGGTGAAGACCACCGCCGAGGGGCTCCCCACCATCGGCTCGGTGTGCGGCACCGCCGCATCGCCCGACCATTGGGTGCCATCGAACACGTTGTAGTAGAGTTGATTGCCGGGCCCCTGATAGAAGCAGTAAACCTTGTTGCTGAGGAACACCGCCGAAGGGCTCGCCGACATCGGCTGGGTGTTCGGCACCATCGTGTCGATGGTCCACCATGCTGATCCTGTGTCGCTCAGCACCACGTCCCAGAGAGAGCCGCCCGCGGATGCCTGATGGAAGACGTGCAGCGGCGCGTTGGGCGGCGGCACTGGCGGCGTCGGCAACACGGGCGTCGGAGGGATCGCGCCCTGCACCGCGATGATCATGTTCACCACCAGCGAGGGCATCATGTTGTCGTGCGCCTGCCCGCCGACAGTGCTGACGGCAGCGGACGACATCGACTGCAGGCCGCCGGTGCCGAAAGTGTTCACATCAACCGGCCCCGACGTCGTCGTGGCGAATGCCTCGGCAATCGCCTTCGTCGGTCCGGGGACCAGGGATGTCAGGCCGGCGGGCGGCGCCGCGGCCGTCGCCTGCATGACGTGCGTGTGGGCCGCGAACGCCGGGACCTCGGACGGGGCGAGCATGTGGGTCGCCTCCCCGTCGCTGTGACCGATGACGATCCCGTTGCCGACGTGCACGGGGACGCGTCCGCGCAGGTCGGGCAGCGCAAAGGTCGTGTTGCCGTCGCCGCCGTAGTTCGCGCCGAGCAACAAGAACAGCGACCGGTACTGTTCGATCTGCAGGAGCTGACCGTTGCAGAACATCCAGCCCGCGGGTGCGACGCTCCCGAGAAAGATCCTGATCTCGCCGAGGTAAGCGGACATGGCGCTCGCTCCTTGAACTCACGGATTGCTCGGAGGATGGAACGGAAAATAGCCCGTTTGGTTGATGAGGAAGGTAAGGCCGAGAAAGGGCTGCATGTTGTTGTGGGGCCCGCCGCCGCCGCCGCCCAGCA
>Ga0335081_10007493_pt1 | contig 17451 bp, 16 predicted proteins | sample Lox_Sample_35_FD_206713 | JGI IMG/M metagenome (GOLD analysis project Ga0335081, IMG submission 206713) | Soil microbial communities from Loxahatchee National Wildlife Refuge, Florida, United States - Lox_Sample_3.5 | ecosystem: Environmental > Terrestrial > Soil > Wetlands | place: USA... | reverse complement strand
GCGCTGCTCGGCCGCCAAATCATGATTCAAGGCGTCGGTGAGCTCGGGAACCTCGAGCACCGCCAACAACTGGCCGGCCTTGACTCGATCCCCGATGTCCACTCGCATCTGCTCGACGTAGCCGGCAACCTTGGCATGCAGATCGACCTCGGCGTAGGGGCGAAATTCCGCCGGAATGGTCACTTCCTGGTACAGGTCCGCGCGCGTGACGGGCGCCACGGCGACCGTCGGGACCTTCTCGGTCGCAACGCGCGTGCCGCCCAGCCAGGTGCGGCCCGCCCACAGCAGCAGCCCAAGGGCTGCGCAGCCTGCCAGGCCCCAGGCCAGCAGGCGTTTGCGCCCCAGTGCGTCCGGCGGCGCCAGGTGCTTGCTCGGTGCGATCGCAGCGCCCGCCGCGTCTCCGGACCCCTGATCGCGAGTGTCATTCATATCATGGCGGCCCGTGGTGTGGGGGTGACTTGCGCGTGCGCGACCTCGGTAGCGGCGAGCGGCAGGTGCAACCAAAAGTGACTGCCGCGGTCCGGCGCACTCTGCACCTCGATGCTCGCGCCGTGCGCCGTGCAGATCGACTTGACGATCGACAGGCCGAGGCCGGCGCCGCCTTGGTCGCGTGAGCGCGAGCGTTCCACGCGGTAGAAGCGCTCGAAAATGTGGGGCAGCGCCTCGGCGGGAATCCCAATACCGCTGTCGAGCACTTCGAACAGCGCCTCCTCCCCCTGACGTGCGACGCGCAGCTGCACCGTGCCGCCATTGGCGGTGTACTTGATGGCGTTGTCGAGCAGATTGACCACGACCTGCTTGAGGCGCGCGCGATCGCCCTCGACCATGACGCGCGCGGCGCAGTCGCGCAGCACGGTGATGCCCTTGTCCTCGGCGAGCAGGCTCATCTGCTCGGCGGTGGTTTCGACGAGCTCGGCGAGGTCGAACCTGACCCATTCGGTGCGCGCCTCGCCCGTATCGAGCCGCGACAGCGCAAGCAGGCCCTCGACGACCGCCGCCAACCGCTCGACCTCCTCGAGCATGCTGCCAAGCGTCTCGCGCAAGTCCGGCCGCCGCACCCGCACCTCCTGGGTGAGACTCTCGAGCTCCCCGCGCAGCACCGTGAGCGGCGTGCGCAGCTCGTGCGAGGCGTCGGCGACGAAGCGCTTGGAGCTCTGCACGGCCTCCTCCAGGCGGTTGATCATGTGGTTGAGCGAGATCGACAGACGCTCGATCTCATCGCCGCTGTGGGCGACGGGCAAGCGCTCGCTCAGGTTGTGCTGCGTAATCGCCTCGGCCTTCTGCGCGATGCCGTCGACGGGCTTGAGCGCGCGCTTTACCAGAAAGAAGCCGCCCGCGACCGCGAGCAGCACCGCGATCGGCAGGCCGACGCACAACACCTCGAGCAGCTGCGTCAGCACGGCGTCGTTGCGCGCGGTGGAGGTGCCCACCTCGACTACGTACTGCTGCCCGCCCGCCGCCTGATGGGTCACGGCGGCGATCACGAGCGAAGCACCGCCCGGCAAGGAAACTCGTCGAGGTGGACGGGCGGTCGTCGTGGCGGTGCGCACCGACACCGCCGCTGAATCGAAGCCGCGGTCGCGCGGCGGTCCCGAGACATACAGCACCTCGCCGTCGCCGCGCGTGATGCGGATGAACCGATCGTTCGCTTCCGGTGCGTACAGGGCCTCGACCGACTGCGCGAGCCCTGGCCCGCCGGAGCCCTCCAGCAGCGTATCGGCGATCTGCTGCGCGCGGCGGGTTTGGTTGTCGCGCAGGTTGGTGTCCAGGTAATTGCCGACCACGGCGTAGGTTGAGGCGCCGAGCAGCACGAACAGCAGCGCCAACAACCCGGCGTACCAGGCGATCAGACGGAAGCTGAGTGAGCGCGTGTTCACTGCACCCCCGCATCGCCGATGGAGTAGCCCGCGCCGCGCACGGTACGGATCAGCTTGGTCGGGAACGGATCATCGACCTTGCCGCGCAGGTGCCGGACGTAGACGTCAACGATGTTGGTGAGCCCCTCGAAGCTCTGATCCCAGACGTGCTCGATGATCATGGTGCGCGAGAACACCCGCCCTGGGTTCGCCGCGAGGTACTCGAGCAGTGCGTACTCCTTGCCGGTGAGCTCAATCTTCCGGCCGGCACGACGTACCTGCTGAGTCAGGCGATCGACCTCGAGGTCGGCGACCCTGAGCACGCTCGAGCGGCTAACGGGACCGCGGCGCAGCAGCGCCTTTGTGCGCACCAGGAGCTCCGCGAAGGCGAACGGCTTAGTGAGATAGTCGTCCGCGCCCGCCTCGAAGTTGCGCACCTTCTCGTCCGTAGCATCGCGCGCCGTGAGAATGAGTATCGGCACGTGCTCGTTGGTGCGGCGGAGGCGCCGCAGGATCTCGGCGCCCTCGAGTCCGGGCAGCATCAGATCGAGGATGACGAGATCGTAGTCGTAGGTCTGGAGCATCTCCCAGGCGCTGCTTCCGTCATAGGCCGTGTCCACCGCATAGCGCTCGGCACGGAGCGCGCGCGCGATCAGGTCGGCCAGTTTCTTCTCGTCCTCGACAACTAGTATGCGCATGAGCGTGTCCGGTTCGCGCAGAGAACCATGCCGCGATTAATGAGCCACAAACGCACGATTAAATTTCGTTCAGAAACCGCTCCTGACGCGCATCGGATTGCGCGGGCGTGACGGGCTGCCCGTGACGCTCGTCGCGCCTCGCAGGAGCGAGACCGACCGGCCGCGAAACTTGCTGATGCTGGCATGGCGGCGGACGCCAATACACGGCCTCTGCTGCACTGCATTTCGAACCCGCCGCTCGCGATCCATTGTTACAGAAATGAGACCATCGGCCGAGCGAGTGGCGTGACACAAAACTGTCATGCTTTGGAAGTCGAATTGTCATACGTCTGCAGCACAGTGGCCCGCGGTTATTCCCAGGGTTTTGGACGTTGACACGCGGCGCCGGGTGCAGTTCGGTCGCCTTTCAGCAGCCATTTTTCGCCTCAGCATCAAGAATGTGAAGGAAACCTTCAGATGCCACCCAACACTTTGGATTTGCAAGATTTCTCCGCCACTCCGCGCACTCGACTCCGGCGCCCTTTGAGGATCGCTACGGCCGTTGCTGCGATCCTCGGCACGCTCGCCGCTCCGGCCGCCCTCGCCCAGTCGAGCACGGACATGGCGAGCCAGCTGAAGGCGCTTCAGGACCAGATCCAGCAGCTGCAGCGCCAGCTCAATGAGCTGCAGGCGAAGCAGGCTGCACAGTCTGCGGCGACCCAGCAGCCGCCCGCCCCGCCGGCCGCTCAGGCCGCCCCGAGCAGTGCAACGACGGCGCCGGTGGTGCACGCCGGTCCGGTCAACGTGACCTTCGGAGGGTTCACCGCGCTCGAGAGCGTGTACCGCGACCACAACGAGACGGCTGACATCGGCTCAAACTACAATACGGCGATCCCCTTCCCCTATCAGGCGAACGATCACGTCTCGGAGTTCCGCGAGAGCGCGCGGCAGAGCCGCCTGTCGATCCTCGCGCAGACCCCGCGCAGCGGCTCCTACAGCGCCGAGGGCTACCTGGAGAGCGACTTCCTGAGCGCCGGTGCCAGCTCGAACTCCGCCGAAAGCAACAGCTACACGCTGCGCGTACGCCACTTCTACGGCCTATTGCGCGACAACGATGCCGGCTGGTATCTGCTCGCTGGGCAGAACTGGTCTCTCGCGACGCTCTACGCGAACGCGCAGCTCGCCCCGCGCAGCGAGCGCATCCCGCAGACGATCGATGCGCAGTACGTCGTGGGCTTCAACTGGACGCGCGATCCGCAGCTGCGCTGGGTCAAGAGCTGGGGCAACACGATGTCGCTCGGCTTCTCGGTCGAGAGTCCGCAGGCCTCCTTCTACAGCGGATGCAGCGGGGTTGCGACGCCGGCGCCCGCCGCCTGCGGCGCGGTCTCCAACATCACCACCAATGCCGGCGGCAGCCTGTTCGCCAGCAACCAGAACTACTCGATCGATTTCGCGCCCGATTTCATCGGCAAGTTCGCCTTCGATCCGGGCTACGGCCACTACGAGGTCTACATGCTGGCGCGCGGCTTCCGCGACCGCTCGCCCGGCACGGCGGCCGGCACCAACAACACGGCCTGGGGTGTGAGCGGCGGCGGCGGCCTGATTCTGCCGCTGGCCGGCCCGGCGCTCGAGTTTCAGTTGAGCGGGCTCGCCGGCAGCGGGAACGGCCGCTACGGCTCGGCACAGCTTCCCGATGCGACCATCAAGCCCGATGGAACCGTCGCCACGATCGATGAGGTCCAGCTGCTCGGTGGGCTCCTCTTCAAGCCCACCCCGCTCTCGACCTACTACCTGTATTACGGCTTCGAGCAGGCGAGCAAGACGGCCTACGCGAATGCCGCGGGTACCGTCGGGTACGGCTACGGCAGCGAGCTCTACAACAACAGCGGCTGCGACCTGCTGACCGGCAGCGCCGGCACCTGCATTGCCAATACCAAGACGCTCGACCAGCTCGCGATCGGCAGCTGGTGGAAGGTCTACCAGGGCGACATCGGCAACTTCCAGATCGGCCTGCAGTACAGCTACACCAAGCGCAAGACCTTCGCAGGCGTGGGCGGTGATCCGAGCACCGATATCAACATGGGCTTCGTGTCGTTCCGCTTCTACCCGTACCAGAGATAGCCTCAGGTCACCCGATCGGACGTTGAGAGGGCGCCTCGAGGGCGCCCTTTTTTTTCGTGCGCGTGCAAGGCGACTTCGATATATTCATTCGTATATAACGAACGCGGCCCCTTGACCACACCCAGCCAGACATCCGCGCGAGCACGGAAGAACCGGAGCGCAGCCCTGGCCCTGCTCCCCATAGCCCTGGGCGCGGCGGCAGGCGCCTGGGGGCAGGACTCCTCCTCCGGGTCAGCCCTCATCGACGAGTGGCTCTCGACCTCCGATGCGGCGAAGGAAAGCCAGCCGCACTGGATGACTCCGGTCATCACGGTGACGCCCCGCCTGGAGCAGGAATTTCGCTACGACCAGAGCTGGCAGAGTCGGCCGAACGGCGTCGACCTCGATGCCTACGGTGCAGGCAAGGGGCTGGAGCTCATTCCCCTGCCCAACACGGAAGTGATCATCGGCGTACCGGCCTATCAGACGCGGAGCACACCCACGCTGCACATCGAGGGGTGGGCCGATGAGACGCTGCTCCTCAAGTATCGGCTCGCGTCGCAGAACGAGGAGCACGGCAACTACATCGTGACAGCATTCCTCGGCATCAGCGTACCCACCGGCAACGCCGTGTTCACGAGCCACCACCCCGCCTACACCCCGACGATCGCTGCCGGCAAGGGCTGGGGTGACCGCAATTCGGGCTTTGACATCCAGTCGACCCTCGCGATCACCATTCCGGACGATGCACGACACACGCTCGGCACGCCGATCGTGTGGAACACCGCCCTGCAGGCACACCTCCTCGGCAAGCTCTGGCCCGAGCTCGAGCTGAACTACAGCCACTTCAAGGAAGGCCCGAACAACGGCAAGGATCAGTGGGCCCTCGCCGAGGGGCTGATCCTCGGCCGCTTCCAGCTGACCTCGCGCATGCGATTGATCATCGGTGGGGCCTACCAGGAGGCGTTGAGCTCCTTCGGTACCCTCGAGCACACGTGGCTGCTCACCGCACGCGCGACTTTCTAGAGCCCAACGGCGCCGCCGCCGCTGCCGGCCTCCTCAGGCGGAGGGCGCCGCCGGTGCCGGTGCATCCTGCTCGGGCCGCAGCTGCCCGGGGCTCGGAAGCATGCCGAGAACCAGCTGGGCGAGGTTGCGCGCGTTGTCGCCGATGCGCTCGAGCGACTTCAGCACGAACGCGGCGTCCAGGGCGCCTTCGAAGTGCCGCGGGTCCTCCATCGCGTGGGTCAGCAGCCGCCGCAGCCCGTCGGCGTATTCGGCATCGAGCTCCGCATCGCGTGCGATGACCTCCGCGGCGAGCGCTCCATCCAGTCGATCCAGCGAGTCGAGCGCCGAGCGCATGAGGCTTGCAGCGAGACCCGACAGGTGCCGCGCGTCCCCCGCCACGGAGCGCCCCGGCCGGCCGCTCTGCTTGCGCACCACGCGCGCGATCTTCACGGCCTCCGTGCCGGCGCGCTCGAGCTGCGCCACGATCTTGGAGAGTGCCAGTACCCCGCGCAGATCGCTCGCCACGGGCTGCCGCCGGGCGATAAGCGCGAACTGCTCTTCGGAGATGCCGGCGTCGTAGGCATTGACGGTCGCGGAGCGCTCGATCACGTGCTGCGCGCCCGAGTCGTCCCAGTCCGTGTAGGCACGCGCCGCCGCGCGCACCTGGTCGAGCACCAGGCCGCCCATCGCGAGCACGCGCAGGTGCAGTGCGGCGAGATCGCCGTCGAACGCCTTGCTGATGTGGCCTTCGAGCATCGCAGGGCCCTAGCCGAAGCGACCGGTGATGTAGTCCTCGGTGAGCTTGTGGCGGGGATTGGTGAAGATGCGATCGGTCTCGCCGACCTCGACCAACGAGCCCAGGTGAAAGTAGGCCGTGCGCTGGGAGACGCGTGCCGCCTGCTGCATCGAGTGCGTGACGATGACGATGGCGTAGCTCTCGCGCAGCTCATCGATCAGATCCTCGATGCGCGCCGTGGCGATGGGATCGAGCGCCGAGCACGGCTCGTCCATGAGGATCACCTCGGGCTGTATGGCGATGGTGCGCGCGATGCACAGGCGTTGCTGCTGGCCGCCCGACAGACCGGTGCCGGCCTTGGTGAGACGGTCCTTGACCTCGTCCCACAGGCCCGCACGCTGCAGGCTCGTACAGACGATCTCATCGAGCTGCGCATGGCTGCGCGCAATGCCGTGCAGACGCGCTCCGTAGGCAACGTTGTCGTAGATCGACTTCGGAAACGGATTGGGCTTCTGGAACACCATGCCGACACGTGCCCGCAGCTGCACGGCATCCACGTCCTTCTCGTGGATGTCGGCGCCGTCGAGCAGGATCGAGCCGGTGACACGCGCCCCCGGAATGGTGTCGTTCATGCGGTTGAGGCACCTGAGAAAGGTCGACTTGCCGCAACCCGAGGGGCCGATCATGGCGAGCACCTGGCGCTTGCCCACGTCGATGCTCACGTTCTTGATCGCCTGCTTCGCACCGTAGAAGACACTGACGGCGCGGCACGAGAAGATCGGATCCGCGACCGTCGTTGGCCCGACGGTCTCGCCGCTCACCTCCTGATCGATGCGCACCGCCGCGTGCACACGTCCACTCGGCTTCAGATTGAGCCCGCTCTCACCGCCCATGGCCCGCACGGCCTCGTGGGCAGGCGCGCCGCTCGGTGCGCCGCCGCCGTTCGGCCCGGCGGCGCTCGGGGCCCCGGGAGGAGTCGGCGTCGCCTGGAGTCGATGCGTGTCGTTCATGGGTCCCTCAGCCGAACCGCCCCGTGACATAGTCGTCGGTCCTGCGATCCCGCGGCGCCGTGAACATCTGTTCCGTCGGCCCGACCTCGACCAGCTCGCCAAGGTACATGAAGGCGGTGACGTTCGAGACACGCGCAGCCTGCTGCAGGTTGTGAGTCACGATGACAATGCAGTATTTCTCCCGCAGGCTCTGCAGGGTCTCCTCGATGCGCAGCGTCGAGATCGGATCCAAGGCGGCGGTGGGCTCATCGAACAGCACCACCTCCGGCTGTACGGCGATGGTGCGCGCGATGCACAGGCGCTGCTGCTGTCCGCCCGAGAGGCTGCGGCCGTCCTGCCCCAGCTTGTCGCGCACCTCCTCCCACATGGCCGCATCGCGCAGCGCGCTCTCGACGCGATCGGCGAGCTCGGCGCGCGAGATGCGCCGCGCCAGCCGCAGGCCGAAGGCCACGTTGTCGAAGATCGACATCGGAAAGGGGGTCGGCTTCTGAAAGACCATGCCGACGCGAAACCGCAGATTGGCGATATCCATGGCCGGCGCGAGGATGTTCTCGCCGTCGAGCAGCACCTCGCCGGTCGCGCGGTGTCCGGGATACAGCGCGTACATCCGGTTCAGCACCCGCAGCAGCGTCGACTTGCCGCAGCCGGAGGGGCCGATGAAGGCCGTAATGCTGCGGTCGGCGAGCACGATGTTGACATCGCGCAGTGCCTGCGAGGGGCCGTAGTAGAAATCGAGCTTGCGCACCTCGATCTTGGGTTTGGCTGCCTCGTCCGCCTCGGGCCGGCCCACCCAGCCCGCGCGCGCCTGCGAGATCACCTGCTGTGCCACGCGACTCATCGGCCCCTGCCGGAGGGCTGCAGTGCGGAGACGAGCACGCGCGCGGCAATGCTGAGCAGCAGGATCGCGACGGTGATCAGCAGCGCTCCGGTCCAGGCGAGCTGCTGCCATTCCTTGTAGGGGCTCTGTGCGTAGGTATAGATGACGACCGGCAGGTTCGCCATCTCCGCATTGAGATCGGTGGTCCAGAACTGATTGCTGACCACGGTGAACAGCAGCGGTGCCGTCTCACCGCTGACCCGCGCGACGGCGAGCAGCAGTCCGGTCACGATGCCACTGCGCGCCGCCGGGTAGATGACGCTCGTGATGGTCCGCCAAGGATAGGCACCGAGTGCGGTGGAGGCATCCTTCATGCCCTGCGGCACGAGGCTCAACATGTCCTCGGTGGTGCGGACCGTCACGGGAATGGCGATCACGGCGAGCGCGAAGGCACCGGCAATCGCCGAGAAATGGCCCATACGCACCACCACGATCTCGTACACGAACAGTCCGACGATGATCGAGGGCGCGGACAGCAGCACGTCGTTGACGAAGCGGATCACATCCGAGAGACGCGCGTGGCGGCCGTATTCGGCCAGGTAGGTGCCGGCGAGCACACCGATCGGTGTGCCGATCACGATACCGATGGCGGTCATCAGCACACTGCCGTAAATCGCGTTCAGCAGCCCGCCGGCCGAGCCGGGCGGCGGCGTCATTTGCGTGAACACCTGGACCGAGAGGCCCGACACGCCGTTTTTGAGCAGTGTCCAGAGAATTGCACCGAGACAGGCGAGCCCGACGAGCGTTGCCAGTGATGACAGCGTCAGCGCCCCGAAGTTGGTGAGCTTGCGGCTGAGGGCGCGGCTCATACGGATGACAGCGCGCGCCGCTCGAGCCGCAGCAGCATGAAGCGCGCGGCCGCGATGACGGTGAAGGTGATGAGAAACAGCAGTACGCCAAGGGCGATGAGGGAGGAGTTGTACAGGTCGCCCGTCGCCTCGTTGAACTCGTTGGCGATCGAGGCGGAGATCGTCGTACCGGGAGCGAGCAGCGAGCCGCTGATCCGGTGTGCATTGCCGATCACGAAGGTGACGGCCATCGTCTCACCCAGCGCCCGGCCGAGCCCCAGCATGACGCCGCCGACGACGCCGACGCGTGCGTGCGGCAGCACCACCTTCCAGATGACTTCCCAGGTGGTTGCTCCGAGGCCGTAGGCGGACTCCTTGAGCACGTCGGGCACCGTCTCGAACACATCGCGCATCACCGAGGAGATGAACGGCAGCACCATGATCGCAAGCACGAGGCCCGCGGTGAGCACGCCGATGCCGAAGGGGGGGCCACGGAACAGGCCGCCGACGAGCGGCAGCGATCCGACATGCTCGATGAGCCAGGGCTGCAGATGTCGCTGCAGCAGCGGCGCAAAGACGAACAGGCCCCAGATGCCGTAAATGATGCTGGGGACCGCGGCCAGCAGCTCCACGGCGATGCCGACGGGCCGCTTGAGCCAGGCCGGGCACAGCTCGGTGAGAAAGATCGCGATGCCAAAGCTCACCGGGATCGCCACCAGCATGGCGACCAGCGAGGTCACCAGAGTGCCGTAGATCGCAGCGAGCGCCCCGAACTTCTCGGTGACCGGGTTCCACACCTCGCGCGTGAGAAACCCAAGCTTGAACTGCGCGAGCGCCGGCCAGGCCCCGCTCAGCAACGCGACGGCAACGCCTCCGAGCAGCAGCAACACCAGCACCGCCGCGAGCAGCGTCGCACTCTTGAAGAGCTGTTCTCCCAGGCGCTGCTTGGACGCATGCCGGGCATCGATGACGGCAACGCTCAGCTGCTGCATCTCATTGTTCGTCGGCTCAGCGTGATTTGATCTCGGTCTTCCAGGTCTTCTGCACCAGCGCCACCAGGCTCGACGGCAGCGGCACATAGTCGAGATCGCTCGCCATCTTGCCCCCGTTCGCGTACGCCCAGCCGAAGAACTTCAGCGCCGCATTGCTCGCAACCACATCAGGAGGCGTACTGTACAGGAGGATGAAGCTGGCGCCGGTGAGCGGCCAGCTGGCAGCCCCCGGCTGGTCGGTCAGAATCAGGTAGTAGCCCTCGGCGTGCGCCCAATCCCCGTTGCCCGCCGCCGCCTGGAAAGACTCGGCGCTAGGGGCCACCGCCTTGCCCGCCTTGTTGATCATCAAGGCGTAGGCCATCTTGTTCTGCTTCGCATACGCATACTCGACGTAGCCGATCGCTCCATCCGTCTGGGTGGTCTGGTTCGCCTCACCCTCGTTGCCCTTGGCACCGACACCCACGGGCCACTGCACCGAGGCAGCCGCGCCGATCGTGTCCTTGAACTTCGCGCTCTGCTTGGACAGATAGTCCGTGAAGAGGAAGTTGGTGCCGGAGCCCTCCGCGCGATACACCGGCGCGATCGCCGTCGACGGCAGGGCGAGCTTGGGATTCAACTTCTTGATCCGCGGATCGTTCCACGTCGTGATCTCGCCCAGGTAAATGCTCGCGATGGTCGCACCATCGAGCGTGAGCTGTCCCGGACCCACTCCCTTGATGTTCACGACCGGCACCACACCGCCAATGATCATCGGGAACTGCACCAGGCCGGAGGCCTTGAGCTCATCGGGCTTGAGCGGCATGTCGGAGGCGCCGAACGTGACGGTCTTCGCCTTGATCTGCTTGATGCCTGCGCCCGAGCCGATCGACTGGTAATTCAAACCGATCCCGGTCTGCTTCTTGTAAGCGTCCGCCCACTTCGAGTAGATGGGATACGGGAAAGTTGCGCCGGCGCCGGAGATATCAGCCGCCGGAACCGCGGGGGCGAGCAGTATGGCCGCAGCCAGCAGGATCGCGGGAATTCCACCAGAACGCATGATTCTTACTCCTCTTTCGGGGAAGTGCCTGCGCAAGCGCGTAGCGACACCGTGATCCGCAGACAATGCAGGCCTTGGGCTATCGAGCGCGACGGCATTACATGACAAATATGTGACGTTGAGATGACGACCCCGGTGCCCGGTTGCCCCGCTGGTCGGTATGTTTCTCGCACCGAATCCTCCCACCACCAGTCTTACGAACCCTGATTTCAGGCACATGAATCTGCGCACCAGCGTGCGGCGTCTTGCCGCATTGCTGCTTTCGGCCTTATAACGCGTGCCCAGTGGCTGCTTGCTTGCGGTTGAGCCGCTTAACGATCGCTTGAACGACCCGGGACGATGTCACAAACCATTGAGCTGACTCGAAATCTGATCGCAAGACCCTCGGTAACCCCCGCCGACGAGGGCTGCCAGGAGCTGATGACCCAGCGCCTGGCCGCCGTGGGGTTTCACATAGAGCGGCTGCGCTACGGCAACGTCGAGAATTTCTGGGCCACCCGGGGTAGCGGCGGGCCGGTGTTCTGCTTCGCAGGCCACACCGATGTAGTGCCCACCGGTCCCCTCGAGGAGTGGCGCACCAGTCCGTTCGAGCCGACCGAGCGAGAGGGGATCCTGTACGGACGGGGTGCAGCGGACATGAAGAGCGGTCTCGCCGCGATGGTCACGGCGACCGAGGATTTCGTGGCCGCCTGTCCCGGCCATCGCGGCACTCTCGCCTTCCTGGTCACGAGCGATGAGGAGGGACCCTCGGTCGATGGCACCAAGCGCGTGGTCGAAGCACTCGCCGAGCGGCAGGCGAGGATCGACTGGTGCGTGGTGGGCGAGCCCTCGAGCGAAAGCGTCATCGGCGACACGATCAAGATCGGTCGCCGCGGCTCGCTCAGCGGCCGACTGACGGTGCACGGCGTGCAAGGGCACGTCGCCTACCCGCACCTGGCGGAGAATCCGGTACACACGCTGGCGCCGGCGCTCGCCGAGCTCACGGGGCGTATCTGGGACCAGGGCAACGAGCACTTCCAGCCAACCACCTTCCAGGTGTCGAACCTGAACGCGGGGACCGGCGCCCCGAATGTGATACCGGGGGAGCTGAAAGCGCGCTTCAACCTGCGCTACTCACCGGTGCAGACACTCGAGGGCTTGAAGCGGCAGGTCGAGGACATCCTCACCCGCCACAAGGTTCGCTACAGCATCGAGTGGTACGTGTCGGGCGAGCCCTTCTACACACCCGCGGGCCGTCTCTCCGATGCGGTATGCGAGGCGGTTGCCGAGATCGCCGGCAGCCCGCCGAAGCTCTCAACGGGAGGCGGGACCTCGGACGGGCGCTTCATCGCCACGCTCGGCGCGCAGGTCGTCGAGCTCGGGGTGGTCAACACCACGATTCACAAGGTCAACGAGCACGTGCGGGTGAGCGATGTGGACGCGCTGCACGGCATGTACGTGGGCGTACTGCGCCGCCTGCTCGGATAGATCGATCTAGACCGGCGCGTTGCCGGTCTCGACCCGTCGCGCCCGCTCAGGGCGCACGTTCGCTGCCACCCCGAGGACGCCGAGGATCGCGGCGCAGATCAACACCCACGCCGGCATCGCGAGTCCCCAGAACGTCCAGTTGACCGTCGCGCACTCCCCGCCTCCGCGCAGTACCTTGACGATGACCTGGGTCCACGAAAACATCTGCAGGAGCACATCGAGCGGTGCGCCACAGGCCGGCACGGACCCGGGCGGCTCGTGCTGGATGTACACGTGTCGGGCCGCCACACCGATGGTGGCGAGCGAGGTCAGCGCGATCAGCCCTGCGTAGACATAGGCACCCTTCGCGCGCGGGTGCTGGGCGGCAGCGCTCAGGAACACGACCGTCATTGCCGCGACGCCGACGCGCTGGAACATGCAAAGCGGACAGGGATCCAGACCGTCGTGGTATTGCGAATACAGGGCGTAGCCGAGCATCGCGAGGCCGGCGAGCCCCGCGGCAAGATTCACGGCACGACGCTGAGCGAGCATCGAGGGGCGGGGGGCGCCGGGAGCGGATCAGTTCGCGGCCTGGCGGCCGTGCAGCTCGCGCTCGACATCCTCGAGCGAGGTGTGGCGCACGTCCTTGCCGTGGACCATGTAGATGACGTATTCGCCGATATTCTTCGCGTGATCGCCGATGCGCTCCAGCGAGCGCACCACCCACATGACATCGAGCGCACGGCGGATCGTGCGCGGGTCCTCCAGCATGAACGTGATGGTCTGACGCTGGATCGACTCGTATTCTTCATCGACGGAGCGGTCTTGCCGCGCCACCTGCAGAGCGGCTTCCGCATCCATGCGTGCGAAGGCATCGAGCGCGCTGTGCACCATCTCTGACACCACCCGTCCGAGGTGCTTGATCTCCCGGTACTTGTCGGCCGGGCGCTCCATCGTGGCGAGCCGCGAGGCGATGTAGCCGATCTTTTCGCCCTCATCTCCGATGCGCTCAAGATCGGTGATGGTCTTGATGATGGCGACGATCACACGCAGATCGCCCGCCGCGGGGGCCCGGGTGGCGAGGATGCGGCTGCACTCCTCGTCGATCTGGACTTCCATGTCGTTGACCTTGAAGTCCTCCATCGCCACGGCCTCGCCGAGCGAGCTGTCGCCGTCGACGAGCGCCGTCACCGCCTTCTGCAGCTGCTGCTCGACGAACCCGCCCATGGCGAGCACTTTGTTCCGCACCCGCTCGAGGTCCTCGTTGAAGCGGCGCGAGATATGGTGGGTCAGATCGGCGGTTTCCATCTTCGGGACACCTCTACGCAAGGATAACCACCTTACGTTGTGAAGATGATAGCCCAATGCGCGCGCACCGCCATCGTGCAGGTGTCACATCCGGATGGGGGGAGCTGCGCAGGGTCGAGCGCCGCGTGCGGGATCCCGGGTATGCGCCCGCCCTCAGGCGGCATCCGCGAGCAGCGGCGCCGCACGGTTCGCGTGCGCGGCGCGCTGCGACCAGCGGTGCAGCCGCAGCTCGCCGCTCGTCTCCTCGATGAGCGCGGAGCAGGACTCCACCCAATCGCCGGTATTGCAGTACATAGTGCCCTCGATGCTGCACAGCCGGGCACGGTGAATATGGCCGCACACGATGCCGTCGTAGCCGTGGCTGCGCGCGTGATTCACGGCGATGCTCTCGAAACGCTGGATGAAGCGCACGCTGGTGCCGATCGAGAGCTTGAGGCGCTCCGCGAGCGGCAGGTAGGGCCGGCCGAGCGCGCGCCGCAGGTCGTTGACGCGGTGATTGAGCGCGAGCGTCGCGGTATACATCGCATCGCCGAGCCAATAGAGCCAGGGTGGGCAGGCGACCGCCTCATCGAACTGATCCCCGTGCATGACCAGCAGCCGCTCGCCGCGGGCCGTGCGATGCACCCACTCACGATGCACCTCGAGCTGGCCGTGGAGCATTTCCGCGAGCACCGCAAGCTCAGCGTCGTGATTGCCGGGCAGGTACACGAGCCGTGCGCCTGCGCGCCGGCGTGCCATGAGCAGGCGCAGCACCTGAGTGTGCTCGGGCGACCAGAACAGGCGCCGTGCGAGACTCCAGGCGTCGATGATGTCGCCGACGAGCACGATGCATTCGGCCTCGATGCCGTGCAGGAACTCGAGCAGCTCGTGGACGCGAGCGCGCTTGAATCCGAGATGAATATCCGACAGGAACAGGGTCCGTACCTGGTAGGGACGGCGTCGCGCTCGATTGGCCATGGCTCTCCCGGGTGTACCAGAAGGTACTCAGGGAGAGTCAGGCCGGCGCATGTCGCAGGTGTGACAGCGGCGCGAAGTTTTTCTTAACGACTAAGGGGTTACCCGAGGAAGTTAAACAACGGCCTCGTGCACCTCGGCGACCGCGCTGGCGACACGGTACGCCGGGAAATGGCAGGCGAAGGTGCTGCCGCGGCCCTCGATGCTGTCGATCTCCAGCGCGGCGCCGTGCCGCTGCAGCACGTGCTTGACGATGGCGAGCCCGAGGCCCGAGCCCCCGGTCGCACGCGAGCGGCCCGAATCGACGCGGTAAAAGCGCTCCGTCAGCCGCGGAATATGCTCGGGGTGGATGCCGATGCCGGTGTCGGTCACGGAGAAGTGTCCACCCTGGTCATCGACCCACCAGCGCATCTCGATCGAGCCGTCTTCCGGGGTGTATTTCGCCGCATTGTCGACCAGGTTGGAGAACGCCGAATGAATCTCCGACTCGTTGCCGATGAGCTGCGCGGCCGACTCCACGCGCACCCGGACCTCGCGCGGATGCTCCGCCCGCGCCAGCACGTCTTTGCGCAGCATCGACAGCAGCGCTGCGACATCGAGCGGAATGCCCTCGACCTCACCGTCTGCGGCCTCGAGCCGCGAGAGCTCGAGCAGATCACGGATGATGGTCGTCATGCGGTCGGCCTGGCGGCGCATCTCAGCCACCGGCGCCATGAGCTCCGGGTCGAGCGCGGGATCCTGGCTCAGCGTCTCGAGGTAGCCGGAGATCACGGTGAGCGGTGAGCGCAGCTCGTGGGATGCGTTGGCGACGAAATCCTTGCGCATGGCCTCGAGCCGCATCTGGCGTGACACATCGCGCACCAGCAGCAGCAGCTGACCCTCGCCGTAGGGCACGAGCTGCAGTGACAGATACGCCCCTTCCCCGGTCGCGGAGCGGATCACAACGGGGTTCGCAAACTGCCCGCTGTTCAGGTAGCGCGCGAACTGCGGTTGACGCACCAGATTATCGATGCGCAGCCCGAGATCCGCTGGCCGGCGCAGCGCGAGCAGGTGCGCGGCCATGCGGTTGAACCAGGCGATCTCACGCTGGTCGTTGAGGATGACGACCCCGTCGGGGAGCGCCGCGGTCGAGCGCTGGATCTGTCGGAACAGCTGCACGAAGCGCTGCTTGTGGAAGCGCTTGCGCCGATGCAGCCGCACGACCTGGGTGATCGCATCACCCCAGGCGCCGCCGATGTCGGGCGCCTCCGCGAAGCCCCGGTGCCGCAGCCACCAGTCGACGCGGAACAGATTGACGAGCTGCCAGGCGAGATACAGCCCGAAGGCCACCGCCAGGCCGGCCCAGACGTGGCCCAGCAGTACGCCGACGATGAGACCGATGGCGCCCGCCCCAAGCAGACGGGCTGCTGCGAACCACCAGGCCTGGATTGCCAAAGACATGTGCGCCGATCCGTATGCGCGCGAGCTCAGCGCGCCTTACCCGGTGCGCGCCGAGAACCGATACCCCGAGCCACGCACCGTCTGGATGAAGCGATCGTACCCGAATTCCTCCAGCGCCTTGCGCAGCCGGCGGATATGCACGTCGATGGTACGCTCCTCGACGTACACGTTGCCTCCCCAGATGCGATCGAGCAGCTGGTCGCGGGTATACACCCGCTCGGGATGAGTCATGAAGAACTCGAGCATGCGGTATTCGGTGGGCCCGAGCGGCACCGTCTGATCGCCAACCATCACCCGATGGCTCGCCTGATCGAGCGCCAATCCCTCGAAGTCGATGCGCTCCCCATCGCCGTTCGGGGCCGCCCGACGCAGCACGGCGTTGATGCGTGCGAGCAGCTCGCGCGGGGAGAACGGCTTGGTGACATAGTCGTCGGCGCCCCCCTCGAGCCCTGCGACCTTGTCGCCCTCCTCTGAGCGTGCCGTAAGCATGATGATGGGGAGCTCGCGCGTCTCCCGGTCGCGCTTGAGCGCGCGGGTCAGCTCGAGGCCGCTCATATCGGGGAGCATCCAGTCGACGAGCACCAGATCCGGCCGTCGGTCGGCGAGCAGGGCTCGTGCGGAGCGGCAGTCCTCGGCCTCGCGTACCTCGAAGCCAGCACGCTTCAGGCCGAAAGCGATCATCTCGCGGATCGGCCGCTCATCCTCGACGATCAGTACTTGCTTGGCTGGCATTCTTCACAAACTGACATGGCGGCCGTATTAGAGAGCGCATACGTTGCAGATTCGTGACGTAGTCGGGCTTGGTTTCAATCTCGTGACGGCGGCGTCGCGACATCATCCCGCAGGTAGGTTGGTACCGCCTGCTCTGGTATCAGGGTCCGTCCGGCCCGCAGCTCGAGCGCGGCCAGTCGTGCGATCTCCTGAGCGCGGGGCAGAAGCTCCGGCCAGGTCCCCGCAGTGAGTGCCGCGGCAAGAGGCACGGTCAGTTCCGGGTAGGCGGCAAACCCCGTCCCAACCCCGAGAAGCCTCGCAGGGACGCCCTCCGGGAGCTGAACGGTCGCCGGCGGCCCCACCCGCTCGGGTGTCAGGGGCTCCGGGAGCCGCCCCGGCCCTGCCCGGTAGCAGGCCCAGTACACCTCGTGCATGCGAGCGTCGTTGCACACCAAAACGGCCTGCAAATCAGCATCCAAATCAAGTGCTTGCAACGCCAGAGCCTGCAGATCCGA